>Ga0209828_1002886_pt1 | contig 13710 bp, 9 predicted proteins | sample MaitaG_FD_187429 | JGI IMG/M metagenome (GOLD analysis project Ga0209828, IMG submission 187429) | Marine algal microbial communities from Maine, USA - Maine_Asex2 metaG (SPAdes) (version 2) | ecosystem: Host-associated > Algae > Red algae > Unclassified | place: Maine, USA | collected 2015-01-05 | reverse complement strand
GGCGACCAGGCCGCTTGGGCCTGGACCACGACAACGTCGAGTACGAGGTTGTCAGTTACTAGCGAGAGGCTTCTTTCGCTCTTGTCGCAGAGCCTTGGCTAGCGTTGGCGGCAGTATGACCGTCGAGTACCGCCATCTTTCCAAGGCTGAGCTCGACGTGCAGCTGTCGCCGAGTAAGAGTGCCAAGGACCCGTGGGGCGTTCTCGCCCGGCACGAAAAAGTCACCGCGGCGCTGGCGGCACGGCCCGACCTGCGGTTGTCGTCTGACCTTGCTTATGGGCCGGGTGAGCGGCAGCGGATCGACGTTGTTCGGCCCGATGTTGACCGCGTCGTTCCCTGCCTTGTCTTTCTGCACGGTGGATTCTGGCAGGAAGGAAGCAAGGCCGGATCCGGCTTTGCGGCCGCCGAGCTCGCGTCGCTGGGTCTCGCCCACGCCAGCGTCGGTTACACGCTTGCTCCGGAAGCATCGTTGTCGGAGATCGTCGCCGAAGTCGCGGTCGCGCTGACGACGCTTGGCGCCGAGGCAGCCGAACTCGGCATCGATCCCGACCGACTCATCGTCGCCGGCCACTCGGCTGGAGCACACCTCGCGGCCGCAATCATTGCCGGCGCTGGTGGCGCGGAAGTAGCCGCGATGGTGGCAGCAGGAGTGCTCATCAGCGGCGTCTACGACCTCGCTCCGATTGCCGCGTCATATGTCAACGAGGCAGTTGGCATGACGGCGCAGGAAGTGACCGAGTTGTCACCACTGTTCCTCGAACCGTGCCGTGACGTTCCCATTCACCTGCTCGTCGGTGGCGACGAGCCCGAGGCGTTCCAGGTTCAAACCAATGCGTTGTATACGAGCTGGCAGAGCAAGCTCTCGCAGATCACGATCGATCGTGTCGCCGGTCGAGACCATTTCGACGTCCTCGACGAGTTGTCCGACCCGATCTCGACGGCCAGGCGCTTCATCGTTGACGCCGTCCGCGGCTAAGAAGCGGCCGCTAGAGCCAGGGGCGGAGTTGGACCTTGGCGTCGACCATGCGGCCGGGCAGTTCGATCGACCAGTCGGCGTCTTTGATCCACGCGCTGTCGACCGGCACCCCTTCCGTATCATCGTCCGCGCTGCGGTACGCCCACGCCATGCCGACTGCGGCGCCGACGGTGTGGCCCCACATGGCGTCGGTGACATACCCGACCCGCTCACCGTTGCGATAGAGCGGCTCGTTGTGATGGAGCAAGACCGACTCGTCGTGCACCGCAACCTGCACGAGACGACGAGTGACGCCGGCGGCCTTCTGTGCGACGAGCGCGTCGCGGCCGACGAAATCGGCTTCCTTGTCCCATGCCACGGCGAAACTCAGGCCGGACTGCATCGGGGAGTCGTCGGGAGTGACCTCGTGACCCCAGTGGCGGTAGCCCTTCTCGAAGCGCAGCGAGTTCAACGTGTGATAGCCGCAGAGGGTGAGGTCGGCTCGCTCTCGCAAAAGGTCAAAGACATACACCGCAAACTCGGTCGGCACGTACAGCTCCCAACCCAGCTCGCCCACATAACTCATGCGGTTCGCGAGGACGAGTGCCGAGCCGATCGAGATCTCTTGGTGGGTGGCGAACGGAAAGGCCTCGTCAGACAGGTCGTTGGGGGTCAACGGCTGTAGCTGGTTGCGCGCGTCGGGCCCCATGACCGCGAGCACGGCATAGGCCGACGTGATGTCGGTGACGGTCGCATGAGCACCACCGGGGTGGGTGGCGATTGCCAGACGGATCGAGTGCAGGTCGCGCACCCGGGTACCGGCGCCACCGATAACCCAAAACTCGGTCTCGCTGATCTTGTTGATCGTGAGGTCGGCTTCGATGCCGCCGTGTTCGTTCAGCCACTGCGTGTACGTCGACGAACCAACATCGCCGTTAACCGCACCAGCCGACATGCGGTCCATGACGGCACCAGCATCGGCGCCCTGGACGAGGAACTTGGCGAACGAGGTGAGGTCGAACAAGCCGGCCTGTTCGCGCACCGCAGTGTGTTCAACGCGGTTGGCCTCGTGCCAGTTCTGGCGGCCCCACGAGTACTCGTACGTCGCCTCAACGCCGAGGTCGGGGCGGGCGTGGAACATCGGCCGTTCCCAGCCCATGACCGAACCGAAACAGGCGCCCGCGGCCGCAAGGCGGTCATGGAGCGGCGACCGACGGACGTCGCGGGCGGTCTCATACTGGCGGTGCGGCCAATGCGGGGCGTACAGAAGGCCAAGACCCTCGACGGTGCGCTCGCGCAGGTACGACTCGTTTGATTGGAACCGTTCGAACCGGCGGATGTCGACGTCGCTCAGGTCCATCGGGGCTTCACCCTCGACGATCCAATGAGCGAGGGCCATGCCGGCACCGCCCGCTGACTGAATGCCGATCGAGTTGAAGCCCGCGCCGATGAACAGGCCAGGCAAAGATGGCGCTTCGCCGAGAATGTAGGCATCGTCGGGGGTGAATGATTCTGGCCCGTCGAACAGCAGACGCAAGCCGGTTTCGTGCAGCTTCGGAATGCGATCGAAAGTCGGCGGCAGCCAGTCGGCGAGATGATCCGAGTCGGGGTCCATCGTGACGAACGGCTTGTCGGTCGGCGTTGGGCCACTGGCCGGCCACGGGCGAGCGACCGGTTCGAAAAGGCCGACGAGCATTGCGCCGCCAGCCTCGGGCTTGAGGTACGACCAGCGATCCGGATCGCGCAGGATCGGCCAATCGGCGTCACAGCCTTCGACGGGTTCGGTCACGACGTAGTGGTGCTCGGCCGCCATGAGGGGTACGCCGACACCTTGGCGAGCGGCCAGTTCACGAGTCCACAGCCCACAGGCCAGAACGACGGTGTCGGCTTCGATGCGCTGGCCGGTCGAGGTGATCACGCCGGTGCAACGACCATCGGTCACGATCAAGTCATCGACCGACGTACCTTCGAAGATCTCGGCGCCGCCGTTGCGGGCACCGCGAGCGAGCGCCATCGTCGTATCGGCGGGGCCACAGGCGCCATCGTGGGGCAACCAAATGCCGCCGACGATGTCGCTGACTTCACACAGCGGGAACTTCTCGACGATCTCGTTCGGGCCAATCTCCTCCGCCTCGACATCGAGGTAGCGGGCCATCGCGGCAGTGCGCCGAAGCTCTTCCCAGCGGGACTCGGTTGAGGCGAGCGAGATCGCGCCGGGCGTACGGAAGCCGGTTGCCTGACCGGTCTCGTCTTCGAGCTTGGCATAGAGGTCGAGGCTGTACTTCGCGAGGCGGGTGAGGTTCTCGGTCGACCGCAGCTGGGCGACGAGACCGGCGGCATGCCACGTCGTGCCACTGGTGAGTTGGTGGCGTTCAAGGACAATGACGTCGGACACGCCGATCTTTGTCAGGTTGTAGGCGACCGAACAACCCATGATGCCGCCACCCACGACAACGACCTGGGCGCGATCTGGGGGATTCTTCACTCGGAGCCCTTCGGTGAACGCGGTGAGTCATCGGTGGGGGTGCCGATTGAGCCGTCGGCGAGCGCCGAAAAGCCGACATCGAACACCTCGATGAGATGCATGAAGGTGAGGTCGGGCTCGTGTCGTTTGGGGTGGGCGCCATCGATTTCGAAATCGACGAAGCCGTGCAGGGCCGATCGCCAGGTACGAGCGGCATGCGACGCAAGTTCATCGTCGAGGCCGTAGCCGTTGAGGGCGGCCTTGAGTACATCGACCACGCGCTCGACCGCGTCTTCGAGGTCGGGATCGCCGGCCACCGGGTAGCGCTCGACGGCCTTGTAGAAGTAAGGCCGGTTCAGCGCGAATTCGCGCCAAGCTCGGGACACGGCTCGCACCGCGTCGATTCCTGACCGACCCATGCAAGCATTGGCAAGGGTAGCGAGCAGCATCTCGCGTTCGATCAGACCGACTGCTCGCCAAACGTCGTCGAGTCCGTCGACGTGGTTATAGAGCGCGGGCTGGGTGACGCCAAGTGACTTCGCAATCTTGGTGAGGGTGAGCGTGCCGGGGCCGTCGCATTCGATGAGCACGATGGCTTCGGCGATGACTTGGTCGCGATCGATGACGGGGCGGGCTGACTGACTGGATCGACTCACAGACGGAGCTCGTCGCTCTTCGGGTCGAAGGCCGGCTCGCCGAGAACCATCGCCTTGCGCATTTCGCCGAGGATGAGAACTCCAAGCTCGGTGCCGGGGGTGGCGTGCTCGGCGTGAACGTACGCGAACGCCAGGCTTTGCTCGACGGTGAACCCCCAGCCGCCGCTCGTGGTGAGCCCGATCGGTTCGTCGTCGATGAAGACGCCTTCACCGCCGATGCAGTCGGCATCGTCGACGTCGACGTCGAGATACACGAGCTGCCATGGGTTGCCCGACGGGGTGTCGTCGAGGTGGTCGCTGCCGATGAAGTCGCCCTTGTCGCGTTTAACGAAGAACTCGACGCCCGCCTGCTTGGGGCCGATGTCGTGGGTGAGTTCGAAGCGGGTGAGGTACGCCTTCTCCATGCGAAGCGAGTTCAGCGCGTGACTGCCAAAGTCGGCGATGCCGTGGTCGGTGCCTGCGGTCCAGAGAGCGTCGTAGACGACTTCCATCTGGTCGACGGGGAGGTGAAGCTCCCAGCCGAGCGCACCGGTGAAACCGACCCGTAGAGCAAGAACGTCGACGCCTGCGATCGTGAGCGGTTGCGCAGTGAGGAACTTGAAGGACTCGTTGTCGACCGCCGTGTCGGTGCACGCACCTAGCACGTCACGCGACTTGGGGCCGGCGAGTACGAGCACGCCGTTGACCGTGGATTTTGGTGTCACCGTCACGTCTTCGCCCTGGTTTACATGTTGCACAAACCAGTCGAGGTCGCGGGACTCGCCCATCGGACCCGAGATGATGTAGTAGCGGTTGTCGCCAAGCTTGGTGATCGTGATCTCGGTCTCGATGCGGGCCTGCGGCGTGAGCACATAGTTCAAGCCAATGCGACCCGTCGCGGTTGGCACCCGACCGGTCGTGATGCGGTCGAGGAACGAGTGGGCGTCGGTGCCGGTGACCTCGAACTTGGCAAACGCGCTGAGGTCCATGATGCCGACGCGTTCGCGAACGGCCTTACATTCTTCGGCGACGGCCGGATACCAACCGGGGCGTCGCCAGCCGTGGGCATCTTCGAGGGGTTGATCGTCAGGCACGAACCATTTTGGCTGCTCCCAGCCGTAGGCCTGACCAAACATGGCCCGCTTCTGCTTGAGTCGTTCGTACAGACCCGACGTTCGCACCGGCCGGTTCGCCAGCCGTTCCTCTCCCGGCGGGTGCACTCGGAACATCCACTCGTAGTCTTCGACCGCCTTGGCGGCGATGAAGTCGGGGGTTGCCCAGCCGTAGCGGCGCGGGTCGTAGTGACGGAGGCTGAGTTCGGTCTCGCCATGAACCATCCAGCGGGCAAGTTCACGTCCGGCACCGGGCCCCCATGCCAGCCCAATCGACGAACCGGTGTTGAGCCAGTAGTTGCGCACACCGGGAGCGGGGCCGAGCAACATGTGACCGTCGGTCGTATGGGTAATCGCGCCGTGCACGGCTCGTTTGATGCCGACCTCACCGAGAATCGGAATCCGCGCAAACGCTTCGGTGAGCCAGGGCGCGATCTTGTCGTAGTCCGCGGGGAAGAGAGGATTCTCGGCCTCCCACGGGACACCGTCGGCCCAGATCTGCTCGGCGCCTTCGTGCTCGTAAATGCCGATGAGGCCTGCGGTCTGTTCCTGGCGGATGTAGCCCGCCACGCGGTTGTCGCGCATGACCGGCATTTCGATACCGCGTTCGATGAACGCCGGGATCTCTTCGGTGACGAGGTAGTGGTGCAAGACGTTCGCTTGGGGCACCCGGAACCCAGACAGCAGCGCGACCTGATCGGCGTAACACCCAGCGGCGTCGACGACGTGCTCACATTCGATCGTGCCCTTCTCGGTCACGACCTGCCAGTCGCCGTTCACCAGGCCGTTGACTTCGACAACCCGGTTACGGCGAGAGATGATCGCACCCTTCGCGCGAGCACCGGCGGCGAACGCCATCGTGACGCCCGACGGATCAACGTGACCTTCGCCTTCGGTCCAGATGCCGGCGATCACGTCGGTGAAGTCGTAGAACGGATTGAGCACGGCCAACTCGGTCGGCCCCAACAATTCGATCGGGTAGCCGATGTACTGGCCGACGCCGAGCTGGGTCTTCATCGCGTCGACTTCTTCGTCGGTGTAACCAACGCGGATGCCGCCGGGCTGGTGCAGCGACACCGCTTGGCCGGTTCGTTCTTCGATCACCTGATACAGCTCGAGCGCGTAATGATGGAATGCAGCGGTTGTGTAGTCGCCAACCGAGCGAGTGATTTGACCCGCAGCGTGCCAGGTCGAGCCCGAGGTCAGCTCGGCCTTCTCGACAAGTACGACGTCGGTCCAGCCTTCTTCGACCAGGTGATACAACAGCGAAGCGCCGTGAACGCCGCCGCCGATAATGACGACTCGCGCTCGGGTCGGCAGATCTGCCGAGGTGATCGCTGCCTCATTTGATGTGTCAGCCATATTGAAAGACTACTGCTTAGTTTGAAGCCATCACGAAAACGTTAGAGAGTCTAAATCGATCACCAGGGCCGTCGGTCCTACGATCAGCCGCGTGAATCTGATGATGTTGTTGGAAATGGCGGCGAGCGGTGGCGGCGATCGAGTGGCCGTTGGAACCCGGGCCAATGGCCTCAGCTATCAGGGTTTGTACGACCGGTCTGGGGCACTCGCCTCGTTACTCGCTGGCGAAAGTATCGAGCACCTTGCAATGCTTGATATCAGTAGTGAAGCGCTGCCGGTATCTCTGTTTGGGTCAGCCTGGGCGGGCGTGCCTTTCGTGCCGCTGAACTATCGACTGCAGCCGAACGAGATCCAGGCGCTCGCCGAGCGCGTGACGCCAGCGGCGATCGTCGTGAATGACGACACCGAGAGCGTTGTCGCGGCCGTCGCCGACCTCAAGGTCTTGCCCCGTCAACGGCTGTTGACGGCGACCGACGAAGGTGAGGTGCCGGAACCCACGTGGTCGATGGATCCCGAGGACATCGCAATCCTACTTTTCACCAGCGGCACAACCGGTACGCCAAAAGCCGCGGTGCTACGACACAAACACCTCGTCTCGTACATCATCACGTCGGTCGAGTTCATGGGGGCGGGCGACGACGAGGCGACCCTGGTAAGTGTGCCGCCGTACCACATCGCCGGAATGGCTGCGATCTGCAGTTCGGTGTACGCCGGACGCCGCATCGTGCAGCTCCCGCAGTTTGACGCCGATGCGTGGATCGACTTGGCCCGTTCGGAAGAAGTGACGCACTCGATGGTTGTTCCCACGATGCTGTCGCGCATCGTCGAGCGCCTCGATGCGCGGGGCGATGGCGGTATTCCGTCGTTGCGGGCGTTGTCATACGGCGGCGGCAAGATGCCGTTGCCCGTGATCACGAGGGCCCTCGAACTCCTGCCCGAGACGAACTTCGTGAATGCGTACGGGTTGACCGAAACCAGCTCGACGATCGCCGTCCTCGGCCCCGACGATCATCGCGAAGCGCTGGTGAGTGACGACGAGGCCGTCCGGCGGCGCCTCACGTCGGTGGGTCAGCCGCTGCCGATGTTGGAAGTATCGATCCGTGACGAGGTAGGCGCCGAAGTGGCGATGGGGGAGAGCGGCGAGATCTGGGTGCGAGGCGAGCAGGTGTCGGGCGAGTACGTCGGTCGCGATTCGCGGGTGACGGCCGAGGGCTGGTTCCCGACGAACGACGGCGGTTCGTTCGACGCCGACGGTTATCTCTACGTCGAGGGGCGCCTCGACGATGTGATCATCCGCGGTGGCGAGAATATCTCGCCGGGCGAGATCGAGGACGTGTTGTTGGCCCACGATTCCGTGCGCGATGTGGCCGTGATCGGCGTACCCGATGAGCAGTGGGGCGAACAGATCGCCGCGGTTGTCGTTACCGCCGACGGAGCGTCGGTCGATGTCGACGCGCTTGCCGCGTACGCCCGCGAACATCTGCGTTCCTCGCGCACGCCGTCGCGGATCGAAGTCGTCGATGAGTTGCCTTACAACGAGACCGGCAAACTTCTGCGTCGGGTTCTTCGCGATCAGTTGACCGCCTGGATCTGACCGACAGCCGCGGTCAGGCGTCGGGGTAGTCGCGCAGCGCCCGATCGATATCGGCGGGGCGATCGAGGCTTCGAAAGGATCGACCGTCTTCGCCCCAGGTCTCCCAGGTCGTCGGCGGAATGACCACGCTGTCGCCGAGGTCGATCACGTCGCGCAGCCGCACCGTTCCATGGTTGGCCACCAAGGCGGGAACGTCAGGTCCCCACCGCGCGAGCGTGACCTGCGGGTGGCCGTCATCGAAGGGCACGACGGCCGTTGCCGAGGGTTGCATCGCAAGCTGCACCAGCGTGGTGGGCAGGAGTAGCGGCTGATCGGTCGCGATCAGCAGGACGTCGCGGTGGGGGTGGGTCGCCATGAGGCTCAGCAAGCCGCCCAACGGGCCCGCCGGCACGCCAACGGCATCGGCGACCGTCGGTAGTCCCGTACCCGCGTCGTCCGGTCCGAGCACAACCGCGTCGAACCCGGTTGCCGCAATGCGGTCGCGGACTCGTTCGGCCATTGGCTGGCCCGCGACCATGGTCGTCGCCTTGTCGCGACCCATGCGGGTGCTCTTGCCGCCGGTGAGTAGGCCGACGATGGGACTCATCCGATCCCGATCGGTCGGGTGGCTGAGGTACTCGATCTCATGCCCGTCTGCTTCCGGACCCGACACCGGTCGGGCCTCGCCCGTTGCGACGAAGCCAAGTCGATGCAGTACGCGAAGCGACGCCAGGTTCTCGGCAAGGGCATCGGCACCAAGCGACGTGAACCGCAGCGACTCGAACGCGAAGTCGCGTACGACAAGGGCCGCTTCGATCGCGAATCCCTTGCTGCGGAAATCTGGCGCGATGGTGAAGCCGATTCGCCCGCTCGGGTGCCGGCCACGTGCTGCGGTGTAGAGACCAATGTCGCCGACCAGCTGGTCGGTCGCTCGATCGGCGACGGCGAATTGGTACCACTCGCCTGGCATGCCGGGGGCTGTTCTCGCGTTCGCCGCAATGCGGGCATCGGCCTGGGCGAGGCTGAACGGTTGTGGCCACCCCTGCATTCGCGCCGCGTGGGGATCGTTGCGATAGCTCGTGAGTCGCTCGCGATCGGTCGCCAACAGCGAACGAACTCGCAGCCTGCGGGTCTCGAGAACGGGTTGGGTCACCGCAGCAGTATTTCAGGCCGTTGCCGGTTGACCGGAGTCGCCTGCTTGTGAAACGCATCATAAGCAGGCGGACGCAGCAGATCCTGCCACGAGATCCAGTGACACCAGAGGTGAATCCATGCGGGTGGAAACGTTCTTGGTCCCAGTGCTTCGGGCCGTGATCAAACGACCGCGTGTCTCCGAGGCCTTCTTTCGGTTCGACTCGGGGGGCCGTGAGTTCATCCTGGTTCGGAACTTCGTACAGCCTCCTACCGGCTGAACTCTTTAGTCCGGAGAACACGGCTGACCCGTACCTCATGCTCGACGCAACAACCGCGACCCGCGTCGATTCGACCAACCCGACCGGCCTGTGCTCGATCGTGATGACCCGTCACTGCTGTCGTTCGGACACGCCATCCACTTCTGCCTCGGAGCGAACCTTGCCCGAGCCGAACTCCGGCTCGGATTGCCGCGGCTTCGCCACGCCTTTGGCGACTACACCGTCGATCCGGCCGCGGTCGAGTGGAAGCAGTCGATCACGCTGCGGAGTCCCAGTCGGTTGCCGGTGCAGGTCGGGTGACACCTGCGCCGGTGCTCCGGGTTGGCGCACAGTGCCCCGAATCCGATGCACCGGTGCCGTACCGTTAGAGGTGTGAGCACAACGCAGCGGTACCTCATGGCAGTCGTGGCATGCATTGTTGGACTGGCTGGCGCGATCGGACTGGCGGCATGTTCGGGCTCCGATGATGAAGCGATCACGGTCGATGGTGGCGCCGCCGACTCGACAACGATCACGACCGATGATGGAGAGCAGCCGACCGGCGACGACGGCACGGTGACGCTTGACGACGATGCCGTCGTGGCCGATCCAGCGACGGTGACACCCGTGCCGCCCACGGTAACTCCGGTCACGATTGCAACGCCGACGGTGACCGTCCAGCTCGCTGACACCGCCTTCACGAACCGGTCGAGGGTCACCACGGCGGGTATCGACGAGATCATCTTCGGGACCGAGGCGCTCATCGCCGCGGAGCTCGCGTCGACGCAATGGATCGGCTATCCGGAGAACTCGATCCCCGAGTGTTTCATCGTGCTTCCTGCGAATGGCCCCGAGGGAATCGAATTCTGGGTGTGGGCCAAGAACGTTGAACGGTTCGATATAACCCAGCCAGCGCTGCGGACGCGTTCGGGGTACGGGGTTGGAACGCAGCTTGCGCAGCTCGAACAAGAACTTGGCGACCTCATCACGGTCGAGGATCGGCCCGATGGCAGCCAGTGGGCGACCTTCACGCCCAGCGATCCGGGCGACGCCTATCGACTGCTGTTCGAGGTCGACGACGGCCTCGTGACGCGGTACCGGTCGGGTCGATCGGGCATCGTTGAACTCGACGTCGGCTCGTGCGGCGAACCCCCCGACCCGAGCGAAGTGCCGAACATTCCGGTCTCGTCGTCGTGCCCGACCCTCGGCGTTCTCCGTTCGGTGACGACAACGGTTCCCGATGAGGTGCAGAGCAAGGCGCTTGCCATTCAGCTTGCGGCCAAGGACTGCGATCTGGACGCACTCGAAGCGCTGACGTCGCCCGATGGTTTCACCGCAAGTTTTGGCGGCGGCACGCTGGCCGAGGTGTACGCCAACAACGGTCAGGCGATCGGCGAACTGGCACGGATGTTCGGCTTGCCGGCTCGCCTGGTCACCAATGAAGAAGAACTCGATGGCTACGTCTGGCCGCAGGCCCACGGCCTCGACTGGCCGAACGTGACCGACGAGATGAAATCTGAGCTCGAAGAACTTGGTTATGACTCCCGCGACTTCGAAACCTTTGAAGCGTTCGGTAGCTACCTGGGGCAGCGGGCATTCATCGACTCGGCGGGTGAGTGGATCTACTACGTGGCGGGCGACTGATGCACCCGAGGCCTTTGGCCGCAGGCAGCTTGCAGAGCGCCGAAGCCGTCGAGGGTTTCGCCGCGAGGCGGCGCGAAGCACTCCTCGCACCTTGAGTGAAGCCGACATCGAGATCATGTCGCCGAGTACGTCGCTCGCCGGGCGGTCAGCGAAGATCTCTTGATCCCGGCGTCGACTCGCCCGAAAGCATCGGTTGAGAACCGACCGACGGCTGAAGACAAAGTGTTCGACAAAGCCAAGCCCGCTGCAAGCGCAACGTTGGTGCGCGAAGAGGCCGAGACGACTCGGGCGAGTATCGAACAGCTCGAATCGCTCGCCGAGACCCAAGAGGGCGCTGATGCCGAGAGCACGAGGTCGCTGATCGAGGTCGAGCAGATGAAGCTCGAACGGCTCAGCGCGCAACTCAAAGAACTCGACGGCGCGCAGTCCCTGCAGGAATAGTCACCGCGCCAGGCATCGTCGTTGCAGCAGTAACCGCCGCGAGCGGTGGCGCGCGGATACTCTCGGCGTCACCATGAATCTGAAGCCAGACTTCACACCTGGTCGTGCCTGCGCCGAGGCGCTTGATGCTGCCGATCCACTCGCCGCGATGCGCAACGAGTTCTTCATTCCCCGCACCGCTGAGGGCGAAGAGAAGGTATACCTCGTCGGCAACTCGCTGGGGTTACCGCCATTCACGGTCAAGAAGTTTGTGAACACCGAACTCGACCGATGGGCTGAGCTGGGGGTCGAGGGGCACTTCACCGGCGAGCTGTCGTGGGCGCCGTACCACGAGTTGCTGACCGACCAGCTCGGTCGAATTGTTGGGGCCGGCCCTGACGAGGTCGTCGCAATGAATTCGCTGACGGTCAACTTGCACCTGCTGATGATCAGCTTCTATGAGCCGACGCCAACCCGCCACAAGATCCTCATCGAACAGCACGCGTTTCCGAGCGACCACTTCGCCGCCGAGTCACAGATCCGACAGCGGGGTTATGACCCTGCAACGTCGCTCGTCGCGCTTGAACCGGGCCTTGGCGAGGACACGTTTGACGCGGAAGACATCATGCGGCAGATCCGGATGCTTGGCGACGAGCTCGCACTCGTGATGTTGCCGGGTGTCCAGTACTACACCGGCCAAGTGTTTCCGATGGCCGAGATCGCCGCCGCCGCTCACGACGTTGGCGCCCGGGTCGGTTTCGACCTCGCGCACGCGGTCGGGAACATCCCGTTGCAGCTCCACGACTGGGGCGTCGACTTCGCGGTCTGGTGTTCCTACAAATACCTCAACGGCGGGCCGGGCGGCGTCGGTGGCGCTTACGTACATCGCGATCACGTAGCGAACCCTGAGCTGCCAAAGTTGCTCGGCTGGTGGGGGTCGAACAAAGACACTCGCTTCGAGATGAGCACGACGTTTGACCCGATCCCGACGGTCGAGTCCTGGCAGGTGAGTAATGCGCCGATCCTCGCGATGGCGTCGCTTCGTGCGTCCCTCGACGTGTTCGACCGGGCCGGCGGTATCGAGCCGCTGCGCGCGAAGTCTGAGCTGCAGGTGCAGTACCTCGACTATCTCCTCGACCTCACGCTTGCCGGCTGGGTCGACTCGATTACGCCCCGAGCGATGCCGGAGCGCGGTTGCCAATTGGCGCTGCAGATCACGGCGCCTCACCGTGAAGGGCGCGACGTGTACGAGGCGCTCGGCGCAGCCGGCGTGGCGTGTGACTGGCGGTATCCCGATGTCATCCGGGTCGCTCCCGTGCCGCTGTACAACTCGTACGTCGACATCTTCCGGTTTGTTCAAATCCTCGAAAGTCTGCTGTCGTAGTGACGAACCCACCCACTGGTCCCAGCACTGGCTCTCTGACTGGGCAGCGCCTCGCCCGCAGCGAGGATCATGCTTTCCTCACCGGTGCGGCGCGCTACGTTGCCGACCTGTCGGTGCCGGAGCTCGATGGGGCGGCCGCAGTCACGTTTGTTCGCTCGACGTTCGGACACGCCCGGTTCTCGATTGTGGATCTCGACGCCGCGCGTAACGCCCCCGATGTGCTGGCTGTCGTATGCGCCGACGACCACGACATCGTGCCCGTCGGTCCGTTCGCTGAGAACATGCATGCCGGGTTCACCCAGCCGCTGCTGGCCGAGAAACGAGTGCGGTACGTCGGCGAGCCCATCGTTGCGATCGTCGCCGAGACTATCGAGGCGGCCGTCGACGCGGCGGAGCTTGTCGTGATCGACTACGACGCATTGCCGGCCGTGGTCGACGCGTACGACGCTCTTGATGATCGGGCCGTGATCTTCGACGGAACCGACACCGCTCGGACGCGAGCGGCGGTAGCGCCGCGGCAGCCGACGAACACCGTGTTCTCGGTTCCTGCCGCGACGGTCGACGACGCGCCGTTTGCAAACGCCGATGTCTCGATCACGATGCGGGTTCGGAACCCGCGGCAATCGCCGGCGCCGATCGAAACTCGGGCTATGGCGTGTGTTTGGCAGGGCGAGCAGCTGCTCGCGTGGTCCGCGACCCAAGTGCCGCATGGTCACGCCGGAAAACTGGCCGAGCTGTACGACGTGCCGCGCAAACAGATTCGCGTCATC
>Ga0209828_1002885_pt1 | contig 13712 bp, 12 predicted proteins | sample MaitaG_FD_187429 | JGI IMG/M metagenome (GOLD analysis project Ga0209828, IMG submission 187429) | Marine algal microbial communities from Maine, USA - Maine_Asex2 metaG (SPAdes) (version 2) | ecosystem: Host-associated > Algae > Red algae > Unclassified | place: Maine, USA | collected 2015-01-05 | reverse complement strand
TTGATAACTTTTTCTGGTTATAAATTATAAATATATCAAATTAGTATCAATGTTTGAAACGGAGAAGAGCTCTGCTGAGGAGCAACCCTTCAAGGGATAAAACATTACTGCGAAAAAGTAGTTAGGGGCGATATTATGTCGGCTCTTTTACATTGCATTTTCACAGTCATTATGCCTTCTAAACCTTTTGCCTACTTTCCATCTTGCTTCGCAAACACTTTCTGTAACAGTGCTGTTGATCTTTGGCTGATATCCGTTCGTATACCTAATTCTTTTACCTCAATCAGTGAGAACATGCCTTTCAATGCTGCATTTGTAATGTGGTCAGACAGGTCTGGATTTACATCATCGACTAATGGAATCTTATTGTACGTATTCACTGCATTTGCCCAATAGCCTTCTACATTAAACTTACTCATAGAGTTTCCTATTACAGGATCAAATTCATTATACAATTGTGAGTATGTTCCTTGATGCAAATACTGTGTAGCTGCATTATTATTCCCCATCAAAATATTCATAGCATCTCCAAAACTAATTCCCTGAATTGCGGATAAGAAAATAGGTCCTGCTTTTCCAGCAGCATCCTCTGCAGCTCTATTTATTTTCTGTACGAGGACTTCCTCTATATCTTCAAAACCCGGAATAAACTTCAATTTGTTTGTAACTGATCTCGCTTCTGCAGGTAATAGAATTTTATATGCGGACTGGTAATAACCATCCGTTGCTGATAGAAAATCTACGCTTTCTCCTACTCCTAAATCAAGTGCCTTTTTAAGGCCTCGCGCAATCTCATCATTTGTTAGTGGAGCATTAAGGATATCCATTGCCTGCTGAAAACTCTTAGGATCGCAGGACATCATAAAAAATGGAATCATTATAAATACAAATAATTTTCGCATGTCTATGTTTTTTGCTTAATGAAAGAACGTGAATGCACTAAAAAGGAATCACTTTTCCACCGCTTTAAGATAATATTAATTTAACTGAATCTACTAAAACCGCTCGTTAGAGCAAAATCTAACAGTGAGCACCGCGAACGGTCTAACAGCAAACACAGTAAGCGATCTAACAGTGAGCAACGCGAACGATCTAACAGCGAACACAGTGAGCGATCTAAGTGAACACCGCGAACGCCCCCCTACTTAAACGCATTCAACCCTGTCACATCCATCCCCGTAATCAAGAGATGTATATCGTGCGTCCCTTCATAGGTCAATACCGTTTCAAGGTTCATCATATGACGCATAATTGGATATTCATTTGTGATACCCATACCACCATGGATCTGTCTTGCCTCTCTAGCAACTTCCAAAGCCATGTGTACATTGTTACGTTTTGCCATAGAAATTTGTGCAGGAGACGCCTTCCCTTTATTTGCTAAAGAACCTAATCGCCATGCAAGCAATTGTGCTTTTGTAATTTCAGTAATCATCTCAGCAAGTTTTTTCTGAGTCAACTGAAACTGACCGATTGGCTTATCAAATTGGATACGTTCTTTAGAATAGTTAAGTGCAGAATCATAGCAATCAAGTGCAGCACCTATTGCTCCCCATGCGATACCATAACGCGCCTTAGAAAGACAAGATAATGGCCCTTTAAGTCCACGTACATCAGGGAAAACATTTTCCTTCGGCACCTTCACATCTTCAAATACAAGTTCGCCTGTGATAGAAGCACGCAAGGACCATTTTCCGTGAATTTCTGGTGCTGTAAAACCTGGAGTTCCACTTTCTACTACCATTCCACGCACCTTTCCTTCCTCATCTTTTGCCCATACAACAGCAAGATCTGCAACAGGTGAATTCGTAATCCACATTTTTGCACCGTTCAATATATAATGGTCACCGTTATCACGAATGTTTGTAATCATACCGCTCGGGTTACTTCCATGGTCCGGTTCTGTAAGTCCAAAGCATCCAATAAATTCACCCGTCCCTAATTTGGGAAGATATTTTTTCTTTTGTGCCTCAGTCGCATATCTATAAATCGGATACATTACAAGAGAACCTTGCACAGAAGCCATTGAACGAATTCCAGAATCACCTCTCTCCAATTCTTGCATAATTATTCCGTACGAAATTTCATCCATACCGCCACCGCCATATTCAGTCGGCAAACTAGGACCATACGCACCTATTTCTCCCAGCTGCTTAAACAAATGTTTTGGACACTCTGCCTTTTCCGTATACTGCTCTATAATCGGGCTCACTTCTGCCTTCACCCATGCACGTACTGCGTCCCTAGCAAGATGATGCTCCTCCGTTAGTAGCTCATCTATGTTATAATAATCATGATGCTGAAACCTGTCTGTTTTCGCCGCTTTTATAATCGTACCATTTGATTCCATGAATTCTATTTTTGCTTTGCGCAAAGGTAAGTATATTCGCAGCATAAATCTATACCATGAAGACAACAGTACGACTTGAAGGACTAAATTTTTACGCCTATCATGGCTTTTACACAGAAGAGCAGAAAATCGGCAACCAATTCGAAATAAATGCCTCCGTAGACCTTAAATCCTTCGATAGTTTCGACGATAACATAGAGGATACCGTGAATTATGAAGAAATTTATAAGATTATTGCAGAAGAGATGGAAAATACCCAAAAGCTCATAGAAACTGTCGCTTTTAATATCATAGTTCGACTTAAAGAGCTAGAAAACATCACAGGCGCACAGGTTGGTATTGCCAAGAAAAACCCTAAGATCGGAGGAAATGCATCCGCTGCAGTCGTGGAAATGAAGTTTTAATATGAAGAGCATTTGGGCGTAGCCCGGGCCTGATTCTTTAGGATCAGGTATCGCCTAAAAAAGAATACGGAATCATAATAATTCCGTAAATTTCACTTGCGCCTAGAATAACTTTTAATATATCATGACAAAGCACATACCTTCGCAGAACACGATACAAGCTATTTTTCTACGCATTGGATTCGGCATTTTTCTGATCATCGTAAGTGTGAATATATCTTGGGCACAGAATGCGATTGAAGATGAGACCGAGGATAAGTCCGAGGAGTTAAATGAAACCATTAAAACAAGACCAACTACTTTTGGGTTTTCTTTACTAAACTCAGCAATTGCAATAGAACCTTTCGCTGCACAAAAACTATTAAGTGAATCTAGATATACATACGCCAATCAAATATTTTTAGAGCAGGAACTGGGAGGTGGCTTTGGTATAATGGTAGACTTACTGTATTTCACAGAAAGTTTTGCTACAAGAACTTCAGGAGTTGATGACGTAAAACAATTTGAAGGGTATCAAATTGAGTTTGGAATTACTAAAAATGTTCTTAAAACTGGAAAATTATTTGTGCAAATAGAAGCAGCATATTTTACTGGTCCACACACCTATAAAAATTTAGAAATATCAGACCCCAGTCAACCTGGCGCTCTTTTATCAACAGTGGACTATGATATTTCAGGACTTAAGTTGTCCAGCCATTTAGAGTATAAACTCAATACACTCTTTAGTGCGTTTTTTAAATCTAGTATTAATTCCTACAGCGCTAAATTTGAGACAAAAGAAGAACGCTTTACGAAGTTCTTTTTTCTTGATGCGATAGGTGTTTCAAAGAGTTTTTAAGAACGCATGGACTATACAAAGAAGGACTTCTCTCTACATGCTACAAATTCCTATCACACAGACTAAATGCTTTTGGCTGCTTTTGGTATCAAGCAAGTATTCTAAATCGAATAATTTCTTTTATCTTAAGTATATGCTTGTTAAGGTAAACAAGGAGAATTTGCCTACCTTATCCTTCTAACTCTAGAAACAATCGTATGACAGTCTTTAATCGTGAAAGTTGGAAAGAATCGCCGTATACTCTAAAGGAAAAGGTGCATTTAGAAATATTTGAAAGTGCCAAAGAGGTGTCCAAGGCAATTGCAGATGAAATAGCAAATACCATAAGAGATAGAGCTTCACAAGAAAAAAACTGTGTTCTAGGTCTTGCTACTGGTTCTTCGCCCATTAGCATATATAAAGAGCTCATTCGCCAACATCGTGAAGAGGGATTAAGCTTCAAAAACGTTATTACTTTCAACCTTGATGAATATTACCCAATGCAGGCTGATGAACTGCAAAGCTATGTGCGTTATATGAACGAGCATCTTTTTGACCATATAGATATTTTAAAGGAAAATGTTCATATTCCAGACGGTACAATAGCAAAAGACAAGATTCAAGCGTATTGCAAAAGCTACGAAAAGAAAATCGAAGATGCGGGTGGTTTAGATATCCAGTTACTCGGGATTGGCCGCACTGGACATATCGGTTTCAATGAACCAGGCTCGTTGAAGAGGTCAGAGACAAGGATCATCAATCTTGATCACATTACAAGAATTGATGCAGCAAGTGATTTCTTCACAGAAGAAAACGTCCCTACAAAAGCTATCACAATGGGGATTGGCACAATTTTAAAAGCAAAGCGAATAATTCTCATTGCTTTAGGTGAAGGAAAATCTGAAATAATAAAGCGTGCTATAGAAGGAGAAATTAGCGATCAAGTACCCGCAACATATTTACAAGAACATTCTAATACGGTGTTCGTAGTAGATTCTGCCGCAAGTGCCAAATTAACTAGAGTGGCAACACCCTGGATTTTGGGTGATATCAACTGGGATAATGCGACAATAAAAAGAGCTGTAATATGGTTGAGTCAAAAATTAAAAAGACCAATCTTAAAACTTACAGGCCGTGATTATTCTAATTTTGGAATGAGCGATCTTATAATCAACTATGGTCCCGCCTATAATATTAACATTAAGATTTTTAATGAGTTACAGCATTCGATTACAGGTTGGCCTGGTGGAAAGCCAAATGTTGATGATACCCATAGACCTGAAAGATCGACCCCAGCGAAAAAAAGAGTTATCATATTCAGCCCACATCCTGACGATGATGTAATTTCTATGGGCGGTACTTTTATACGCTTAGTGGATCAAGGACATGATGTGCATGTTGCTTATCAGACATCTGGAAATATTGCTGTATTTGACGATGACGTAATCAGGTTTGCTGATTTTGTTGTAGACATTGAACAACATATTGGTAATAAGACAATGTCCGAATCAAGTTCGCTCTACAAGCGAGTAAAGACTTCAATTCATAATAAAAAGAAGGGTGATGTAGATTCTGATGAAGTCCAGTTGATTAAAGGATTGATAAGAAAGAGTGAGGCTAGAGCAGGATGCAGGTATGTAGGGATTGAAGATGATCATATGCATTTTTTAAACCTCCCATTCTATGAAACTGGAACGGTAAAGAAAAAACCAATCAGTGATGCTGATGTTCAAATAACCGTAGATCTAATCAAGGAAATCAAACCACACCAAATATATGCGGCGGGTGATCTTTCTGATCCACATGGAACACATAGGGTGTGTTTAGATATTATTTACAAAGCGCTAGAGCAGTTAAAAAATGAAGCTTTCATAAAAGACACTTGGGTTTGGCTCTATCGTGGCGCATGGCAAGAATGGTCAATAGATGAGATAGATATGGCTGTACCTCTGAGTCCAGAAGAATTAATGAGAAAACGAAAGGCAATATTTAAACACCAATCTCAAAAAGACTCGGCATTGTTTCCTGGTAATGATGATAGAGAGTTTTGGGTGCGGTCTGAAGACAGAAATAGGTCCACCGCGCAAAGCTACGATGACTTAGGTATGGCCGAATATGAAGCAATGGAAGCGTTTAAACGGTATCATTTTTAGGGGAAAGATGTCGAGAGTGCAGGAGAATTAGCATGGGGAGAGCGGTAAAGAGGTATATACAGTATTAAAAGATGTCGGGAGGTCGAGAGAGCTAGCGGAGCTATCATTGGTAGGTCGCTAGAGCGGCATGTAGAGGGCAGTTTGAAATCTTATTTGAGACATTTAATATTGGTTTTTAGATACAATATAAAATCAACGGAGGGCTAGAACGAAGCGAAATGATGCCACGAACGAAGTGAGCTGAAACCCGTGAGCGTAGCGAACAAATACCGTGAACAAAGTGAACTGAAACCCTGCTTGCTTGCACACGCAGGCAGGCGCGAATGAAATTGAGCTAATACCACGAACGCAGTGAGTTAAAGCCACGAGCAACGCAAGTAGAAACCGTTTCCACAGTAAGCTAAAGAGCTGCCACGCATTCCTGCGAATAAACGTGGCAACACATAAAAAAATTTACTTACTCTTTTACAACATATTCATAGCGCCCTGCTCCGGACGTGATGAAGTATCCTAATGCTCCATTCGAAATATTGGATCGTGGGTTTACGGGTGGTGGATCAAACACACCTTCTCGAAACACCTCATTTATAACGTCTTGCAAATAGTTAGACGCCTCTGCTCCTATAGAGAAAACATCTAAAATAATCGTATCGCCTATTTCATAGCCCTCATTCGTAACTGTAATATCTGAGTAGAAAACACCGTCACCAAAATCATCATTTGTAAAGCCTCCTATTATTAATGTATCCCCATCACTCGTCCCTTTTCTATAATCAACTCCATAGTAGCCATCTCCTATGCCAGGTGTTTCTTGAAATCCGAAAAAAACATCATAATAATCAATACTATCTCTCGTTTCATAGAACTCTGACCTTATATTTTCTAGTTCTGGCATAGCGGACATGAAAGAACTAGAGATATAGTGATCGTTTTCATATTCTATATCAAGCATATACTCTTTGTCTGTGAGCGCCCGCCAGTTTTCTGGAGCGGCATACTCTCCATTTCCGATAAACACTAATTCAATCAACTCTGCATCGTAACTTAGGGTTACTTTTGCATCGTCGATAAATCTAGGTTCAAAGTTGCCAAGAAAATCAGATGTCAAACTAAGTAACACGGATTGCCTTTCGTCTAAGTCTGATATCCAAGCTTCAACTGCAAGTCTAACATTATCATTTTTATTTAATTCTAAATCAATTCTATCTCGAAAGCAACTGCTTAAGGAAAAACAAATGATTATGAGTAATGGAATAGATATATGTTTCATAGTATCTTTTTTATTGGTTTTAAAATTTAACATTATAACTAACAGAAGGAATGATAGAAAATACTGATAGCTTTTCAGCGTAGGTTTGGTTAGCTTGTGTTTGGTCTTGTTTGAAGTTTATTGCCAAGGCATTTTTTCTGTTATAGACATTGTAAATGCTGAACACATATTCTGATTTCCATCTGCGTGTGTCATTTTTCTTACCTCTCAGCGTAAGGGAGAAATCCATTCTATGAAAATTGGGTAATCTGGCCGAATTCCTATCAGAATATACGGGAATCACTGTGTTCTTGTATACATATTTCCCCGTTGGGAAGGTAACTGCGTTTCCAGATGAGTAGACAAAATTGGAAGACAGTGAGATTCTTTTAGACAGCGCGTAAGAGGCCACAAGCGCAAGATCATGGGGCTTGTCATACTTGGCATTATACCAATTACCATCATTAATCTGATCTATATTCTTTTCGATTTTAGAATATGTATAGGATAACCAACCGGTTAACCTGCCCTTATCCTTTTTAAGCATTACTTCGAGTCCATACGCGCGCGCCTTCCCTATTCGTAATTCGCTTTCTAGATTTTTATTTAATAAGAGCTGAGCGCGTTCTTTAAAATCAATTGCACTTTTAAAGTTTTTGTAGTACACTTCTATTGAAAATTCAAATGCATTTTGATTAAAGTTTCTGAAATATCCGAGAGTATATTGGTCCGCGAGCTGCGGCTTTACAACCGGGGAAGAGGTAAACCAAATATCAAATGGTGTTGCCGCATTACCATTAGAAGCTTGTTGAATGTATTGCGTTGTTCTGTTATAACTTGCCTTTATCGATTGTTGATCACTTAATGAATATCTTAGGCCCAGTCTTGGTTCTAAGTTGTAATAACTATTATAAATTCCTCCTTCGTAACGTACACTATCTAGTTCCTGATAATTTTCATCCAAAAGTGTATGTGTTTTTGGACCAATATTATGCAAAGACGAAACACGCAGACCAAGCTTAACAGTAAAGTCATTATTGAGTGTGTACTCATCGCTTATGTAGGCTGCATTTTCTAAACTATTCGCATTTTCAATTTTGATCTCAGAAAGTAATTCACCTTGTTCCACTAAACTTATCTGTCCGGGGCTAAGTTGGTGCAAAATAGACTGGAATCCCATTTCTACATTGTGATTAGGAGATGGATAGTAGGTAAAATCTGCCTTTGTACTATACTCAGTCAAATTACTATCCCAGTCAATGTTTGAGATACCTTCTTCTACTCCTAGGCCATAGTCATAACTACTGTAATAGAAAGTCAAGTTAGAAAAGAGTTTGGGAGAAAAAATATGATTCCACCGTAATGTGGAAGTTTTATTTCCCCAAGATATATCAAAGCCTTCATTCGGATCTGCCATTACATCTCTACCAAAATAGCCTGATGCGAATAGACGATCATTTTGATTTAGCCTATAGTTTGCTTTTGCATTGAGATCATAAAAATAGAATGAAAAATCTGTATCTGCTTCATCACTGTCCCTTGCTGCCAAGACGAGTTTTGCCATTATATCTAAATAAGACCTTCTTCCTGAAACTATGAATGATCCTTTATCCCCCAAAGGTGCTTCAATTGCAAGTCTGGACATGATAGAGCCTATGCCTCCAGCTCCTGCAAAAGACTTAGAATTCCCCTCCTTCATTCGTATGTCTAAGACTGAGCTCAGTCTTCCTCCATATCTTGCATCTATTGCACCTTTAGATAATTGCATATCCTTAATTGCGTCTGGGTTAAACGATGAAAAGAACCCTAATAAATGAGACGCATTATAGATTGGTGCTTCATCTAAAAGCACAAGGTTCTGATCTGCATTTCCTCCTCTGACATAAAACCCTGACGTGCCCTCACCTACAGACTTCACACCCGGCAGAAGTTGGATCGTCTTGATAATATCTACCTCTCCAAAGAGTGCTGGCATTTTCTTAACCGCTTCTATGTCAACGGTAATTTTACTCATATCCACAGACTGCACATTTTTATCCTTTTCTTCCTCTTCAGCAACTATGGTTACTTCGTCAAATGCGTTTAAACTACCCAAGAGTTCGATATCTTTTCTCATATCCGCATCCAAACTGATTTCAATTACAAAGTCTTGATACCCGATATAGTTATAAGTCACCTTATAGTTTCCTTTAGGGAGCGTAATGGAATAATAGCCATAAACGTTTGTGACATTCCCTGTTTTCAGTTCTTCTATATAAAGGCTGGCGCTGATGAGTTCCTCACCCGTATCTGCATCTTTGACATGTCCACTGAGGGTAAATTTTTCTTCTTGTTGCGCTTGTAATCTCTCCGCTCCTAAAAAGAGCAAAGAAAAAATGAGCATTAGATTGAATACATTTTTCATATACATTTTTTGTTGTTAGTAAGCACACTTATCCTAGACCCTGTTTTAGCAAAGTCAATAAATCTTCAATAAATCGTATCTATTTTATTAGTAGAATCTATAATACAGTCCTGCCTCGATATAGGAAAATCCAATATCACTCAGGTTTATAGATTTTGATAATCCACAATTTAAATTCTTATTAATATGGTATTTCGTTGTATAGTTTAAATAAAAGGAACTGTCAAAAATATTTTCCAAGAAACTATCTTGTACTGTTTCTTTATTAATAAGTGTATTGTCTAGAAATATGAAAAACTCTGCTTCTTGTTGTTCTACCCTGAGATATTCTAATGCAAGCCCTCCTCCAAAAACAAATTCAAATTTTGATTTATTCAAGTGTAGATTAAAAAGAATCGGGAGTTCAATTGCTCGTATATTTAGGTCAATATTTCCTTTTACTTTAATCTGGTCTCCTTCCGCCAACTCTATTCCATCTATTAATTCGATTTCTAAGTCATCACTTAGTCCTCCTCTAGTTGCTATAGCACCATCTATACCATCTCCTACTATTATATCGAGATCTTCATTTGTTAATGTTGTTATGATACACGCATCAATGTTCAAACCTAGTTTTGAAAAATCAAGACCAGTAGACAGACTCCATTTTTTATTAAAGTGCTTATTAAAATTCAGGTTGGCATTCCGGTAAGACCTATCCAATTCTACCAAAGTTCCTAGCTCCTGGTCTTCATCTATTAAAAATGAAGTAGACAAGAGAGTAAATCCAAACTGCTTGTGGGAAACTCCAAATTCATAAAAGCTACCGCTTGGAACCACAGGAATTATTGCTATGCTAGGTGTTTTTAAATTTTTGGGGGTATCTGTATCAACAGTATATATTTTAGGCGAGATTAGAGTTGGAAAATTTGTCACAAGTTCTCTTTTTTCTAAGACTGGACTAGACGTCTTGTTCTTGCTTATTGTCGTAGTGTTCAGTACTTCCGTGTTGATTCTAGCGACATCTTTTGTCATCGGTGCATTTGAGGGATTGTTTCCAACTATTGGTTTAAGAGTATTTTGTACAAATGGCGTGCTTTTGCCAAATGTTGCGTTGTTCTCTATTGCAGTTTTGTTAATGTTATCTGCAGCTTGTATTTTCTTTGCAGTTACAATTGGAGTACTCACTATTTCTTGTTCTTTAGCTATTTGCTCTTCATTGGATGTTATAATAATTTGATTTGTTTCTGTTTCTTTAGTTGTTACTGTTTGTACCTGTGTTGTTTCCGCTTCTGCAATTTCCTGTGTCTTATTAATAATTGCCTTAGTATCCGATGTACCTAATTTCAAAAAATAAAATCCTACCAAGAATAATGCGCACACCCCGAGTGTCCAAAGCCATAAAGCTCTACGTCTGTTTTCTTTCTTTTTAGGAAAGTGCTCTTTTGCTGTATTCCAATGACTTTCCGAAGGCACATTCCATTGGTCAGAGCTGTCTACGCTACGGTCTTCGAGTTGTTTTTTTATAAAGTCATCCATTTTAAACATGTCTTTGGATTAGTTGTGATTCAATTTGCTGCCTTAGCAATTTTCTAGCTTTCGATAATTGTGATTTAGAGGTTCCTTCTTTTATTCCTAACTCTTGTGCTATTTCGTTGTGTTTATATCCTTCGATCACATACATATTAAAAACCAATCTGTAACCAAGTGGCAAGTTTTGTATTATCCGCGTGATTTCTTTTGCTGACATTTTGGAAAATATATTTTCGCTTTTATCTTCTAGCTGTAATGTTTGTTCTTGTTCAACAATCATATTTTTCCAAGCATGCTTTTTTAAAAACCGTAAAGCGGCATTTACCATTACTCTGGAAGACCATGTATTAAATGCAGATTTCTTACTATTAAATTGATGTAGATCTTTAAATATTTGAATAAGACCTTCTTGAAAAATATCATCTGCTTGTACTTTATTCTTCCCATATCGCAATGCTGTCATGAACCACATCACTTGATGCTTTTCATACAGCTTACGCTGTGATTGATCATCTCCAGCGATACTCTTTGCGATTATATGGTCTAAGTTGTTGTTCAAGTAAATTTCTTAGTTGTATATATATGTAAGGTAAGTATGGAAATGGTTGCCTGGGTTATTAAATTAATAACTGATAGTGAATAATTTGGGGGAGGATGTTAGATGCTGGACGTTAGATAGTATGAAGCCTCATGAAATAGTGCCTTTTGTGTTAAAGTACTAAATATCTTCAGGTGTTTCTGCCATCTAGCGTGCATTTCTATTTGCGCTCTCTTCAAAACCCATATACAAACCCAAGTCCATTCTGAGTAGGTCCGAAATATAAAGTAGAAAGTTCATCCAAGCCTTTATTGTAACCTAAGATTGCATTCTTTTTTTTTGTCTCAGAAGAGATGGCAAGAGCACTAGTTACACCCGTAAAAACTAGACTTCCGATCAGAGGAACCTTTAGACCGCCTTTAGTATCAAAACCATCAACCAAAGCTAACGATACACTCCATGCTATAAACCCCATTTGCACTGTCAAAGAACCAAGAGTTAATTTCCATAGTTTTTTATGTTCCAGCCACTCCTGATAGACCTCAGGGTTAGATTTCATTAAAGACTCCATTTCAGAAGCCGTTATTTCTTTGTCATCTTGATAAAACATTTTCCCACTGATGCCATTAAAAGTGGTTAATTCTTGCGCTTGTGCATGTATACCTAGTAGAACACTTAGTGCGAAAATAGCTATGCATTTAGCATTCATATGGTTGGTTTTATTTTGTTAATTCTGGAATGTATTAAAAAGTAATTATTTATAAATAATAATTTTGGACCATACTATTTGAAAAATATCAAACGTATGATATTCATTGTCCATTCTTGTCAGCATATCCTTAAAAGCTATAAACAAAACCAATCCCGTTCCGCGTAGGCCCAAAATGCAATGTAGAAACTTCTTCTAAGCCTTCATTATAAGTTATGACTGCATGTTTCTTTTCAGTTTCAGAAGATAAGCTGAAATGGATAGTTAGGCCAGTAAAAACTGAACCTAATAATAAGGGGGTCCATACTTTGTTTACATTTCCAACAATATCACCATCTATACGAACAAATGTCCAAACTAAAAAACCAAATTGCACTACAGCAAAGCCAACAGTTAAGCTTGCTAGTGTTCTATGCTTTTGCCAATGTTTGTAGGCTTCTGTGTTAGTTTTCATTAAGCTCTCTACTTCAAAACTCGATATTTCTTTTTCATCTTGATAGTAGTTGGCTCCAAAGAAACCATTAAAGGTTGTTATTTCTTGGGCTTGTAGATTTATTGTGAATAGAATAGCTAAGGCGAAAATGGTAAAGCATTTGATATTCATGGTGTTCTTTTTATTGGTTAAATGAATGCATTGTAAGGCGTTTACAATTCAATTATTTAGTTGAAGATTATTTTTAAAGTATTATAAATTTAGATTTATCTAACGATATACGTCTGCATTCCCCTCAAAACCCATATACAAACCCAAACCCATTCCGTGTAGGCCCTAAATGTAAGGACGACCCTCCATCAAAACCTTGATTGTAGGTTAAAATCGCATCCTGCCTTTCATCGTTAGAAGATAGGGTGAGACCAATAGTTACACCCGCAAAAACTAAACTTCCGATCAAAGGAGTTATTAGTTTATCAGAATTAGCACTGCGGTCACCTCCAGTCCGCGCATATCCCCAAACTAAAAATCCTATTTGCACTGCCATAGAGCCATAAGACAAACTTCGAAGTGTTTTATGTGATTGCCATTGCTAGTAGGCTTCTGGGTTGGATTTCATTAAAGTCTCAACTTCAGAACCCGAAATTTCATTTGCGTCTTGATAATACTTGGGCCCAAACCAACCATTAAAGGTGGTTATTTCTTGTGCTTGTATATTGATTCCAAATACAATAACTAAGCTGAAAATAGCAATGCATTTAAATTTCATGGTATTCGTTTTTATTGATTATCATTATTCATATATGTGTATTTATAATAAAAGGATAACTGTAAAACGGGTTTTAATTTTATTTAGTACAAAATTATTAATACTAAGATTGAATAGAGTTGTTAGATTTTAAGTCAAGATTCATTGTCATAAATCCGAGAGTCGTTTCGTAAACAACAATCTACCAGTGAGCTCCGCGAACGGTCTAACAGCGAATGCAATGAGCGATCTAACAGTGAGCATCGCGAACGATCTAACAGCGAATGCAATGAGCGATCTAACAGTGAGCATCGCGAACGGTCTAACAGCGAATGCAATGAGCGATCTAACAGTGAGCTCCGCGAACGGTCTAACAGCGAATGCAATGAGCGATC
>Ga0209828_1002883_pt1 | contig 13720 bp, 12 predicted proteins | sample MaitaG_FD_187429 | JGI IMG/M metagenome (GOLD analysis project Ga0209828, IMG submission 187429) | Marine algal microbial communities from Maine, USA - Maine_Asex2 metaG (SPAdes) (version 2) | ecosystem: Host-associated > Algae > Red algae > Unclassified | place: Maine, USA | collected 2015-01-05 | reverse complement strand
CTTTCAACAGTTTGGCTTCGAGCTCATCGGTCATCGTGAGCCGATTTGCAAGTCCCGTTAGCGCGTCTGATCTGGCTTGGATTGCAAGCCGTTCGTTCGCGGCCCGCAGCTGGTCCTGTTCGCGGGCGAGACCAGTAGCAAGTTCGTCGCTTCTTACTGCAAACACGGCCGCCGCCGTGTCGCTTCCACGAGTCATATGGGCAAGTCCGGCACTAAAAGCACCCGCGTAGAACACCAGCACGGTGGCCCAGCGGCCAACACCGCTCGTGAGAACGAAAAGGCCGGCTGCTCCCGTGATCGTCGCGGTCATTTGGAACGCATAGAACGACGACGCGAACTGTGACCCGAATATCGCGTTCGAGGCGAGAACACCAAGTAGGAGACTGGCCATCCACATCTGCACCACGGGATCGGTCGGGCGTGCCAACCATGGCAACAAACCCCAGCTGAGCCCGCCAACCGCTTGGCAGATAACGACCCTGCCAATCCAGTCCTGCTCAATCGGCAACCGTAGATGCAGCAATCCGTGCATGGCTGCGTTCAACGTGACAAGCGCTAGAGCAATCAACAGTCCCGTTTGATTACTGTGCGGCCACAGCACGTAAGTAATGCCAAGGGCAGTGGGGACCACCGAAAGGACCGACAGCGTATTCGCGTGACGAAAGCGACGGCGCAAGGCGAGCTGGACATTGGGATGGACCCGCTCGGCTCGGGTTATCTCGTCACCGTCGATGAGCGAGAAAGGCCGCGGCATAGCGTGACCTGTCGGCACGTCAAGGCCGAAATAAAGAGAGAGCGGGAACAAACCTGGCAGTCGCCGCTAGACGCTCGCTAGGAAATCGTCGATCATCGCATCGAGCCCAAAGGCTGGCTCCCAGCCCCACTCGCTGCGGGCGAACGAGTCATCGATTCGCAGATTGCGCGACAGACTCTTGGCCGCTTCGGGGTCAACGTCGAAGCTGATCTCGGCGCCAGGCACGCGGGCCTTGACCGCCTGAGCCAACTCACCAGCAGTCGGTGTCGGGCGAAGGCCATCCACCAGGTAGTTCATAGTCTTGATGTCCTCGATCGGCGCCGCCGACAAATCCAGAGCAGCCTTGGCTGCGTCCTTGTAATAGAGGACTGGGATCACCGTGTCGGGTCCAGTCCACACACTGAACGGCTCGCCCTTGCCTGCGGCCTCGATCATCCAACTCGTGTACTGCGCCAGGCTCTTGGTCGTTACGCCTGGCCCAACAATCGACGGATATCGCAGCCCACGAAAATCGAGCCCGTACTTGCTGCGGTACCAGGCGCCCAGATTCTCGGCGAATACCTTCGTAACGCCGTAGATGGTCCCGGGGCGCTGCAAACTCATGTCGTCGACCGGTTCACCCCGCACGAGGTCTCGGCCATAGGTGCCAATACTGCTCGCAAATACGATCTGCTCGGTGCCTGCGAGTCGTGCAGCTTCGAACAACGTAATCACGCCGGACACATTGGACTGCAGCAGAGCCTGCGGATCTGCCTCGCCAGGTCCTGTCAAGGTCGCGCCGAAGTGAAACAGCTTGGTCGGCGATGTCTCGGCCATCAGCGAAGCTATTGCGTTCTCGTCTCCGAGATCTGCCTGCACCGTGTCGACCTGGTCGAGCACATCTTCGATGCGTTCGAAGTTGCCCGACCGGTGCGCAACGGTCACATCAGTGCGGCCGCTCGCAACCAACATGCGCACAATCTCTGCGCCAATGAAACCCGTCCCGCCGGTAATCAGAATGCTCATATGCCGAGCTTCGCATGGAAAGTGGCCGACCAACCAACCAGCTATCGAACAGGTAGAACCTCCAGACAATCGCGGTGCGGTACCCGGTCGGCTCATTGTTGGCCTCGTGTCGCCTGCTCTTCAACAACCTCATTCACGTAGTGTGGCCACTGGCGTTCATCACCGGCCACGCCTAACCATAAAGGACCCCCATGACTCCTACCGAGCTCGATAAACACGCCGTCAAGATGTTCGGCTTCAAGGTGTGGACCTACAAGATGGGTGAACAAGTCTCGCTCATGGTGCATCTGGGCGACCAGCTTGGTCTGTATAAAGCCATGGCGGGTGGCGGTGCCATGTCGTCGCACGATGTCGCAGCGAAAGCTGAACTCCATGAGCGCTTCGTGCGGGAGTGGTTGCTGGGCCAAGCAGCAGCCGGCCTTATCGACCGCCAAGACGACGGTCAGTTCGAATTGACCAACGTGCAAGCCGCCGTGCTCGCCGACGAAGAAAGCTCGATCTCTTTCGCAGCGGGCGCGTTTCGCGGCGGCGTCGACACGACGGTGCTGGCCAGGATTGCCGAGTCATTCCGCACCGGGGTCGGCCTGACGTATGAAGAACAGGGTCCGAACGCCGCGGCCGGGCTTGCCCGGATGACCGGGCCGTGGTCACGACTCGCACTCACATCAACCGTGTTGCCAGCCCTCGACGGCGTGGTCGACAAGCTCGAGGCTGGAGCGACCGTCGTCGATGTGGGCTGCGGCGGAGGTGTCATGTTGACCACGCTCGCTCAGGCGTTTCCAAATAGCCGATGCATCGGCGTCGATCCGAGCGACGCAGCCATTGACATCGCTCGCACCCGAGCTAGCGAAATGGTCCTAGACAACGTCGAGTTCACCGTTGCCGGCGGCGAGAACCTCACCCCCGGAAGCGACTACGACTTGGTTATTACCTTTGACTGCATGCACGACATGGCGTTTCCCGATCGCACGGCCGCAGCTATCCGTGGTGCAATCGCCAGCGATGGCACCTGGCTGCTCAAAGACATCCGCTCTACCGGCGACTTCGACAAGGACATGCGCAACCCGTTACTGGCGATGTTCTACGGCTTCTCGGTTGCATCGTGCCTGCAGTCAGCAATGTCAGAACCAGGCGGCGCTGGCCTCGGCACGCTCGGCTTGCATGCGGCTGCGGCCCAGGAACTAACCGAAGCCGCCGGTTTCACCCAGTTCACCACCCACGATCTCGACGACGCCGCCAACCTCTACTACGAAGTCAAGGCCTGATCTATGACTGCCTCCGATCTGATATCGACTGCGACGATCGCCGATCGGGTCGCCGACCTGGTTCGCATTCCAAGCGTGAACCCGCTGCAAGCTGGTCCCAAATCAGGCAGCGACGGCGAAGTTGCCATGTCTCACTGGCTCGCGAACCGGGCCGAAGAACTCGGCGCCGAGGTCACGGTCGACGAAGTGCTCGACGGCCGCAACAATGTCTATGCCCGCTTCCAGGGCGAATCGGACCGCGTGGTCACGATCGACGTTCACCTGGACACGGTCGGCGTCGAGCACATGACCGATCCTGCCTTCGACGGTCGTATCGAAGATGACCGGGTTTGGGGTCGCGGCTCGGTTGACACCAAGGCAACCCTGCCGATCGTGTTAAGCGTGCTCGAAGAACTAAGGGCCGAAGGTAAGCGCCCGGGGCCAACCGTGAACGTCGTCGGCACTATCAGCGAGGAAGTTGGCGGCTTGCTTGGCGCCAAGGGCTACCGCGACTGGCTCGACGAACACGGCAACAAGATTGACCAAGTCGTCGTGGCCGAACCAACAATGTGTGCGCCGGTGCATGGCCACAAGGGCGCCTGCGGGCTCGAGGTAAGCGTGCACGGGGTCGCGGCCCATTCGTCCCAGCCTCATCTCGGCGAGAGCGCCATCAGCGCAGCGGCCCGCATCATCACCGCGATCGACCAGGAACAAGAACGGCTGCTCGGGCTCACGCCGACCACTGCGGTCGGCAACGGCAGTGTCGGTGTGATGGAGATGTCTGGCGGTGTTGCCCGCAACATTATTGCCCCCATCGCCGAGCTCTATTGCGGACGCCGTATCGCCCCCGGCGAAGACCCGATGGAGATTTTCGCTCAACTGAGTGAGCTGGTCCGCACTGCAGCTGCGCCTCTGGCCGTCGACATTGCGCTGGCCAACAACTCAGCGGCAGCGGCCTTCTATCAAGACCCGTCGAGCCCCTTGATCGCAAAACTAGCCGAACTCGCCAACACCGATCCCGACGTGGCCACCTACGGCAGCAACGCGCTTTGTTACAGCGAAGTCGCATCTGAGATTGTGGTCTTCGGCCCTGGCTCGATCGACCAGGCCCACAAGGCCGTCGAGTGGATCGATATCAGCGAGATCGACCGAGCAGCCACCATCTACCGCACCTGGCTTCGAGCCAGCTGAGGCACATCTCGGCTACGCCGAATTCGGCCCTCGAGTCCGGCACCTGCTCCACCAACTAACGTCGCTGCCATCGGGCGTTACTAAACAAACACACGAGGTATCGAAATGACTGTGATCACTGCCGAGGTCGTGCAGGTGGCCGACAATGCGTACGCCTACGTGCAGGACGACGGGAGCTGGTTCATTAACAACACCGGGTTCATTGTTGGTCCCGACGGCGTGATCCTGATCGACACATCGTCGACCGAAGCCCGCACGCGAGCGTTTCTCGACGCAGTCAGCAACGTGGCCGACGTGCCGATCCAAGCGGTTGTCAATACCCATCATCATGGCGATCACACCCATGGAAACTACTTAACTGCTCCGGCGCCGATCATTGGCCACCGGCTCTGCAAAGAGATCGTGGAGCTCGCGGGTATCGACCACTACCCGACTGCGTTCGAGCAGCCGGACTGGGGGAACCTGGAGATGAGGGCTCCCACGATCACCTTCGACACTCGTATGGACCTGTGGGCTGGCAATACCGTGGTTGAGTTGCACACCATGGGTGGCACCGCGCACACAACGAACGATGTCGTTGCCTGGCTACCAACCGAAGGCGTGCTCTACACCGGCGATCTCGTGTTCCATGGCGGAACCCCGTTCGTATTGATGGGTTCGGTGCAAGGCAGCATCGATGCACTCGAGGTCCTGCGGGCGTTCGGCGCCGAGACCGTTGTACCCGGTCACGGCAAGGTCACCGGCCCCCAGGTGTTCGACGACATCGAGCGCTACCTATCTATGATTCTCGATGTAGCGACCGCGGCCCGGTCCGCTGGAAAGACGCCGCTCGAAGCTGCCACCGGGCTGGACTTGGGCGAATTTGGGTTGTGGACCGACAACGAACGAATCGTTGGAAATCTCTACCGCGCCATGGCCGAACTCGAAGGCCCCGAAGTCAACGCGTCTCTGTCTATCGTCGCCGCAATCGGCGACATGATCGCGTTCCACGGCGGCCCCCTTCTCCCCTGTTCTGCCTGACACTGCAGTGTCGGCAAGATGGGCCAATTTGGGTCTTAATCGAGACTGAAGCCGGGGTACTCGTCGGTCAGTAGTGATCCGTAGCCCAGGAACTTCTGGCTGTACCGCTGTGCTTTGATCACAAAGTTGCGCATGCCGACCGGGTAAGAGCCGGTCGCAATGACAGCGAACCAAGCAACCATGCCGACAATGGCGCCGCCGATCGAGATTACGTACCAGAAGATCATGACCGGGATCATCATGAAGATACGGAAGAACACGGTTAACCGGTTGCGATTCTCTAGCGCAGGGTTTACATCGAGACGAATCGCATAGTTAGCCGGATCACCGGGCGTAGTCGTGAAATCAAACGGCGGGTACTCCTCGGTCAGACCGAAAGCGAAACCGCCCGCTCGAGCATTGAAGCGCTGCACCATGATGATGAAGTTCGCCAGCCCAGCCGGCATCTTGCCGGTGATCAGGATCGCAAACCAGGCAATGACCGAGCAGATTTGCGAGGCATAGTTCATAATGGCACCGACAAAAAGCGCCGGGAATGCCATGAACATCTGCACGAACGGACGCCATCGGGCGATCTTGTTGTCTTCGCTTACTGCGTAGTAAACGGGATACGCCGTTGCGCTACTTACCGCCATTATTCAATCTCTCCATTGATGGTTTCGGAATAACGTAGTGCACCATCGGCGTTCGAGTTTTGTTACATCCGCCGACCTCACTTTCGCTGCACTGTGCTGCATCTCATACGATCGGCTTCATGGATCAAATCTGTAACGACCTTGAAGCTGAGCACGCCGCGCTCGACACAGTCGTAGCCGACATCGACGAAACGATGTGGACAACGAGCACACCCGCCGAGGGTTGGGATGTCAAGGACACGATTGTTCATCTGATCCAAGCCGACGTCGCCGCCCGGATCGCCGTGAACGACCCTGATGAATTCGTGAACGTCAAGGCCGCCATGATGTCGGGCGGCGGGCTTGCCTACTTCGCTCAAACAGCTGGACGCCCTGGCTCTGAGATCCTTGCGCTGTGGCGCGATGAGCGGACACAAATGTTGGCGGCCTTTCGCAGCCGCGGGCCCAAAGAACGCATCCCATGGTTCGGCCCCGACATGAGCACCCTAAGTTTTGCGACGGCTCGACTTATGGAAACGTGGTCACACGGCCAAGATATTGCCGACACGGTGGGCGCTCCATGGCCTGCCACGGACCGGCTCAAGCACGTCTGCCACATCGGCGTCACAACCCGCGGCTGGAGTTACATCGTGCGCGGTCTCAAGATCCCGGCGGGCGACGTGCGGGTGGAGCTAACTGCGCCATCGGGCGGGCTCTGGACGTGGGGTCCCGAAGATGCAGCCAACCGGTTGACTGGCTCGGCCGAAGAGTTCGCGCTCGTTGCAACCCAGCGACGTCAACCGTCGAGCACGTCGTTAGTTACCAATGGGGAACTGGCGGCCGAGTGGCTCAGTATCGCCCAAGCGTTCGCGGGCGAGCCCACACTTCCCACCGGCCGCTAGTCCGCCACCGAGCGAGGCCCGTTCTCAGCCGGTGCTGGGAATGATGTACTCGGTGATGTTGGTGGTTGACTCGTAGCGAATTGCTTTGAATGGTGCGTAGTCGTCGTCGTTCATCCACGCCTTGGCCGAGTCGGCATCGGGAAACGTGATGCACACGCAGGTCTCGGCTGCAGTGCCAACAACTACGTCGGTTGGACCAGCGCCCACAATGGCGCCGCCGTGTTTTGACACGGTTGAGAAGATCTCGCGAAGACTCCCGGGGTTGTAGTCCTCGAAGCGTTTCGCATCGGAGACGTCGTACGTAATCATCACATAAACACCCATGGTTCAAAGCTAAGCAGGTTCAGCCCGCTGGCACCAGCTTGAGCACCACGCCAGTTCGGCCACCGCTGCCGTTGGACTGTTGACCAAGCACGTAGAGTTCGCCCGCGGTGTCGCGACCGAACGCCGTTATGACAAGCCGATGGTCGTCGTTGTTCGCTGGTATGACCTCAGACAGTACGCCGGTCGGACTCATTTGAAAGAACCGGCCAGCGAGTTGGCCGCCGACCATGGTCCAGTCACCAAACACGTACATGCCCTCGAATGAGGGGAGCACCGACCCCCGGTAGACATAGCCGCCGGTGATCGAGATACCTTCGTCGTGGTCGTACTGAGCAATGGGATCGATCATGTCGATCGGGGTTCCGGGCGAGTTCTCGCCGGTGTTTCCCCTCGTGGTCGGACCGTTATTGTTGAACAGCCAGGTGCCTTCCTTGACCGGCCATCCGTAGTTGCCACCAGCGACCACGAGATTCACTTCTTCGACGTCATGCTGCCCGACGTCGGCGGCGATCAACGCTCCGGTGCCATGATCGAACGACAGGCGATAGGGATTACGGAACCCATAGGCAAACGTCTCGTCGGCACCGGGCTGCCCTGCGAATGGGTTGTCGGCAGGCACGCCGTATTGACCGTTGCGGCCGTTGGTGCCACGTGGGTCGATCCGCAGGATCTTGCCGAGCAGGTTGTCGGGTCCTAGGTCCTGGCCGTTGCCTTCGGGACCGTGGCCTATGCCTTCGTCGTCGCTGGAACCGCCATCGCCGAGCGCCACGTACAACATTGCGTCGGGACCAAAGGCAAGGTCGCCTCCGTTGTGATTCTTCTGCGGCTGCTCGATAGAAAGCAAAATCCGTGAGCCCGCCGGGTCAACCTGGGCGTCGAGGGAACGGGGTTCGTCGACCTTCCATTCACGAATGACCGAAAGACTGGCCTGATCATCACGCCGATCAGATTCCGCCAAGGTGGTGAAGTCCGGCGTGGGGCCAAGCGGCTCCGACGTGTAGGTATAGAACAACCCGGTCTTGCGGTAATGCGGATCAAACGCCAAGCCCAAGAGGCCTCGCTCATCGATGTTGGGGTTCTGGTCGACCAACAGGTCGGCGCCGTTCGGGCCAATATCCAAGAGGACTCGAGGCCTTGGCGCAGTGCTTGCTTGTGAGTCCGTGGGCACCGCGGTGATGGTGCCCACCAGGTCCGCAACAAAGATCTGGCTGGTGTTGTAGGGCGCCACTACGGCTGCGATTGGCACGGCGAATCCGTCGGCAAATGGTTCGAGAGCGAACGTGTTTGTCGAGGGAGCAATCTTGGCGGCAATCAGGTCCTCATGATCTGCGCTTGCCGGGCTCGATGCGGTAACGCACGCCGCTAACAGGCTCAGTACCAGCAGAACGGGAAACGGCCAGCGATGCATCAGTACAGAATGGCCGACCGAGCGCGCAAAGCGGTGTCACCATGGGCGTTAGCTGTCGCTGTTCGCCGATCTGTGCCACGATCGTTTCACCATGAATCTGCAAAACAAGAACGTTGTCATCACCGGAGCGTCCCAAGGCATTGGCGAGAAGATGGCCGACGAGTTCGCAGCAAGGGGCGCCAACGTGCTGGTGGTCGCCCGATCCGCAGACAAGCTTGAGGCTGTCGCCGCGCGCATAGGGGGCCACGCGCTCACCGCCGATTTGAGCACCTCCGAAGGTGTCGACGGCATTGTCGACAGGTGCATCGGCGTGCTTGGCCACATCGATGTGTGGGTCAACAACGCTGGCATCGAGACCAGCGATGCTTTTGTGGCCACCGACCGCAACTTGGTCCGCAATCTTGCGCGGCTCAATTTCGAAGCACCGTTACTTCTTACCCACGATGTCGTCAATCACATGATGGCGCGCGGCAGCGGCCATGTTGTCCAGCTGAGTTCGATCGCAGGGGCCATCCCGTTCCCCGGTCTCACGGCGTACGCCGGCTCCAAGGCCGGGCTCACGGGATTCACCGAGTCATTGCGACTCGAGCTGGCCAAGACCGACATCAATCTGACCGTGGTTGCGCCCGGGCCGGTGGATACCGAAATGTGGGACCGCCTCGACACAGGTCAGGGATATCAAGCCCCGGCGCTCAAGCGGTTCCGTCAGCTGCAGTTCTTGCCCAAGGTCACGCCCGAGAAGATCGCCTCGGCCACCGTCGACGCGGTCATCAAAGGCAAACGATTTGTTCGAATACCAGCACGCTTCGGCATGTACCACGCGCTTAACAATGCACCGCGCCGACTGGTCGAGGCTGCGCTTATCGGCGTCAAAATGCCCATCAAGTAGCTTCACGGCGTGCTCGGCTAATGCAGCTACTCCATCACTAGTGGTGGTCAAGCGATTGAGGTTCCGCTGCTGGTTGCGAACGGCCCAATCTCGTCGACCAGAGTTGCGGAGGCGACCGAGATGCCGTCGGTCTCCAGCTGCTGTACGACTTCGATACCGATCCAATCGCCCACGGGATATCCATCGACCACCTGCACCTTTCACCCTTGGCAAACAGCTTTCGTCTTGATCTGCACGCTGGCCATGGCCTCGGGTCGAACAAGGCAACGGTCAACCCGCCAAGCAGTCAGCCATGCAGCAGGTCTTTGAACCACGGCCCCCGGCTCGTGCTTCGGGAACTTGATCGGTGCCATCAAGGCGGAAGTACGCATCGCCGATCCGACTGGTTGGGCGCGGCAGTGCAACGGGTGCTACTGGGGCGGTGCCTGGCAGCGCCCCACTAGTTGGGTTTCGGCCTGGCGCGGATCCGTCGAAGCGCGGACCGCTGCTGTCCGTAGGCGAGAGACCTAGAGTTTGAAGCGGTACACGTTGGTCTCGCGTTGTTCGAAACCAATCCGCTTATAGAGCCGGTTGGCGGCTTCGCGACTTGGGCGACTCGTTAGGTCGACGGTGCCAGCCCCAGCTTCGCGGGCCCGATCGAGCGCGACTCGGTTGAGTTTGTCGCCGATGCCACGGCCGCGGACCGCGTCGTCGACAACGACGTCTTCGATCCACGCTCGCAGGCCAGTTGGGATGCGGAACATCGCCAAGGTGAGGGATCCCACGATGCGGTTGCGGTCGCGCTCATCGCGGGCGATGAGCAGAATCGAATCTGGTGCATCGGCGATGGCCTGGAGCTCGCCCGCCAATGGCGGGGGATTCGACGATGACAATTGGGGAATGAGCAACTCAAACGCCGCCACCAGCTCGTCGTCGACCTCGGTGACTTCTTCGATCAATACTTCGTCTTCTGACACGCGCTGAGCCTACTGCCGAGCGCCGTCGGGGTCCGATATCTCTGCCTGCTTCCCACGAGAACGTGCCGTACGAGCACCCGGTCTTGGTAGTAAATCCGCGCTAGGTCAACGATGAGGTGCGTGTTGCTGTTGTCAAGACGCAGTTGCACTTCGGGCGCCCTCGGATAGCGTGACCTCTGTGGCAGAGCAACGGGGCGGGTCGCAGAACGAACACCTTGACTGGTACCAGCGACGGTCGGCGCAGGACCCAGTGATGGTCCTTGCGTTCTCCGGATGGAACGACGCTGGCAACGCCGCGTCGTCTGCTGCAGAGTTCCTCGAACAGACTTGGAGTGCGGCGCCTTTCGCCACCCTCGACGCCGAAGAGTTCTTTGACTTCACTGCCATTCGGCCTTCGATTGAACTGACCCCTTCGGGCGGCCGCCGTATCTCGTGGCCCAACACCACCTTTGCGATCGCCGAAGGTGCCCTCGAAGGCCGCGATCTGATCATTGTTCGTGGCGTAGAGCCGCAGCTCAAATGGCGCACGTTCACCGAGACCGTGCTCAGCGTGGCCACCGAAATGGGTGCGTCGATGATCGTCACCTTTGGCGCATTGCTCGCCGACGTGCCCCACACTCGGCCCACGATCGTCTACGGATCGGCCGCGGGCGGGGCACCCGAACTCAAGGATCTGGAGCCCTCGAGCTACGAAGGCCCGACCGGTATCATCGGGGTACTGCACTCGGCCTGCGCAGTTGCCGGAATCCCCTACGGCTCACTCTGGGCTGCGGTCCCGACCTATGTACCTGGTGCGGTCTCCCCGAAAGCTGCGCTCGCTCTGCTCAAGCGACTTCGAGATCTACTTGGTGCCGAATTCGAGACCGACGAACTTCAACGTGAGAGCGCCGAGTACGTGCGCCAAGTCGACGCCTATGTCGAAGAAGATCCCGAAACCGTAGAGTTCATCGCCGAACTCGAACGCCACTACGACACCAACCACGAGGCCTCGCCCGAACAGCTCGTGGCCGAAGTCGAGCAATTCCTGCGCCAACGCGGCGACCACTAAGACCTTCTACCGAGTGCCCTTCGGGGTTAGACCAGAGAATGCTCGCGTAAGCTCAGTCCATGAGTTCTGCAAGCCGGATCGACTACGGCACAAACCGAAAAGGCAACCGCCAAACGCGCCGCCAATGGGGGACCGAAGGGCCACCTCGGGCGCTGGTGCTCATAATCCACGGCATCGCCGAACACTCCGGCCGCTACCAAGCTGTCGGCGAACAGTTCGCCGCCGCTGGCATTGGCGCAATAGCGATCGACCAGCGTGGGCACGGCACGACCCAAGGGACCAAGGGCCATGTCGAATCCTTCGACGGGTTTCTCGACGACGTCGAAGATCAAATCACCCAGATGCGGACCTTTGGCGTGCCCGTAATCCTGCTCGGTCATTCCATGGGCGGTCTTATCAGCACGGCTTACGCATTGAGCGATCGACCAGCTCCTGACCTGCTGGTCCTGAGCGGCCCGGCGCTCGGCACTGATTTGCCCGAGTGGCAACAGACTGCGGTCAGCAAGCTGGCCCAGCTTTCCCCCAAGCTGTTCGTAGGCCCACCATTTGACACCGAGGTCCTGTCTCGAGATCCCGAGGTCGGCAACGCCTACAACGCTGACCCGCTGATCAAGGCTGGCGGGTCTGCCGGCTTGCTCAGCAACCTGTTCACCACCATGCATGCAACCGCGGCCAACGTCGACAAGCTGTCGATGCCCGTGCTGTGTTTGCACGGCGGCGACGACGAACTGGTGCCGACTGCCGCATCCGAGGTACTCGAAGGATTACCGGGAGTGACTCGCACGGTGTTGCCGAATCTGCGACACGAGATATTCAATGAGCCCGAAGGGCCCGAGGTCGTTGCCTCGGTTATCGACTGGATCAACGTACAGCTCCGAAACTAAGCCTCTCGCCGTTTAGCGGTGGAAGGCGGCGTGGAATCCGAACGGCACCCGCTGGGGCAGCTCAATCGAGGCGACCGGCCCCGAGGCAATGTTGGTCGCGTCGAGGATGACCAGTTCTGACCGGTCGATGCGGCGATCCCACGCATAGGACAACAACCAGCCTTCACCTTCGGCAGAGGACTCTGAGTCGGCAACAAACAGCGCTTCGTTTGGCTGCAAGTCTGGCCCACTGATCCACTGGTCGAGTGCGCCCGATGCAAAGTTGTAGCCGGTGAGACCTTCGAACCACACGTTGCCATCGTTGGTCTGCTGGGTGGTTACGTAGTACGCGTTCTTCAGTGCGCTCGTGAGGTACCGACGGTCATACGACGGAAGGTCCAGGGGAAGATCGTGCAACCGTTCCTCGGTGATCGTGAGCGAAGTGCCAGCGGTGTTGATGCGCCACTGGGTAAGCAGGCTGGGACCATCGAGGCCGTCGTATTGCTTAAAGAAGTCCGGCAGTTTCGAGGCAAGCAGAACGACGTCGTCGCCATCTCGGTACGCGTTGGTGCCGTGGAAGATGAACATTGGCTCGACCTCGGCCCAGCGAATCTGATCACCGCTTCCACCCAGCGGCATCACGCCTAGACGCGCTCCATAGCTCTCGTCCCAGCGATAGGGAATGAGTTCGCCACTGATCGCCATATTGATGTCGAACAGCACCGGGCCTTCCCAGAACACGACATCGCTGCTTGTAATGGCGAAGTCGTGGATCATCGACGAAGCGCCGACTTCGACCGGTGTGCTGTGCAGGATCTGTTGGCCATCGGCTGAGATCACGTAGTAGGTCAGAAACGGCGCTGCGAGCAGGCCGTAGCCGAAGGCGTGCATGAGTCCGGTTGCAGGGTCGACCTTGGGATGTGCCGTGAGGTTCAAACCCAGCGCGCCTCCGAAGTCCACTGGACCAACCGTTGACAAGTCACTCGGGTCAATTTCGAAAGGCCACCCAATCTCGCCCAGGCTGAGCAAGCGGCCTCCATGGCTCACCACGCTCACATTGCTCTGGCTGTTCGTCTCGCCCGGAAGTGCGCTCGCGGCCCGGCCACCAATCGCGGCTTCGTACACCGGCGTTCGCACGTACCGATTCCGGTAAGACAACGCCTTGCCATTGCCAAGTTCGACGCCATGCACCATGCCCTCGCCAAAGAACCAGTGCGCCGTGTCGCCGAGACCATTTGACCCATTGCGCACGTAGAGGCCTTCGAGACTCGACGGAATCGTGCCCCGCACAACAAGGTTGGTCTCATCGAGTTCATCGCTGACGGGCGAATAGCCGCCCTGTTGCCAATAGCCGAGCGATGGATCGAACTGCACCCCAGCAGTTTCAGGAATGACTGTTGGCGCCGGGTCAGGCACCACGGTCGCAGGCACGCTCGTCGGCGGCACCGCACTCGCGGTTGGATCAGGCACGCTCGTCGGCGGCCCCACACTTGCGTCGGCGA
>Ga0209828_1002882_pt1 | contig 13726 bp, 4 predicted proteins | sample MaitaG_FD_187429 | JGI IMG/M metagenome (GOLD analysis project Ga0209828, IMG submission 187429) | Marine algal microbial communities from Maine, USA - Maine_Asex2 metaG (SPAdes) (version 2) | ecosystem: Host-associated > Algae > Red algae > Unclassified | place: Maine, USA | collected 2015-01-05 | reverse complement strand
AATTTTTACAATGGAGCAGGAGTTGGTATCGGTGACTTTAATCATGATGGTTTATCTGATATTTTCTTTTGTGGCAATCAAGTTGATAATAGACTTTATTTAAATACGGGTGATTTTACATTTCAAGATATTACTCAAGACGCAGGTGTGGCATCTAAAAATGTATGGACTACAGGCGTCAGTGTCGTCGATATAAATGGTGATGGTTGGCTTGATTTATATGTTTGTAAAAGTGGAGATGCAGAAGGGGAGAATAGACACAACGAATTATTTATAAATCAAGGGATACAAGAATCAGTTGATGAAATAGAAATTGTGACTTTCATAGAGGAGTCTAAAAAATATGGACTGGACGATATTGGTCTTGCTACACACGCAGCCTTTTTTGATTATGATTTAGATGGTGATCTGGATTGTTATTTATTAAATAATTCTTTTAGAAGCGTTGGTAATTATGATTTAAGACCTAATCAAAGAGAGATAAGAGATCCTGAGGGTGGAAATAAGTTATTTAAAAATCAAACGATAGAAAATGGATCATCCAATGAAGACAAACCAATATTTGTTGATGTCAGTGAAGAAGCTGGTATTTACGGAAGCGCTATTGGATTCGGATTAGGTGTCACAATTGGAGATGTGAATAGTGATGGTTGGCCTGATGTATTTGTCAGTAATGATTTTTTTGAAAAGGATTATTTATATATCAACCAACAGAATGGCCGTTTTCAAGAATCTATTGATACTTATATGACTGAGATAAGTATGGGTTCAATGGGTGCAGACATGGCTGATATTAATAATGACGCTTTACCAGATTTGTTTGTCACTGAAATGCTTCCATCAGATGAACAACGATTAAAGTCAAAAGCACAATTCGAAAACTGGAATAAATATAATGCCAACGTGAATAATGGCTATCACAAACAGTTCTCTAGAAATGTATTACAACTAAATAGGCATTCAAATAAATTTGCTGAAATTGGTCGATTGGCAGGTGTGGAGGCGACGGATTGGAGTTGGGGGTCACTTTTATTCGATATGGATAACGATGGGTACAAAGATATTTTTGTCGCTAATGGAATTTACAAAGATTTATTAGACCAAGATTATATCAATTTCTTTTCTAATCCTGAAGAAGTCAGGAAAATATTATTTGATAAAAAAGGAGGAATTGAAAAGTTGGTGAATGAAATTCCATCGGAGCCTTTACAAAATGCAGTCTTCAAAAATGAAAATGGTAGTTTACAGTTTACAGATGTCGCAGCACAATGGGGCTTTACTGATAAAACATTTAGCAATGGTGCGGCATATAGCGATCTAGATAATGATGGTGACCTTGACCTTGTCATTAATAATATAAATGAAAAGCCTCTTGTTTATAAAAATACAAGCCAACAAAAAGAACATCATAATTACCTACAAATAAGTCTAAAGGACAATCAATCTTTAAATAGATTTGGACTTGGCTCAAAACTAAAATTGTATCAAAAGGATCAGGTTCAATTTCTAGAATTAAATCATGCTAGAGGGTTTATGTCGTCTGTAGAGCCTATAGCCCATTTTGGTTTAGCTCTATCTACTCACATCGACTCACTAGTGATTATATGGCCTGATAAAACAAAACAAGTGTTACAAGAAGTTGTAACAAATCAATCTTTGATCGTTGAAAAAGATTTGAATAATAGACAAGTCGATTATAGACAAAGTAATACAGTATTGTTTTCAGTAGACAAAAAATTCAATCCAAACTTTACTCACCAAGAAAATGAATATTCAGACTTCGACAGAGAATCACTACTCTTGACTATGCACAGCAATGACGGCCCTGCATCGTGTACTGGTGATATAAATAATGATGGCTTAACTGATTTTTATATTGGTGGCGCAGCTGGTGAAGTCGGCCAATTATTTCTGCAAGAATCAGACGGTAGATTTAGAGAATTAAAAACTAATATTTTTCATGCACATAAAGAATCTGAAGACATTGATTGTATTTTTACTGATGTTAACGGAGATCTTTTTGATGATATTTATGTCGCAAGTGGAAGTAGTGAGTTTGGTCCAAATAATGCCAAACTGGCTGACCGGATTTATATAAATAATAAACGAAATACTTTTGAAATCAGCCCTCAAATATTGCCCTCTTTTAAATTTGAGTTTTCATCAGCAGTTGACGAGTTAGATTTTGATCAAGATGGGGATCAAGATTTAATCATTACAACATTCCAACAACCATTTGTGTATGGTCTCCCATCTGATATGTATCTTTTAGAAAATGATGGAACTGGAGTATTTAAGAATATGAAAAGAAAGGAGTTTAGCAAACTTGGGATGATGACTGATGTTGATGTTTTTGATGTCGATCATGATGGAGATGAAGACTTTGTAGTTGTAGGAGAATGGATGTCACCAACATTGTTTATAAATGAAAATGGCAATTTTAAACAAATAGAAATAAATAGTATTAATGCAAATGGATTTTGGAATACTGTGGAAACAAGCGATTTAAATAATGATGGTTTTACAGATATAATTGCTGGCAATTGTGGTGTTAATACAAGAATAACAGCGAATATTGATTTCCCATTCAAAATGTACGTCAATGACTTCGATCAAAATGGAAAGCCTGAACAAATATTTACCTATCAAAATATTGATGGTGAATTTGTTTTAGCACAGCGGAATGATCTGTTAAGGCAACTACCATATTTAGCAAAAGAATTCACAACGTTTAAGGCTTATTCAACACAGAATGTATCAACTATATTTTCTCCAGAGCAAATATCTAGTTCTCTTACCAAAGAAATAAGGGAATTAAATTCAGGAGTATTTTGGAATAAGGGAGATGGGACATTTACCTTTATAGCGTTTCCCGTCGAAGCTCAAATGTCGAGTATGTATGACCTTGAGTTAATGGATGTGAATAATGATTCAAGGCTTGATGTTATCATTGGAGGTAATCAATATCGAGCTAAACCTGAATTAGGAATTTCTGGAGCTAGTAAAGGATTAGTTTTACAACAAATGGAAAGTGGAGAGTTTAAAGCATTAGATTACTCACAATCAGGCATATCAATAGACAAAGAAATTAGATCAATTGAAACAATACAAACTAAATCTGATACCAAACTTTTATTCGTCAGGAATAATGACAAACCAATAATGATGACAAAAAATGATTAGACTACTTTTTCTTATATTTTTATCTGTGATTGTGATGTCGTGCAAGGAAAAATCATTGTACCACCAGACCGTAAAGAAGGAACTTTCATCAGGAATAAGACATGATTCATTATTTCTTGGTTTTCATTTTGGTATGGAGTCTCAGGTCTTCTATAACAGATGTTGGGAATTAAATAAGGCAGGGCTAGCTAGAGAAGGATCTCAAAATACAACTGTGTATCAAAAAATTACTGACCTAAAGTATGAAGCAGGATTCGAGTTTTATCCTTTATTTAAAGACGGTAAAATTCAATCAATGCTTGGCCATGTTGCGTACATTGGCTGGTCGCCTTGGAATAAAGAACTGTGGCCTGATAAATTAATTGAGGATTTGAAAATATTATTTGAAAAATGGTATGGCCCGGGCTTTTTCCCGATTAAGTCTCCGGGAAGAGGTAAGGCATACGTCAAAGTAGATGGAAACAGAAGAATTGTTCTCTATCATGATAAAGATCAGAGAGTCGAGTTTCTTTTTTCTGATCTATCTGATCCTGATGATATTTTAAAAACGGCAAATAAAAATTAATATTGAGGAATCATATATATGTATGTAGTGTAATGATTTTTATCGGATCATTCATGTCTTGTACTGATGAAGTTCAAAATCCTGATTTAAGATTTAGTAAGCTTTCATCATCATCAAGTGGAATTGATTTTGAAAATAAACTTTCCTTTCGCCAGGATTTTAATATTTATACTTATCGAAATTATTATAATGGTGGAGGCGTGGGTATTGCTGATATAAATAATGATGGATTCGTCGATATTTATTTTACAGCTAATATGGAGTCTAACAAACTTTATTTAAATAATGGTGATCTGACTTTTACTGATATAACAGATAGGGCAGGTGTCTCTGGGTCAAAGAGCTGGTCAACTGGTGTGAGTATGGTTGATATTAATGGCGATAACTGGGTTGATATCTATGTCTGCAATTCTGGAGATATTGATGGTGACAATAAACAAAATGAATTATTTATTAATCAAGGAGACGGTACATTTTTAGAGGACGCAAAAAAATATGGTTTAGCAGATAAAGGCTTTTCTACACATGCTGCATTTTTTGATTATGACAAAGACAACGATCTTGATGTATATTTATTAAATAATTCTTTTCAAGCGATTGGTAGTTTTAATCTAAGAAAAAATCAACGGCCAATTCGTCATCCTGAAGGAGGAGATAAATTATTTCGAAATGATAATGGAGAGTTCAAAGATGTAAGCGAAGAGGCAGGAATTTACGGTAGTATTATTGGATTTGGATTAGGCGTCACTCTAGGAGATATTGATGTGGATGGATGGGTAGACATGTATATATCTAATGACTTTTTTGAACGGGACTATATCTACATGAATAATGGCGACGGCACCTTTACCGAAAACTTAGAAGAACAAATGAAATCTATCAGTGGCGCTTCAATGGGTGCTGACATGGCAGATATTAATAATGATGGCTATATGGATATCTTTGTCACGGAGATGCTTCCAGAGCCAAACAATAGATTAAAGACAAAAACGACTTTTGAAAATTGGGATAAGTATCAATACAATATCGAAAATGGATATTATCATCAATTTACTAGAAATATGCTTCAGCTAAATAATGGGAATTCTACATTTAGTGAAATTGGAAGATTGTCTGGAGTAGAAGCAACCGATTGGAGCTGGGGAGCACTAATTTGTGATTTTGATAATGACGGTCTGCGTGATTTATTTATTGCGAATGGTATTCATAAAGAACTAACAGACCAAGATTACATTAATTATATTTCTACTGAGGAAATGGCTAGAAAGGTTATTTCTAAAGACGGCGTAGACTTTAAAACCTTGACCGAAGTGATTCCATCAAACAAGATTCCAAATTACATGTATCAGAATAGAGGAAATTTGGAATTCAAAAATGTAAGCTCATCGTGGGGACTAGATGAACCAAGTCATTCTAACGGATCAGCTTATGCAGATTTAGATAATGATGGAGATATGGATTTAGTCATTAATAATGTAAATGAAATAGCTTCAGTTTATGTAAACCACAGTATAGAAAATAATCAAGGGAATTATTTAAAAATCATTTTAATTGGACCTTCAGGAAATTCAAATGCTATTGGTACACGAATAAAACTTGTCCAAAGGGATAACCAATATTTTCATGAACAATTTCCCGTCAGAGGCTTTGAATCATCTGTTGATCCAAGGCCACACTTTGGATTACCATCTGCAGAAGTGATAGACACTATTCAAGTGAACTGGCCAGATGGCACACAGACTGTTCTGACAAATATTTCAGCAGATCAAATCATTGACATTACCTACAGTTCTGATAATGCAATCCTAGCTAATAAAATAACATCAAATTCGACAGCTTTATTCTCAGATATAACCGCTTCTACAGGTATTGACTTTGTCCACAAAGAAAATGACTATGTAGATTTTGATAGAGATCGACTCCTTTTCCACATGCTTTCTGCTGAAGGTCCAGCACTTTGTACAGCAGACTTCAATAAAGATGGTTTAGAAGATATATATATCGGAGGGGCTGCTGGTCAATCAGGTGCTCTTTACCTTGCAAGACCTAATGGGAAATTCTATGAAAAGAAAAACACAGCAATGCAAACAGACGCCGCATCAGAAGATGTCGACTGCGCCTGCTTTGACGCTGACAATGATGGTGATATAGATATGTACGTCGCCAGTGGAAGTAATGAATTCTCATCTAATTCTTCTCTACTTATAGATCGACTGTACCTAAATAATGGCAAGGCAGGCTTTACTAAGTCAGAGCAAATACTCCCAACATATAATTTTCAAAATACCTCGACAGTCGAGGCGGCTGATATTGATGGTGATGGAGACCAAGATTTATTTGTCGGCGCTCGATCTAAACCAACATTAATTGGTGTCCCAGTTGATGGATTCCTTTTAGAAAATGATGGGAATGGCCAATTTACGAATGTCACTAAAGAAAACGCCCCACAATTAACTCAACTCGGAATGATTACTGACGCAGTTTGGGTTGATTACGATGCAGATCAAGATTCCGACCTTATTGTGGTTGGAGAATGGATGAAAATAACAGTCTTTGAAAATATTGATGGCAAACTCAAAGAAAACAATAATTCTATCGGCTTAGACAGCACAGAAGGTTGGTGGAACACTATCCATCCTTCAGATCTAGACAATGATGGAGACATCGATTTTGTCGTAGGTAATCATGGATTGAATTCCAGATTTCAAGCATCAAGAAAAAAGCCTGTCACTATGTACGTGAATGACTTTGATCGGAATGGCTCTGCTGAAGCAATCATCTGCCAATATTTTGGGGAGGAATCATATCCCCTTTTACTCAAACACGATTTGACAATGCAGTTACCTAGCCTAAAAAAGAAATATGTCAAATACGAATCGTTTCAAAATGAAGGCATCACTGATATTTTCACTGAAGAAGAATTAAAAAATGCTATCACCAATCAGGTCTATCAATTATCTTCTGTCATACTCATTAATGACAATGGAACATTTACAGTACAAGAATTACCTGCTGAAGCTCAATTGAGTCCAGTTTATGGAATCGAAACATTAGATGTTAATGGAGATGAATATACAGATATCATACTTGGAGGTAATTTTTATTATGCCAAACCCGAAGTCGGAAGATATGATGCAAGTTATGGTGTGCTCCTTGAAGGAGACGGCAATGGTAATTTCAAAAGCATTCCTAATCGACAAACTGGTTTAAAAATAGATGGTCAAGTTAAGGATATCAAAGAGATTAAACTCTCTAATAAACGAACATTGTTCATTGCTAAAAACGATGCTCCCATCAATATCGTTAAGATTTCTAATTAGGTTTAGGCAGAATCAATAGTAGCCTTAGGAAGAGAAAAGACGAGTATTCACAAGTTCACCCAATAGATCTAACAGATTTCTAAAATTTATGCAGCGATTGAAAAATTGTTTCGTACAGGATAGTAGTAAGCCTATTGAATTTCTAAATCTGTCATATGAAAAAATTTCTATTCTTTTTATAAATTTTAATTCTATTTAGTTTTGTAGCCCTACCACCCATAAAAATGTTAACTAAAGTTATTAGTATTAACAAGCAATTCCTTATTAATATCTATATTAGCACTCCGTAAATTTTTTTTAACACTAAAATGCATACCTATGAGAAATCTGTCTAGAGCAGTCGGATTATTTATTCTGTTATTTCCCTACTTTCTTATTAGTCAACATAACAATTCAGAAATACCAACTTCTATTAATGAAAATGGTGCAGCTCCTGATGAATCAGCAATCCTAGATTTGCAAAGTTCGAACAAGGGACTTTTAATACCTCGAATGCCATTCTGTGATATAGAACTAATTGAAAACCCAGCTGAAGGCCTTATGGTTTTTGATACTGAATATAAATGTCTGCGGATATATATTCAGAATTCGTGGGATTGTCTTTATGAATCAAAAGGACCACTTGGGAAAAATTATAATTTGACTGGTTGGTCAAACACTCCACTTGATGAAGGTTTTGATACAGACATTGCTCTTGATAGTGAAGAGAATATCTATATAACCACTGAAACTGAAGACTCTGAAATACGCCTCATAAAATACGACAATAAAGCAAATTTACAATGGTCGATATTCGAATTAGGACGAGATTTTCAAACTGTCGAAATTGATAACAATAATGATATTTTTGTAGTCGGCACGTATCTTAGCTTGCCCTTTAATTTTAATAATGCCTCGATTACAACAGGTTTACCTAAATCCACTTTTATTGCAAAACTAGATTCTGACGGTAATGTTCTAAACCTTGTAAGCCTAAATGATTCAAAAATTGGAGTAATAGCCAAATTGGATCCTCAAGGAAATCTATTTCTTGTTCACACTAAATACAATGTTGGACCTGATGAAACAGCATTCTTAATTGAAAAATATGATACTCAACTAGATCTAATCTGGCAGCAAAGTTTCAATATGTTATCCCCTCCAAATCAAACAGCTATTTCCAATATGGCGATTGATGATCAAGGAGATGTATATGTCGTTGGTAATTATAAAAATGATCTAGGTAGCCCTGTACCGATTACAGATCCAGTTGACGAGTTTAATGTATATGTCGTGAAATTTTCAGGACCTTCTGGCGGAATTCTTTGGAATAGAAGTATAGATTCATCTGTGCCGATAAGCGCTAGTTACGTATGCGTGAATGATGGTTTCGTACATGTTTTTGGGTCAAACAACGTAGATCCACTCGATAACGCTGGCGAATCTTTCTACTCTAAAAGATACCGCGCTTCTGATGGTCAAGACAGAGGATTGTCTGTATTTGATAAATCCATCGTTTTTATTTCGGCTTCATTTTCAGACTCAACTGATGAGCTGTTGATTAGTGCATTAGAACGTAAAAGTATATTTGATTACGAAGACCAGTTATTAGTCTTTTCTCTATTTAAAAATGAATTTATAGAAGAAAGAAGTGTTTCGTTCAGACCAGGCGAATCTGTCTATTCTCCAGATGGCAAAACAATTTATGGAACCGGAAACGGGGCTCAAGCAGGTAACACAATTATTCCGCCAACAAATGGTGAAAGCAATATTGTTTTCAAAATTCAAAAAAACTAGCTCCTCCATATCCTAATCTTTGTTAAATGAGACTATCCATTATTGAAAGGATAGTCTCATTTTATTTTTAGATTCTCTATTTCGCCTTTAAATCTGCTTTGGAGGTTTTTTAGAAGGCGATACGTAGATTATTTTGCATAATTAGACTTAGTAATCAGTAATTTTGGAATTATCCAATAGGTGGTAATAGACAAAAAAATTGACTTTGTGTTCTCCGAATATTAGACTGTCAATTCAATTACTCATAAATACCAAAAGAAAGTCATAGATTTAAGAAAGCCCGAGATAATCTACTGGAGTATGAAGAGAACATTCATTTTCATTTGTATGCTTTGTCATATCTTGATCTATGCTCAAGGCTTTGATTGCAACGCATCGATGTATGTCGTTGTTTATATTGAATCGCTCGCCAAGTCGACTTTATTTGAAGTTAAAGAACAAAATGGGAAGTACACATTTTCGGCTATTAACCTCTCTGAAGATCGACATTTAACAGCTCTTGTGTATAATGTATTAGACAAACATTTATTAGCACTTGATGCAGATAGTTATGAACTCATCAGAATTAGCAAAAATGGAAATCTAGAGTCTTTAGGTGTACCAGATAACATCGATAAGACTATGCAATACAGGGCAGCCTCAATAGTCCCTGATGGATCTGCGATGATGATGCTCTCCTACGATCCAAGTCAGAACAAAAACACAAGAATTTATACAATCAATTTGTCTAGGATGGATTTATATGCTGGATTTTTAGGTGCATCAGGGCCGCCAAATATTGACGTTGCAGATTTTGCAACTGATCCTATCACTGGAACCATTTACGGATTTGATTCTTATGAAAATAAATTGACTCAGATGGGAATCGGTGGTGAAATCACAACTCTCTTTTACCCTGATACAGGTGAGAATTTTATTGATGCTGTCTTTTTTAATCAACGCGGTGAGCTATTAGGCTTTTCACCACAGAGAGGATTATTTGCAATCGACAAAGGAAATGGTCAAATCAAAGCGATTACAAAAGGGCCAGAAGGAAGCACAGCCGACGGATGTTCTTGTCCTTTCACATATGAATTTACAAAAACGATCAATCCAAAAATAATCATTCCATGCGAAGCATTTGATGTCAATTATAATTTTGTAAATCGATTAGGTATCGGTCAAGCATGGATAGAACTAAGAGATACTTTTCCTGAAGGATTTGAAATTTTAGAGATTGGTGGGAGTACGATTTTTCCTCATAATATTATTCCAGGCACGCCTAATAATATATTGGCTCTTGAAAACTTAGTGTATCTCATGCGTGAGAATACTATTGAATTAAAAGTGATTGCGGCTGATGGATTTTTTGGTGAATTTGGAAGCAGCGCAAAGCAGTTAGATTTTCCGGCGGCATTTAATACAATACAAAATTCGGATGATCCAAGTACAGAAGAATTCGGTGATGATACAGTCGGAGAAATTTTAATGTCTGGTGGCTTAGATTTTACTGATCATATCGTATTTAGCTGTGATGGAAATGCTGTGACGATCAGCTCGCCATTTGATGCAGAGCAGTATGATTGGAGTAATAACTCGATGGAATCATCAATAACAGTCAATCAAAAAGGTTGGTATAAACTCAGTGCATCTTCACAGTGTTTTATGTTTTCTGATTCTATTTTTATTGATGAATTTTTACCTAATAAAGAAGTCGATCTTGGTGAAGACCAACAAATTATACTTGGAGATTCTGTTTTTTTAATGCCATCCTTTAATAGAGAAAGTATTCCTGAGGATATTCGATGGTTTGAAAATGGTGAAGAAATAGTATGCAATCTTTGTGATGGCTACTGGGCGAAGCCTACTCAGTCTAGTGACTTTATTGTCGAAGTCGTAGATGATGCTGGTTGTACATTGACAGATAATATCTTTATAGAAGTAGATCAGCGAAAAGACATCTATGTTCCCAATGCTTTCAGTCCAAATGGAGATGGCGTAAATGAAACTTTATTTATATCATCTTCAGTCCCTGGTCGCGTGCTTACTTTTGAAGTATATAATCGCTGGGGAAATCTTGTATATAGCCGCGGCAATTATTTGATTTCAAATTCTGAAATTTTCTGGGATGGTACTTTTGATGGAACTGAGTTGGGTATTGGAAGCTTTATATGGAGAGCGGAGCTAGATTTTATTGACGGCACTCAAAAATCTTATTCTGGTCAAGTCATGATTATGGATAATTAAACATAGTATTTGGCAGGTATATTGTAGGTTTGAATTAGAATGGAGAATGTGACAGAAAAAATAACCTTGAAGTATCTATTATATACTCTTTTTATAGCCGTTACATTTTCTTGTCAATCAGAAAAAGAAAATTCTGAATTTGTTTTACTCGATTCTTCATCAACAGGGATAGATTTTAATAATGCACTCATCGAATCTGATAGTTTTAATATCATACAATACCTATATTTTTATAATGGTGCAGGAGTAGGCACAGGAGATTTTAATAATGATGGATATCCCGATATCTTTTTTGCAGCAAACCAGCAATCACCACAGTTATATTTAAATAGGGGCCAACAGAATATATCTTTTAGTAATGTCAGTGATGAATCTGGATTAAATTCAATTTCAGGATGGAGTACCGGAGTTGCAATTGTCGATATTAATCAAGATGGATTTTTAGATGTCTACTTAAGTCAGGTTGGGAATTACAAAACATTTAGAGGAACAAATAGACTCTTGATAAATCAGGGGCTTAATGATGATGGTATTCCAATATTTGTAGATGAGGCAAAAGAATATGGTCTACAGTATTCGGGTTTGTCTACACAGGCTGCCTTTTTTGATTATGATCTTGATGGAGACTTGGACATGTATTTGCTAAATCATTCTATCCATCGAACATCCAATTATGGAAATGCACTATTGAGAGAAGAATTTAATGATCAATATGGTGATCGCTTTTATGTAAATGAGAATAATAAATTCATAAATAAAACGAAGGAAGCAGGCATTTATGGTAGTAGGATCGGATATGGTTTAGGAATAGCTATTTCGGACATTGATCAAAATGGATTTCCAGATATCTATATTGGAAATGATTTTCATGAAAATGATTATTTATATTTAAATCAAGGTGATGGGACATTTTACGAAAGCATAAAAGAAAGTACTGGTCACACGAGTCAATTTACAATGGGCGTGGACATTGCTGATATTAATGAGGATGGATTATCTGATATCATGACTTTAGATATGAAGCCACAAGATCCAATTATAAAACAAACGACGATAGGTCATGATCCAAGTTCAATTTTTAATTTTAAACATCAACTTGGCTACCATTACCAATACCCAAAAAATAATCTTCAGATTCATCAAGGGTTAAATCATGATGGAATTCCTGTTTTTTCAGAAATTGCTTCTTTGGCGAATATTGAAGCAACAGATTGGAGTTGGTCCACTCTTATTGAAGATTTCAATAATGATGGATCAAAGGACATATTTGTAACTAATGGAATAGTCAGAAGACCAAATGATTTAGATTATTTAAATTATATCGCAAATGAAAAAATCCAACTTAACGCAACGGATTTAGAACTTGCTGCAAAAATGCCTTCAGGTAAAAGTTCCAATTATTTCTTTTTTAAAAATGAGGATTATCATTTTTCAAACATTCAAATTGAGGAAGATTTTGGTATTTCAAACGGTGCCAGTTATGCTGACTTTGACTTAGATGGAGATCTAGATATTGTGACGAATAATATAAATCAAGAAGCATTTATTTATGAAAATCAAGCAACTAAGAATTATATACAATTAAATATTAATAGCAAGGCTGACATATCAACGGGCACTAAAATCATAGTCGCCACAAACGGGAAAAGCTATTATCGTGAATTAAACCCTTACAGAGGATTTATGTCTTCTGTTGATCCAACCATTACAATTGGTTTGGGAGATGAAAATAAAATAGATTCACTAATGATAATTTGGCCTGATGGTTATAGACAATTATTAGAAAACATAGAGATAAATCAAAAATTGTCTATATCAAAAAATCAAGGCCGTACATTTCCAATTATGAGAAGTAGACGTAATTCTTTATTTACACAATCTTCCATTCCAGGTCTTAAATTCGTACATAAGGAAGATGACAGAAAAACTGAACATTATAGCAGTCTTCAACTTTTAGACTATGAAAAATTGGGACCGTGTACGGCTACCACTGATTTGAATAATGATGGGATCTCAGATATCTACTTTGGAAATGCAAGACATGCACGCGGTGGTCTATACATATCGAATACTTCAGGATCATTTGATAAAATTGTATTTGAGACAAATTCCAATAGTGCTTTTTATGAAGACATCTCTTCTCATTTTATGGATATAGATGGTGACTCAGATATGGACTTAATTGTTGGACATGCGACAAATCAATTTAATGGTGGTGCAATTCGCTATTATGTAAATAATGGAGACAATTCATTTGAAAAGAAAGTTGATCCCGTTTTTATAGAGAATCCTACTGTTATTGCTCCTGCAGATTTTGATCAAGATGGTGATATGGATTATTTTTTGGGTTCTGGATATTCATCCAAATATGATTCAAGCCCGTCCGCGCTTATGCTTAATGATGCTAATGGTAAATTTAAACGCTTCGGGACTTCAATTGAAGATCTTGGACATGTGACAGATGCCACTTGGGGAGATGTTGATGGAGATAGTGATTTAGATTTAATCATTGTTTCTGAATGGAAACCAATCACCATATTAATCAATAAAGAAAACGGATTTTCAAAAAGAACGATTAAAGATTCTGAAGGCTTGTGGAAGTCTATTGCACTTTCAGACTTAGATCGTGATGGAGATCTTGATTTCGTCGTCGGAA
>Ga0209828_1002879_pt1 | contig 13731 bp, 9 predicted proteins | sample MaitaG_FD_187429 | JGI IMG/M metagenome (GOLD analysis project Ga0209828, IMG submission 187429) | Marine algal microbial communities from Maine, USA - Maine_Asex2 metaG (SPAdes) (version 2) | ecosystem: Host-associated > Algae > Red algae > Unclassified | place: Maine, USA | collected 2015-01-05 | reverse complement strand
TTAGTTAATGGCAACAGCACCTTTCCAGGCGCTACCAATACTTTTAATGATGATCAAGGCAACACAGGTATTGCTTATGGAACAACTGTTTCTTACGGACCTTTCCAAATTTCGGGTGGAAATATAACAGTTATGTTTACTGATGCAGATGAAGCTTCTTGTACCAGTATGATGATGGCAACAGCCCCTGCCACTTGTTCAGGTTCTGAATGTACCATTACACCAGATGCAGCAACAAATATAGTTTGTGATGATGCGGGCACACCAGATGATCCATCAGATGATACCTTTACTTTTGATATATTAGTTAATGGCAACAGCACCTTTCCAGGCGCTACCAATACTTTTAATGATGATCAAGGCAACACAGGTATTGCTTATGGAACAACTGTTTCTTACGGACCTTTCCAAATTTCGGGTGGAGATATAACAGTTATGTTTACTGATGTAGATGAAGCTTCTTGTACCAGTATGATGATGGCAACAGCCCCAGCCACTTGTTCAGGTGCTGTATGTACAATCACACCTAATATGGCAACCAATATTGTTTGTGATGATGCGGGTACACCAGATGATCCATCAGATGATACCTTTACTTTTGATATATTAGTTAATGGCAACAGCACCTTTCCAGGCGCTACCAATACATTTAATGATGATCAAGGCAACACAGGTATTGCTTATGGTACCACCGTAAGTTACGGCTCATATCCAATTTCGGGTGGAAATATAACAGTTATGTTTACTGATGCAGATGAAGCTTCTTGCACCGGTATGATGATGGCAACTGCACCTGCAACTTGTTCAGCAGGGCCTTGTGAAGATGCTATTTCGGGCTCAGTTATGGCTGAAGAAGTAGGTTGTTCTGCAGCAGGAATTGAAGTGACCATATTTGATGCAACAGGAGCGGTAGTTGATGTAGTAATGACAGACGCAAATGGTGTTTATACTTTGCCAGGCGTTTTCCCTTGTGGAAGTTATTCTGCCGAATTGACCGCAAATGTTCCAGCCTGTTATACTGACTCTGGTGGTGTATCAGGGCCAATTGGTTTTATTGTTAATGGAGATGGTGTTCCTAATGGAGTAACTTTTACTGAAAATGCAGAAGTGCCAACTTTAAGCCAATGGGGTTTAATGTCATTAGCATTATTGTTAATGATATTTGGTGCTTTAAAATTAGGTACAGCAACCGTTGCTTCTTTTAACGGCCGTAAAAACTAAACTTATTTATTTAACATACCTAAAACCCGGCACACTATTGTGCCGGGTTTTTTATTTTATTGGATCTGAAAATTCTTAAACAGAATAATTTTTTTTTAACTTTAGAGCTAAATTTTTTGCCTTATGAAAGTTTTAATTTTTATTGGTCTACTTATAGTAAATATTCAGTTAATCGCCCAAACTACCATAATCCATTGCGGGCAAATTATTGATGGCATAGCTGATAAATTACAAAAAGAAGTATCGATAGTAATTGAGGGAAATACGATTACTAAAATTGAAAAAGGTTTTGTAGAAGTTGCTGATAATCAAAAGTTGATTGATTTAAGCGAGGCTTTTGTAATGCCTGGTTTTATAGATATGCACGTGCACATAGAATCAGAATACAGCAAAAACAGTTACCTGCAAAAATTTACTTTAGACAAAGCAGATAAATCTTTTCAAGCGGTTAATAATGCAAAGCTTACCTTAAATGCTGGCTTTACTACTATAAGAGATTTGGGTGGAAGTGGCGTAAATACCGCATTAAGAGATGCCATAAAAAAAGGGATTATAGTTGGCCCACGAATTTATTCAGTTAATAAATCGTTGGCAATAACTGGCGGCCATGCCGACCCTACAAATGGTTACGGTGAGCATATTATGTGTGCTATGCCTGGGCCAGAATCGGGTGTATGTGATGGAGTAGAAGAGTGTATGAAAGCTGTTCGTCAGCAAGTGAAACTGGGTGCTGATTGGATAAAAATTACGGCTACCGCAGGTGTTTTAAGCATTGCAAAAGATGGCGATGGCCCACAATTTACGCAAGAAGAAATAGAAGCCATTGTACAAACAGGTAAAGATAGAGGCGTGAAAGTGGCTGCACATGCCCACGGTATAGAAGGCATGCAACGTGCTATAAGAGGTGGCGTAACAACAATTGAACACGGTTCTTATATGGATGAAGAAACGATGGAGCTAATGAAAAAATACGGTACTTACTTAGTGCCTACTATTACCGCAGGAGCTTCGGTGGCCGACTCTGCTAAAATAGATGGTTACTTTCCGGCAATAGTAAAACCCAAAGCACTTGCTGTTGGCCCACAAATACAAAACACCTTTGCTAAAGCTTACCAAGCAGGGGTAAACATTGCCTTTGGTACCGATGCTGGTGTTTTTAAACACGGCAAAAATGGCAAAGAATTTGAGCTAATGGTAGAAGTAGGTATGCCACCAATGGAGGCTATTAAATGTGCCACCAGTATTAACGCCGCTGTATTAGAAAATAATAAAATTGGTGCTTTAGCACCAGGCCGATTTGCAGATATTGTAGCTTGCACCAATAACCCGTTAGAGGATATTACCGAACTACAGCGCATTGTTTTTGTAATGAAAGATGGAGCTGTGATAAAAGATTAAATTAATCTTTAACCTTCCCATTTTTTAAAGGCTTCAATAGCTTCATATTCTGGTAAGCCTAATTGATCGTATTGTTGCGCAGTAGTGCGATTGCGTTCTTCAGCCCGTTGCCAAAATTCACGAGAATCAGAACCAGGAAATAATGGTCGGTCTTTTTGTGATTGATGCTTAAAAATGGCTCTACGTTTTCGCAGTAGCTCACCGGGGCTTAACGGTATGGCCATATCTACTTGTTCAATTGACCATTCTTGCCAAGCTCCTCGGTATAACCAAATTTCACTAGCTTTTAGCCAAGCTGTTTTTTTCGCTTTTAATTGATTAACCGCTTTAAAAATTGCTTGTAAACAAACCCGGTGCGTTCCGTGCGGATCACTTAAATCACCAGCAGCATAAATTTGGTGGGGTTGAATTTCTTCTAGCAAGTCAATAATTATAGTCACATCTGCTTGGCTTAAAGGCTTCTTTTTTACTTTACCAGTTTCGTAAAAAGGTAAATCTAAAAAATGAGCTTGCGCATCATCAATACCAACATATCGACAACCAGCTTTGGCTTCGCCTCTTCTTATTAAACCTTTTATTTTTTGAATTTCTGGGCTATCTACCTGCCCCGCAGCTTTGTTTTTTATTTGTGCCTTTATGTTATTCAGTATTTCTTGCGATTGGCTAACCTCCAAACCTAACTTTTTATTATAATCATTCACAAAATCGACAAAGCGTACTACTTCGTCATCAAAAACAGCAATGTTGCCACTAGTTTGGTAAGCAACGTGTACCTCGTGCCCGTGATCTACTAATCTAATAAATGTGCCGCCCATAGAAATTACATCATCATCGGGATGTGGACTAAAAATTACCACTCGTTTCTGCTTTTTTTTCTTACCTGCAGGCCAACCAGTTATGGTTTCTCGCAAATCATTAAACACCTTTAAGTTAATGTTATAAGCAGTATCATATTCGGTAACCAAATCACTCATACCATTCTCACTATAATCTCTATTAGTCAATTTTAGTATCGGTTTTTGTATATGTAAACTCAGCCAAATAGCAGCCCTTTTTATTAACTCTTCATTCCAATTAACAGCGTAGTTGGTTAACCAAGGGGTTTTAATACGTGTTAATTGTTCGCTTGAAGCAGCATCCAAAATCGCTTCTACATTTTGGTGTTGTTGCAAGTAAGTGGCTGGCACCGTTTCGCTTGGTTTTCCTTCAATTGCTTCTTTTATTATGGGCGCTTTGCCTTCGCCCCAAGCCATCATAATTACTTTTTTTGCTTTCAAAATACTACCTACTCCCATTGTAATGGCTTTTATAGGTACATTTTCTTCTCCAAAAAAATCACTAGCTGCATCGGTAACCGTAATATGATCTAAAGTAACCAACCGCGTTAAAGAGCTGATACCCGAACCTGGTTCATTAAAACCAATATGTCCGGTTCTACCAATACCTAACAACTGCAAATCCAAGCCTCCAACTTGGTCAATTTTGGCTTCGTATTGCTGGCAATAAGCCGATACATTTGCTTTAGCAACTGTTCCGTCAGGTATGTTAATGTTTTCTTTAAGAATATCAATATGATCGAATAAATACTCGTTCATAAAGCGCACATAACTTTGCAAATCATTGGGCTGCATTGGGTAATACTCATCTAAATTAAAAGTGATCACATTTTTAAAAGATAAGCCTTCATTTTTATGTAACTCAATTAATTGTCGGTAAACCTCTGTTGGTGTAGAACCTGTTGCCAAACCCAATATACAATTTTCATTATTGGCTGCTTTAGCTTTTATCAACTCAACAATTTGTTGTACCACATAAGCAGATGCTGCCTTGGCGTTATCAAAAATATTGGTGTTAATTTTTTCAAATCTCTTACTTTGGTCTTCCATTTTTCAAATATCGTTAATTTTTTTTTGGTAAGATGCTTGTTCTACTACCTCTTTTATTATGGGTATAAGCTTTCAACTTTACCACATCATCTTCAACTAAAACAGGTTTAGTATAAGTTTCAGAATCCCAATTCGGCTCCTTACCATCGGTAGTATATTTAATGATTAAACCAGGAAAAGAAACATTTGCATAAAGGGTATCATTTTCAATTATGGCACCTGGCAAAGGCAAGCGATAATCAATAGCTTGTTCATCCAAAGTGGGTAAATGTAACTGCCCAAGTCGGTTAGTAAATTCGTTCCAGTAGGGTTGTTGTTTTGCTATAATATCTCTATGCGTAGCATTGTCCCAATCTTTTGTCGAGCTCCAAGCCCGCTCTGCCAAAGCCAACATTTTAGGGAAAAGCATGTATTGTAGATTGCTTTTGTTGGTTAGCGTTTCGCTCCACACTTGGCCTTGTATGCCCAGCAAATTTTGTTTACCAACTTCGGTTAGCTGTACTTTTTCTTTTACGAAATTTTCATAATCATCAACCTTGGCAGTTTTGTAAATGTTGTAAGGCACTAAATCGTAAGCACTTTTGGTATTGGTAAAACCCGACCAACTCAGGCCAATTTCGTTGGGGTCGGTATTGTAAGCCATATCCAAATACAATTGTGCAGAATTACACATTACCACTTTAAAGCCGAGGTTGGCTAACTTATACGTCATATCTTCTCTGCCCCAACCCCAAACGGCATTCCATACATAAGGTCGCACATTTTCTTGCACAAAACTGGTGTCAATTTCTGTTCCTTGATGTCCTTCTTTAGTATGTTTCAAAACAATTTCTTCCCAACCTGCAGAAGTTACTTGGTGCTTTGCTAATATTTTTTTCAACCGTTGCAACGTGTAGGCGTGTAAATCGTTAGTGGTGTTTATACGATCATTTTCTGCTATCATTTTTTTGCAGATAGGAGATTTTTGCCAAGCGCCGTACGCTACCTCATCGCCACCGCTATGAAAAACAGTAAAAGGTACAGCAGCTTCTTTATACATATTTGCTAATTCATCCACCACTTTTTCTATAAAAGTAAATGCACTTTCTTTACAAACGCACATCGCATTATCATTATAACCTTGCGCTGAAGAATACACCGATTCATCGTCAAAATCTTCTAACAAATATTCTTCCGCTTTGGCCATATTTCCTAATTTTTTGTAATGATGATATCTTGCCCGCATGGCCACAATGCCAGCTCTAATATGCCCAGGTAAATCTATTTCCGATATCACTTCAATATAATGTTGATTGGCATATTTCAAAATTTCAATAAAATCTGCTTTGCTAAAATAACCTGTTCCATAACTGCCTTCAACTTTGTGGCCCGATGAATAAAAGGGAAATAAGTTTTCACTTTCATCAACAGTATGGCCACGTTTTGCACCAATATCGGTTAACTCTGGCAAGCCATCAATTTCAATACGCCAACCCTCATCGTCGGTTAAATGAAGGTGTAATTTGTTGAGCTTGTAATAAGCCATTTGTTCAATAATTTCGAGTATAGTTGCTTTTTTATGAAAGTTTCTGGACACATCAATCATTAACCCACGATACTCAAATTGCGGCTGATCGATAATATTGAAAGCATTAACTTCAATTTGTTTTGAAGGAAGTTTTTTGTTTTCTGCTTTAATTATTTGTAGCAAACTTTGAACGGCGTAAAACATTCCTGCTGCGTTTTGTGCTTGTAAAGAGATGTTTTTGTTAGCAATAATTTTATAAGCTTCTGGTTCGTTTGCTGCTCCATTTATTTGTTTCAACTCAATATTAAAATTACTATTAGGTTTATTATTTAGGGTGATTTCCCCATCAAAAAAAATACCTAATTTATCCTTTATTTGTTTTGCTTCTTTTTCAAAACCTTTATCAAACTTTATAACAATACTGTCTTTTATAATTAAAGTGTTATTAAGTTTTTGGTATGATGCCGGAGTTGGGATAACTGGAATCAATTCATCTTTATTTAATAAACTTAAATTTTTATTTTCTTTATAACGGCTTTCGGCTGTTGGTACATTGTAATTTTTGTAAAGCGTTAAATTGAAAGGTGGATATTTAAATTTGATGTTTGTATTTATGTTGCCATTTTTATCAACTAAATAAGGCGCACTTGGTAAAAAACTTTTTCTTAAAATTGGGTAATTTTGTTGATAGTTTAACACAACAGAATCTCCAGCTGGCAAACCTTTAAACTTGGTGGTTGGTATTAGTTTATGATAATCACCTTTTATATTTTTGATGCTGAAAGTATTGGGTAAAGAGGCTTCGTTTACGGTGGCTGCAATTTGGTTGAAATATAAACTCCAACCTTTGGCGGGTAAGGCATTTTCACCAATATTTTTTATAGTCCATTTCACATCGCTGGTGCCTTTTGCTTTATCAATTTGTAGCACCTCATAGTTCATTAATAGTTTATAGTTAAAAGCTTTACTGGTTTTTTGCAAAACTTTGGCAACTGTTTGCAATTGGCTTGCATCATTTTTATCAACTTTAAAACCACCATTATAAAATATTAAAAAGGTTGTGGCCAATAAAAAACTATTTTTAAGAAACTTCATTATGTTGATTTGAAATTAAATTTAATGAAAAAACAATGATTTGTTGCAATTGTTTTTTTATTAGTTACCACGGCGTAGCAAAGTTTCCAAATTAGCCCCGATTGTAACGGAAATCCTTTTTGTTTTTTCTTGAAAAAACAAAAAGATTGGAGTGGAAAGCGGGATCAAAAGTTTATGTGGGCAAAACCGATTCGCTTCTAATCTTTTTTTAGCTGGAATACGCTTGTAAAAGCGGCTTTGTTAGTTTTAATTATTTGGCTAAAGGCTGCCTAGCAATATCAACTCCTTATTTTGGTGATATTGATAGCTACGCAACTGGCGATGTAAAGTTGTTTTATCGCCCATTAGAAAACTTTCAAATATTTGTATTTAGCATTGTTTTTATGTTAACCATGGCAACCACTTTTAACAGGTAATGGTTGAATATGCCAGAATTTAATTTGCCATTAAATTAGAATATGCCTACCTTAATTTTAAGGTATCTTAAAATGATTTTTTATCTCAATTATTTTGAGCCAAAATACAAAATTAACTATGAGCTTTATCTTTTACTAAAAAACAAAACTAAAAAAAATAATATTGAAGTAACCTAAAACTTACTTTTACTTAGTGGTATTGTTAAGCTATTTAAAATTAATATTGTACGATGTACGTTGAAAAAGATGAAATTTATAAACATAGTAATTTGAAAGAAAAAAAAACGACAGTTAACAAACACCTAAATAGTATTTATAAACAAATTGAAAACAATATGGGTTTTGTACCTAATAGCATGTATGCTATGGGTAAAGTACCCGCGTTGTTAAGCAACTTCACTATGCTTTCTGGTTTGTTAATTGGCAACCCTAAAAAGGTAAATTTGGTAAGCTCAATAGGCTTGGTTATCAAAAACATTTATTATTCGCTAAAATTTTTGAGAGAGCAAAATAGAGTGCCTTTATATTTAAAAAGTTTGGTTGGGCATATTAGTAGTTACGCCGCCGGTTGTAAATATTGCCAAGCACATACTATTACAAATGCAAAGCATTATGGTGCAAGTGAAGCGCAGTTAAACAACTTGTGGCAATTTGAAACTAACCAAGCTTTTAATGATAAAGAAAGAACAGCATTACGGTTTGCTTTTGCTGCCGGTAATACACCCAATGCGGTAACAAAAAATCACTTTGCTGAACTGAACAAACATTTTACAGAAACTCAAATTATTGAATTGGGAGCGGTGATATCATTATATGGTTTTTTAAATCGATGGAATGATAGTTTTGCTACCGTATTGGAAAACGCACCTTTACAAGCAGCTGAAAAACATTTATCACCAAAAGGTTGGGAAATTGGGAAACATTAAATTACGTTTAATAATTGGCCTGCGCTTTCAATATCAGTAAGTTTATAAAATGTTTTTAGCCAAAAAAAACTAAATAATACTTTGAGAAAATAGAAAACAGCGCTAGGCTAATCGCTATCGACATTCGAACTTCGCTCTATCATATTAATTATTTTAAGGCTAATATTTCTATTTCTAAGTCAAACATTTTAACTATAGGTTTGTTTATTCGCTACTATTCAACAAATGAATCACTTCATCTCCACCTAAATAATCTCCATTTATTTTTTTACCAAAAAGTTTTGGTGCTGAAATGCCACTTCCCCAAACCGTTACACCTTTAACAATAACAGCTTCATTCCAATAATTAGCATCAATAAAATGTTGAAGCGTTTTAGCACCACCTTCTACCGTTATTGATTGAATATTTAAATTACCCAAATGTTCTAAAATTTGCACCACCACGTTGGCATCATTATTTTCACCAAAATTTAATTTAACCTGTCTTATATTTTCATTATCCGCTGCTTTTACTTGGTTAAAAATTATAGTTTTTACCGAGTTGTCGTATAAATGGCAAGTTTCCGGTATTTCTAAGTTTTTATCAATTAGCACTCTTATTGGCGACAAACCAAAATTATACCTTGTTGACAATTGAGGATCATCAATAATTGCAGTATTTTTACCAACTAATATCGCTTGATTTTCGGAGCGTACTTTATGACTTAAACGGGTACTTAATTCATTACTAATCCAAAGTTGTTGATTATTACCGGGTGCGAAAAAACCATTTTGTGTTTGCGCATATTTCAAAATAACATAAGGCCGTTTGGTTTGGTTGTGAAAAAAGTAGCGTCGGTTCAACCACTCACATTCTTCTTTTAAAATATTTTTAAGCACCTTAATACCTGCAGCTTTTAATTGTTCAACTGATTTGCCAGCCATTTTGGGGTTAGGATCTTCAGTACCAATTATCACTTTAGGTATTTTATGTTTTATAATAAAATTGCTGCAAGGTGGCGTTTTTCCATAATGCATACAAGGTTCTAAACTAACATACATTATGCTTTTGTAAATATATTTCTGATCTTTTAAAGCAACGGATTCTATACAAACCACCTCAGCATGTTTGCCGCCATAAGCTTGGGTACATCCCTCTCCTATTATTTTATTATTATACACCAATATTGCGCCAACGCTTGGGTTAGGTGCTGCTTTTCTAATACCCCATTCTGCCAATTGAAGGCAACGCATCATAAAATTTTTATGTATTATTGTGGCATCCATTTATGCAAATTTATTACAACATTTAGTATTAATGACAATAACTTCAATTAAGTTGATTTTGAAAGATGCTTTAGCAGCAAAATATTCAATGATGGCTATAAATACCATATTTAATTGTTTGGTTGAAAAGCATTTAAATTTGAGCCCTGCCAATGCTAGTATTAGTGCTGCAAAAATTATTGATGAAGCTATTGCAAGTTGTATAAAAAGTGATATTGAAGCTATAAAACAAGGTAAACCATACCAATATGTTATTGGCTATACTTGGTTTTATAATTTGAAAATGATGGTAAATGAGGCCGTGTTAATTCCACGCCCTGAAACGGAAGAGTTAGTAGATTGGGTGGTAAAAGATTATAAAGATGCTACAGAAAAGTTAGATATTTTAGATATTGGTACTGGTAGTGGTTGTATTGCTTTGAGCCTTAAAGCCAACTTAAATGCTAATGTTAGCGCAGTTGATATAAGTGAGACTGCGCTTGAGGTTGCCCATCAAAATGCAACATTAAACAACTTAAATGTTCATTTTGAAATGTTTGATGTGTTGAACTATTTGCCTAACAGCCAAAGTGCTCTATATGATGTTATTATAAGTAACCCACCTTATATTGCTTTAAATGAAAAACCAACAATGGATGAAGTAGTTACTAAAAACGAACCCGATTTGGCTTTGTTTGTACCAAATAAAAATCCCTTAGTTTTTTATGAGCAAGTTGCTCGCTTTGCTCGCCAATACCTAAAACCCAATGGCAGTTTGTATTTTGAAATTAATGAAAATTACGCCAACGAAACCAAAACCCTAATTGAAAAATTTGGTTTTAAAACCGTATTAATACAAAAAGATTTGCAAGGAAAGGATAGAATGATAAAGGGAGAATTTTGTTAAAACCGAAAATTACAAATCTGATTTAAAAAATTGGCAATGTAGGGCTTCTAAAAATTACTATCTGATTTTCATTACAAAAACAACAATATCCTTATCAAGTCATTTCGTCAAAAAGTCTCAATTTTATAAAAATAAATAAAGCTCAATCTAACACTTTAGCATCAGGGTCGTTTAATCGTTGAATGTTAATTGGCCCATTTTCTAACTTTAAAACCCCACGCGGACAAACGGCAGCACAAATACCGCAGCCAACACAAGAAGCACGCACTATGTTTTGTGAACGTTGCGCATACCAGCGAACATCAATGCCCATTTCGCAATAGGTAGAACAATTACCGCAGCTAATACATTGATCACCATTAGTTGTAATTCTAAAACGACTAAAAAAACGTTGTTGTATACCCAAAATTGCTGCCATTGGGCAACCAAATCTGCACCATACTCGGCTTCCTAAAAGCGGATAGAAACCAACGCCAATTACGCCAGAAAAAATAGCGCCTATTAAAAAGCCGTACCAACTTCTAAGGGTAAAACTATTTAAAAACAATACGGTGCTATTACCGGTGAAGTAGGTATATAAAACTAAGGCAGTTGTTACTAATATAAAAATTAAAACGCTATAAATTAACCAACGTTCAATACGCCAAGCGGTTAACGATTTATCGGATAAATGACGAAAAGGATCGCCTGCTGTTTCGGCTAAACCACCACAGCCACATACCCAACTGCAATACCAACGTTTGCCATAAAAATAGGTAAGTATGGGAGAGATAATAAAGATCATAAAAATACCAAACCCCAAAAAGAACCAACCTAATTTACCTCCGCCCAGCATCGCCTTTAAATGCCAACCTTCAAAAAAGTAATAATTAAGTGGCCACATATTTTTTAAGTCTTTAGCAAAATAAGCGTTGTCGCTATTTAAGCCTTCTAATATTTCTGGTATAAGAAAAGCAAAAATTAGTTGAAAAAACATAACCGAAATGGTGCGCAGTATTTGATATTTATTGTGTCTATATTTTAAAATAAATTTAAAGCCAAAACTTAAAATGGCAATTGTATAAAGTGTGCCGTAAACAAACCATTGGCTGGCTGCTTTGCCTTTAAGTGCAAAACTAAAAGGATCGAATAAAGCGACTAAGCCTGTATTTCCACTTTCTGAAAAGCCGAGCCATTCTTCAAAAAAATAAAGCAACACATAAAAGCCAGTTATTACAATGCCAACTAACCAAGCCCAAAGCCCTCTGTTGGTAAGGCTATTAAAAAAAATGTTATCGTTTTTTATACCTGCCGAGTGATGCCGATAAGTAAATACCGCATAACCAACTACACCAGAAATTGAAAGTAAAAGCGCTGCATAAAGCATTGGTGCGTTAATACTGGCTGTTACATTTAACCAACCTAAAACAAAAATGAGTAAACCAATACCACCTATTGCCGCAAAAATTTTTTGACCAACATTTAAATTATTAGTTTGTGTATTCCCTATATTTTCGAATAATAACATAATCTTAATTCTTCATAATATTAAAAAAATCTTTTAAGCTGCGTTTAGTTTTAGGTTTTAGTAACCTGCCTGTTTGTTGTTGGTATTGGTTTAATATTTTGCTTTCGTAAGTTTTAAAAAATTCTGGATTGAAGTTAGCAGCTGAAAGGTTTTGCAGTACTGTTTCAACGCTTGCCTTTTCGTTTAGCCATTTATTAAACAACTCGTGCCGTAACCTAATACCAAAAACATTAATGCCTATAAATGTTTTATCATTTTTATGGTAAACTATATTAACGCATCTCTCCTCATTAGCATCTTGCCAAAATAAACTGGTTTCGTTTTCTTTTAAATTTGGCATTACCATACCATAAGTTTGGTACTCAATATCGAAAAATTTGGCAGAGTTAAACCAAGGCCCAGGTTCATAAACTTTGCGTTGACCAAACAGATTTTGCGCTAAGTGTTCCCCGTGCATTTTACCTGTATACCAAACCTGTTCTATTGGTCGGCGGTTTGGCAAAGCTTGGCGAAATTCTGCACAATCACCTATAGCGTATACATTGGCTACGTTAGTTTCGAAGTAGTGATTAATTAAAATACCGCGGTTACTTTCTATTTCACCTTCTTTTACCAAGTCAATATTAGCGTGTACACCAGCAGTTAAACCTACTAATTGGCAGTCTAAAATTTCACCAGTTTCTTTTATACTAACAGCTTTTACTCTGCCATTTTCATCACCAATAATTTCGTTTAAATTATTACCTAAACGCAAATCGGCACCGTGTTTTAAAATGTGTTGATTAATTAATTGCGATTCCCCCGCTGGTAATACATTGTTCCAATAGCTGCGCTCTCTTATTAAAAAAGTTACTTTTATATTTCGAGTGAGTAACATTTCAGCCATTTCAATGCCAATTAAACCACCACCAACTATTACCGCACGCTTACAATTTTGTGTTTTGTGGGTATTTTTTTCTAACAATTCTAAATCTTGATAACTGTATAAACCCTGCACGCCATCTAAATTTTGCCCTGGCCAACCAAAGTAATTGCTTTGGCTTCCGGTGGCCAAAATGAGCTTGTCGTACTTTATATTTTCTCCTTTTTTTGTGGTTAGGTTTTGGTTGGCAACATCAATTGCATTGACATAAGCTTTTTTAAGTTGGATGTTATTCTTTTCCCAAAACCAATTTTCATAAGGCTGCGTATCTTTAAAACGCATATGACCCATAAAAATATACATTAAAGCAGTTCTAGAATAAAAGTATTCTGTTTCTGATGAAATTACCATTATTTCGCAATCACTTAATTTGCGAATATGACGAGCTGCTGTAATGCCCGCTATGCCGTTACCTATTATTACAACTTTCAAATTAGGAGTAAAGTAGTAAATTTTATCAAGTTATAAATGTCTTTTATAAGACGGTTTTATTAATTAAGCATAAGATAAATTAACATGTCGTGAAAAAAGAAAAGGTTTACACGGCTTAACGTAGCATTTACCTCAATAGAAACCTCATATCCGCATGTCTATCCTAAACACATTAAATATAAAAATATCATATACATTTATAGGCTTGAGGGCGATTGATTAGCACAAACCAATAGCTTTTTTGGCTGATCTATCAGTCAAATGGTTGC
>Ga0209828_1002875_pt1 | contig 13748 bp, 10 predicted proteins | sample MaitaG_FD_187429 | JGI IMG/M metagenome (GOLD analysis project Ga0209828, IMG submission 187429) | Marine algal microbial communities from Maine, USA - Maine_Asex2 metaG (SPAdes) (version 2) | ecosystem: Host-associated > Algae > Red algae > Unclassified | place: Maine, USA | collected 2015-01-05 | reverse complement strand
TGCGTTGGCGAGCACCTGTCGCAGCCCCTGAACGACGCCGCTGAGGATCCGATCGGCAACCTCGCACCAATCTTCGTCTTCGTCATCGGCACGGGCATTCCCCTTATCGTGCTCGCCGCCCTGCCTGCGGCGTGGCCCGCCGTCGCCAAGTTGCGCGACCACCGAGCAGCCCGAGGTGTCGGCATCGCGCTCGGCGTACTTGTCGGGCTCAGCATCGCGACCGGCTGGTACAGCGAATTCATCATTCACTTCGCCCCGGCGTAGCGGGCGAAACAGTGAGACGTTGGCCGCGTCTTAGTTCTACGGCGTCTCAGAACTACGGCGTCTCAGGTCTACGGCGTCTCAGAACTACAGGGCGTCGAGGGTCGCTTCGGCCAGTTCAGGTCGCGTGACCACGAACCCCGGCACGACCGGGCGGTGCTGATTGAAAACCAGGTGCGCACCATCGGCATCGGAAACATGCAGACCAGCCGCCATCGCCACAACTGCGGGAGCACAGACATCCCACTCGTACAGCGGACCGCCGTGCACGTACACATCGGCTTCGCCGAGAACGACCAGCATCGCCTTGACACCGGATGATCCCAGTGCCATCAGCTCGGCATCGAGCGCCCGCGCCACGCGCCGACCATCGCTCTGCACCCGGCTGCGACCGGCCAGCACGCGAATCGGCCCGTCGCCGCGCGCTGGCACCGTCGGGGGCACGTGGGTACTGAAAACCGCACCGAGCCCAGGAACGGCCACCGCACCGGCCGTCACCTCGTTGCCTTCGACCAGCCCGACATGCACGGCCCATTCGGCCGCACCCTGGCCGTAGCCATTCGACCCGTCGAGCGGATCGACGATCCACACACGGTCGTGCGACAGGCGAACCCGGTCGTCGTGGCCTTCTTCGGACAAAACACCATCGAGCGGACGCTTGTTTTCCAACTGCTCGGTCAGGTAGTCGTGACCTCGGGCATCGGCCTCTTCGCCGGGCCATCCCCAATAGGCATGGCGGGAATCCTGCAACAGATCGCGCTGCATACCTTCAAGCCGCTCGCCGGTCTCCGATGCCAGCTGGGCCGCCAGCAGATGATCAGAGCGCTCAGCCACCCCGAGACCCTACCGGCGCCGTGATCCCGCAGGCCCCGCGCCGTGCCCTATTGGTCGGGCGGACCGCATCGTGCCCTATTGGTCGGGCGGACCGGCGCCGTGATCCCGCAGGCCCCGCGTCGTGCCCTATTGGTCGGGCGGACCGGGCTCGGCGTTCAGTTTCACGGTGCTGCCGAGATTTCCATCGACGATCGCCCGGTCACCGAGAACCGCGGTCAGCGTGTAGCTCGTGCTGGCCTCACCCTCGGGCATTTCGCACGCACCCGCATCGACCAGGACCGAAATGATGATCTCGACCTCCGTGTCGCTCTCGTCGACATCGAGGCTGTCGAACGACTCGCATGACGTTGGAAACCAGCGAATCTCAAGCTCGGGCGAACCGGAATCGCCCAACACCTGCGAGATAATCCGCACTTCAGTACCAACCGTCGGATTCGGATCACCCTCAGTACCACCACACGACGCAGCGACCATGGCGAGGGCTATAACGACTGCGACAAGAACGAATCGGCGCGCTGATAACGACCGATCCGCGCGAAACCCCGCGGAACGGCGCCCTTTCACGAGTGCAAACTTCAGAACAGGAGTCACCACGTGCCACAGTATTGGCTATGGCTAGCGGTGAGACCAGTCCTCCCCCTGGGTGGTACCCAGACCCCGGCGGAACGGGCCACCGATGGTGGGACGGCGCCGGGTGGACCAGCCACCAACATGTGGCCGAAAGCACCCCGGCGCAAAGCACCACCCCGGCCGCCGCCGCACCAACGCTGGCCGACACGCTCGACCTGAACGTTCTGCTCGGAGCAGTGGGCGCCATTCTGCTGCTGATCGCCACCGCGTTGCCGTGGATCAGCGACAGCAAGGGCAGCTACAACGCCTACGACCGCGGCTTACCGTGGTTCATCTCCGGGTCGTCGTTGCCCGACGACGCCCCTGACGGAGTCTTCTCCATCGGCTTCCTCGCCCATGGCATTCCGCTGTTGATCTTGGCCATACTTATCGCGGTCGGCGCGTTTATGAGTTTCCAGAACGACGTGCCTCGTGGCCCTCGCCTCATGTTCGCAGCCGGCGGCGCGGCAGCACTGCTCATCCTGATCGACTTCTTCTGGTTCCGACGTTCGTTTGCGGGCTTCACCGATGTCGGAACCTCGTGGGGTCTGTGGCTGGCGTTCTTCGCCAGCCTCGTCGCCGCGACCGGCGGAGGACTGGCCACCAACGAGCCGTGACCGACGCCGAAACGAACACCCCCTCGCTCCAAGAACAGACACTCGAGATCGGAGCGCGACCTTCGTCGCTGCGCACCTACCGGGCGACGCGTTGGATGATCCGCAACGTGATGTGGCGCTTCTTCAACGTCACGATCGAAGGGGAAGAGAACCTCGCGATCGACGGGCCAATGATCATCGCTCCGGTGCATCGATCGAACCTCGACGTGTTGTTGGTCAACGCGATCTCGGAACGGCGGGTGCGATCACTTGCCAAGCAGTCGATGTTCACGACCTCGGTCGGACGCTGGCTGTTCTCGGCGCTCGGCGCATTCCCGGTCGAGCGGGGCACCGCAGATCGGGAGGCGCTGCGGGTGTCGACGATGCTGCTCGATCGCGGCGAGCCGCTCATGATCTTTCCGGAAGGAACCCGACAGTCCGGGCCCGATGTCGGCGAGGTCTTCGACGGTGCCGCCTACCTGTCGGGCAAGACCGGCGCACCCGTGGTTCCCGTGGGCTTCGTCGGCACCGAAGAAGCGCTACCGAGCGGCGCCAAGATGGTTCGGCGCAGCCGGGTGCGCATCGTGATCGGCAAACCGATCGAACCCGAGCGCGGCGAAACCGGCCGGGTCAGTCGCTCACAACGCGAGGCATTCTCGGCGAAGCTCCGCGGCGAACTGCAGCGCCTGATGAACCGAGCCGCCGACCTCTAAGGCCAAGGCCTGCAAGCAGCAGCAGGTGATCAATGTCACCTGGGTTTCGTCGCGCGGCGAACGCTTTGGCGCGCCCGGATCAGCTCATGCTTGTCGACAGGCGCAATAACGAAACGAAGGCGAGGACGCCGACATGACGATCGAGATGCAACAACCGCGACCGTTCGACTTAGTGACCGACCAAATCCAGATTGCCGGGCAGGCACTGACGTTCGAAGCCAACATCCAGTGGCGAGTCGACCTCGGCACCGTGAACGCCGCCGGCTTCTTCACCGGCGGGGGCGGGGTCAGCGTGCTGCAGTTCCAGGAGACCCTCGACGTCGGCGGTCTTGGCATTCACCCGTACCCCGGGCCCGCGCACCTGACCCTCTTTAGCGAGAGCCCTGCTGACGGGTCGATCGATGATGCGACGAGTGTGCAGGTCATTCTCGCCGAGCGCTTGTTCTCGGACTACGAGGGCTGGCAGCCGTACACGATCCAACCCGGCGACACGCTGTCGGCGCTGGCCGCTGACCGCTACGGCGACGCATCGGCGTTCGGCCACATCCACGCAGCCAATCCGCACATCATCGCCAATCCGAATCAGATCTTTGTCGGCATGCAGATCCGCCTACCGCTCGGCACACCGATACCGCCGAACTGATCCTCATCCTCGGCGCTGCCGGCGTTACAGGCGCTTCTGCAGTGCCGCCCAGGCGCAGTCGGCCATGTACTGGTAGCCGAGGTCGCTGGGGTGAATGCGATCGTGGGCCAGGGCGCCTTTGGCCGACGGCCAATCCCAGACCTGAAACAGGTCGAGATCCTGCCGAGCCGCGATCTCGCGGAATCGGTTGTTGATCTCGCGCGGTCGCTTGCCGGGGCCGCCGAGTCGGCTCAGCAGCGTGCGCGCCGGCAGTGACTCGGCAACGGTGACCGCGTCGGCGATGACCCGGCCGCTTCCCCGGCGCCACATCATGTCGTTGCTGCCGATCACACACGTCACCAGATCGGGTGCGGGCAGAAACTCGTTCATCACTGGCACCTGGGTATCGGCGACGTCACGGAACCGGCCGCCGCTCATGGCGAGGTTGATCAGCCGCCACGGCTCGCCCGTGGCCGCTCGCAGCTGATCGAGCACGATCATGACCCACGACCGGTCCCAGTGCGAGCCGCCGATGCCTTGTGTGGCCGAATCGCCAAGGGCCACCCACAATGGACCGGACTCGGCCAGCGACTCGGTGTTGTAACGGTCCCATGCTTCGGCATACGGCACCACCTGGCCGTCGATCTGGGCGACGCTCGGCAGGAATCGACCAGCGATACCGGGCACGTCGACGCGCCGATGACGCCGAAGCTTCGGCAGCGACGGAAGGGCAGGTCCCTCTGACTGGCTCATGGGACGTCGGGGGCGAGCACGACGACGGTCCAGTCGAGAATTCGCTCCGGCGTCAGCGCGCCAGCACCGCCGCCGTCGGCTCCATGGCTGGCGCGCAGGGCCGACCCAATGACCTGCACGGCGAGCACCCGCCCGCCGTCGACGGCAAGTGATCCGACGAGCGTGTGCTCGAACTCGAGTAAGTCGTCTTCGAACGCGGGGCCGAGGTGGTTGCATGACTGCCAACCGAGGACCGTCGCCAGCCCAGGCACGACGCGGCTGAGCGACGCCTGCGCAAGCCCGACGACATGGCCGCCGTAGACCAAGCGCCGGTCATAGGGCGAAGCCTCGGTATCGCGATGGATCATCGCAAGGTTGTGTGTCAACCGCACCATGCCGGTGGCCATATCGACCACGTCGCGGGTTGGATCGCTGATCGCTTGACCCACCTCCCAGGGCGCACCGGGACCGAGCGGGGCGAGGTTCCATGCAGGGACGAGTTCGGCGTACGACTCGATATCGAGATCGGGAACGCGGCCCAGCTCGGCGGTGTGATCGGGCAGCTTGTCGCCGGCGAGCGGCAACATCGGGCAGCGCTGATATTCGATGGCGGTCCGCGCCTCGCCGGCGGCATCGGCGACCGACGTTGTTATGTCGACGAGGACCTTGCCTCGGGGGGCGCGGTCGGGGCGAGCGCTGGCGTCGGACATCGCCGCCACTGTCACCCGCGTTTCGACCGTGTCGTCCATGTACACCTGCGACGACAACCGAATGCCTCGGTAGAAAAGGTTCGCAATCGCCCGCCGACTCACCGTCGTGCTCTGGCCAATCGAGAGCTGCATGACCAGGCCGGGACTCACCAGCCGTCGATCGCTCCCAGTAACGGCCGCGCACAGCGGCGCGTCGAGCACGAGAGCAAGCCGTTCCCCGACCATCGACTGGTACAACGCGGCCATGCCGGAGTCGATCGTGACGGCGGGCTGCACCGGCAGCGCGTCGCCGGGCTGCAGCTGATCGTAAAAGGGTCCGTCGAGAGGAATCACAACCCAACTCTATGTTCCGGCGCGGATGACCCGATTGTCACTACCGTTGGCGTCATGGCATGGTGGCTCATCGTTCTGATCGTCCTGGGCATCGGCATCGTCGGGACGGCGATATTCGACCTGTTGCAAACCAAGCGGGCGATTCTACGCAACTTTCCGGTCGTCGGTCATTTGCGCTATGTCCTCGAGAGCCTCGGCCCCGAACTGCGGCAGTACATCGTCACCGACAACGACGAAGAACGACCGTTCAGCCGAGACCAGCGGCGTTGGGTCTATACGACGGCGAAGAAGGAGAACTCGTACTTCGGCTTCGGCACCGACAACAACATTGCGCAGGACGGCCACCTGATCATCAAACACTCGGCCTTTCCGACGACGACCCCGGTCGCCGACGATGCACCCATTCCGTGCGCCAAGGTCATGGGCGAATGGCGCGACCGTCCGAAGAAGTTTCGGCCCCCGTCGATCGTCAATGTCTCGGCGATGAGCTTCGGCTCGCTGTCGGGCCCGGCGGTCGAGGCACTCAACAAGGGTTGCCAAATCGCTGGAGCGATGCACAACACCGGCGAGGGCGGCATCTCTGATCACCATCGTCACGGCGGCGATCTGATGTTCCAGTTCGGGACCGGCTACTTCGGTTGCCGGAATCTCGACGGCACCTTCAACCTCGAACGGCTCGTCGAATCGGTCGAGTCGGCGAACGTCACCTGCATCGAGATCAAACTGAGCCAAGGCGCGAAGCCGGGCCTCGGCGGCGTCCTTCCCGGTACCAAAGTGACCGCCGAGATCTCGGCCGCCCGTGGTGTACCGATCGGGGAGACGGTCTACTCGCCGAATGCCCACAGCGCGTTCGGCGACGTCGATGGGTTGATCGACTTTGTCGAGTCCATCGCCGGCGCCACCGGCCTCCCGGTCGGCATTAAGTCTGCAGTCGGCCAGCTCGGCTTTTGGCACGAGCTCGCGGACCGCATGGTGGCTCGCCAGGAGGGTCCCGACTTCATCACTATCGACGGCGGCGAAGGAGGCACCGGAGCCGGACCGCTCGTGTTCACCGATCACGTCGCGTTGCCCTTTCGGGTGGGCTTCTCGCGCGTATTCCAGATCTTCGAGGCCGCTGACCTTCACCAGCAGATCGTCTTTATCGGCTCCGGGAGACTTGGCTTCGGCGGCGAAGCACTGCTCGCGATCGCGCTCGGCGTCGACCTCATCGGCGTTGCCCGCGAACCAATGCTGGCCATTGGGTGCATCCAGGCGCAGGAGTGCCACACCGGTCACTGCCCAACCGGTGTCGCGACACAAGGCCGGTGGCTCACCCGGGGGCTCGACCCGACCGACAAGTCGGTTCGCTTGGCGAATTACCTAATCGGATTGCGATCGGAACTTCAAAAGCTCAGCTATGCGTGTGGCTATGCCCACCCCGCGCTTGTTCCGCCCGACACCCTTGAGCTGATCGATGAGTCATATGGCTCAGTTCCACTCCTGGAGCGTTACGGCCTGGGCTCGCCACCACCGGGCGACGATGCCCGATCTCGCCTGAGTAACGACCAGGTTCAGCAGCTCCTGTGACGGCTCAGCGACACTAAAATAACGGACAAGCGCAAAAAGGCCCTTGCGTCACTCGGGGTCCAATCTGCTAGTGTTGGAGGTGTTCCCACACACATTCCGTGCGGAAATCCACCCAAGTTGTGGGTGCAGGAGTATTCGAACCCTGAGCGAGGCGGCGGGTCGCGCTTGTGGGTGACAGACGGCGGTTCTTGGCTATGTAACAGTGCATTCGCACTGGTTCAAGGACTCCAACTCCTCCGCCTTCAACATTCCCAGGAATGTGAAGGCGGGGCAGGTGATGACCCCAACCATTACCAGCCCCGCCGTGGGACCTTTCGCTTTTTGGGGCCCCACCAAAACCTTCGAGGGGTCGCAAAACAGCACAGGCCCGGGGCCTCGCAACGTCGAAACGTCACTCGACCCCGGGCACTGACTCCCCTCCCAAGGATGTGCTGCGGAGCTGCCGCTAGCGCAGGCTGCTGGCCCGTGCGATCAGGTCCACGAGTTCGGCACTCTGGTCGGTATCGAGCTGATCGTCGAGCCGTTCGGCCTCGACCAGCAGGTCGTCCATCGAGATGGCATCGGCGAATGGATTGTCTCGCAGAACTTCGCCAAAGGTGGTGACCACGGTCGCCAGCTTGAAGTCTTCCGGTGTGTCGGCCCAACGGGCCTCGACATCACGGAGATCGATGTCTTCGTTGATCTCGCGAACCTCGCCGGAGTCGGGGTCTTCCCACCGGAGGAAGACTTCGCCGATCTCGCCGCCGTCGCCCAGGTCGACGCCACGGGCCAGTTCGACTTCATACATCGCAGTGACCTGGTGGCCGGCACCGAGCTCACCTGCATCGACGGCATCGTTGCGGAAGTCGCTGTCGAGCACGCCACGGTTCTCAAACCCGATCAGTCGGTACTCGTCGACGATGTCGGCGTCGAAGACCACCTGCACCTTGGCGTCGATCGCAACGGTCACGAGCGTCGAGGTGAGTTCGTCTTCGAACAGTCGCTCAGCTTCGTCTTTGGTGTCGACGTAGGCGTAGAAGCCGTCGCCCTGGTCGGCGAGCTGTTCCATTGTGACATCGTTGAAGTTGCCCATGCCGTACCCGATCGTGACGAGCTGAATGCCTCGATCGGCGTCGTCGCGGATCAAGTTCGCAAGCCCGGTCGGGTCGGTCATGCCGACGTTTGCCACGCCGTCACTGGCGAGCACGACCCGGTTGATGCCATCGCCCATGGCCTCCGAGGCGAGCCCGTAGCCCGTGCGCAGCCCGGCTTCGAGGTTGGTCGAGCCGCCCGGCTGCAGATTGTTAATTGCATCGTAGATGCGGCGGCTGTCGCGAACCGCAGTTGGTTCGAGCACGATGCCACCCTGATCGGCGTAGGTGACGATCGCGACGGTGTCATCATCGGACAGCTCATCGACCAAGATGTTGAGCGACTCCTTCACGAGCCCAAGGCGATCATCGCGATCCATCGAGCCGGAGGTGTCGACCACGAAGGTCAGCGATGCTGACGGACGATCGGCATCGTCGACGATCTCGCCCTGAATGCCGACTCGCACGAGGTGGTTGTCCTCATCGAAGGGTGACGGGCCACCGTCGACCGAGATCTCAAGACCGCGCCGGGGCGTGTCGTAGTCGTAGTCGAATGCGTTGACAAACTCTTCGACCCGCACTGCTTCTCGCGGCGGGAGCTGGCCTTCGTCGAGCCAGCGACGGGTCACCGTGTAGCTGCCGGTGTCGACATCGAGGGCGAACGTCGACTCGGGGTCCTGGTCGGGGTCGATGAACGTGCGGTAGCCGTAATCGGCGAAGCGGTTGTCGGCCAGGCGAGCGTCCTCTTGCTCTGTCGCAGCCTCATCTTCGAACAACCCAGACTCCTGGGGGGCGGGCGTCGTGGTCCGGTCGGAATCATCGATGAGACCACCACTTCCCTCCTCCTCCATCGCCGCGTCTTCCTCCATCGCCGGTTCTTCTTCCATTGCGTCGTCCACCATGGCCTCTTCAGCGTCGTCCTCCATCGCTTCATCCATCGCTTCATCCATCGCGTCGTCCGAGGCATCGGTCACCGCATCGGGTGCGCTTTCGATCATGCTGCTATCGCCGTCAGAGTCGGTGGCAGCATCTGCGGTGTCGTCGATCGCCGTTGCCGCATCAGTGACCGAGTCGCTGCCGGCCCCACATGCCGAGACCAGCATCGCCATGATGACGAGCACGATCAATCCCCTGAAATTACTTCCGACTGGTCCCTTTTCTTTCCCCATGAATCGACCATAAAGAAGTCGAACCGAATTGTCTGGTCGCCCCTGAGACATTTCCGTTCCTGCCATCATCGATCGTGTCGTGGTCATGATGCTCTGACGTTGACGGCGCGCGTCCTGGTTCCCGAGAGCGTCACAATTTCCAGGAAACGTGACGAGGACGATGCTGCTAGTGGCAGATGACGCGGGCCGGTGTCGACCGATACTCGACCAATGTCTGGGCGTCATCGGGACGTACGAGGGCTGTCCCGTCGTCGGCCGCGATGGCAACTAAACGAACATCGGCAGACGAATCCAATGCTGCGGCCCAATCCGCAGGTGGTTCGAATGACCCAGCCTCGACATTGTGCACGCGCCACGAATCACCGTTCGGGTCAGTAAGCCACTCGAAGCCACATGACGGAGGGTGACGAACGACAAAACCTGCAGTGACCGGCGACTCGTTCGCGAACGCCGCGAGGGTGGAATCCGCCGGCGATGCCTCGTCGACCAGAACCACAATCGGAGTCCGGACGACATCACTCGCACTATCCGGTGTCGCCACGGGAACGACGTCGGCGGTGCCCTGCGTTGCAAACGCGAGCGGGTCATTGAGGGCCAAGTCTGCGAGCTGCGTCGTTGGGGTGCCCACGACCGAGGTCGGCACTGTTCGGAAGGCCAAATCATCGGGCGGAGCGTCGCCGCTGCAACCGGCAAGTGCCAAGACAAGAACCACAAGAGCAACAGCAGCGCACCGGGCTCGGCGATGCAGAAGACACCGTTCTGAGAGATCGTGGGTCACACGACCAGAGTCGGAATGCCGACCGCCCGGCTGAGGTGCGCAGCGGCGTTTAGGGTCGTTGGACCCACCCGCCAGAGATCGTCGAGTTGATCTCTGTTCGCCGCAGATCGTCGAGTGTCTGACCTGGCTGTCGGTTCTCCAGCTCCTCCACCGCGTGCATCTATTCCAGCGCTGATCCGCGACCGGAACAGCTGCGGGGGCCACCGCGCCACAAGCAGCGGCCCCCACGAACATGGCGGCTCAGCGATTACCAGTCGTTGCGAAGCACTATGTTGCTCGGGCCCATGCCGGGCTTGTTGTCACAGCGGTAGCTGCCGATCATCCGGTCGAACATCGCGTTGATGCAATTGGCGATCGCTTCCTGACCCAGAGCGTTCGGATGCATCGACTCCTCCTTGTCGCCCTGCGTGATTCCAAGACCGACGAAGCGTGCCCACTCGGCATTCGGTCCGGAACCGGCCGCCGCGCTCGGTGAGCAGACCTCTCGTCCCTCGAGCAGGTTGCCCAGGTTCAGAAACTCGGCGTTGTTGGCCAGCGCAACCCGCTTCATGTTGGACCCAAGGAAGGCGGTGACGTCATCACGGGCCCACGCTGCGTCGGCCGAATAGAACGGGCAACCGCTGTCGATTCGTGTGGGCCGGTAGCTCGGCCGCAGGGTCCGTGGAATGGGCGAGGGATTTCCCTGGATCACGAGTCGGTAGTCGCGATCGCCGGCATCTTCCATCGCCTCCTGAACGTTCAGGATCGTTGCCTGAAGGTTGTTCATGGCGGTATCCATCTGCGCGTCGAGAAATGCCTGCTCAACGTGGCGGCACTCGCCCTGGAACTTGACGTACGCCTCGACACACCGGGTGATGACCGGGCCGAAGTCCAGATCGTTGCCGCTGATCGACATCACGATCATTTCGACATCGCTGGTCTGCATCGTCTCGCGCAACCGCGTTACCTGTGAGCTTCCGTCCTGGCGCTGGTTGTACAAGCTCAGTGCGACGTCATCGCGGACATCCTTCGTCTCCGCACCCGAACACGCAAGGTTGACTCGGGTTTCCACCTTGGCGGTGAAGTGCAGGTCGCCGACGTCGGAGCGGTGACAGATGTTCGCGCCATCGACATCGGTGTCTCCGTAGATCGGCGACGTGTTGTAGATCCACCGGCCGCCGTTGTACCTGGCCGCCCGGTCCGTGCCCTCGCGATCGGCACCGATCGACTCGGAGTTCCCGGACCAGCGCCCACCCTCGCCGGAGGCAAAGCTGTCGCCCATGATGACGAGTGCGGTCGGCGCGCGGACGAAGTCGATGTCGACCGTCGACGGCTGGCCGTCCACGTCGACCGTGGCGGTGAGCAAACCGGTCTCGGCGTTGTCGTACAGCCAGACATCGACCACACACTCGACCGATCTGCGCGCCGGGACATTGATCTGTCGTGGGCCACGGTTGCCTTCACATTCCATCGAGTTGGTCTGGGGGTGGATCTCCGAACTCGGGCTCAACTGAATGTTGTTCGGGAACGTCAGGCTGACACCCGACGAGAAAGGATTGAAGATCTTCAGTCCCACCGCGTTGTATTCGCCCCGTCGGATCGGGTTTGGTTCGGCGAGCGAACCATCGAACCCGTTGATCGACACGCCGGTGATTCTCAGGCCACTCGCGGTGGGTAGATTCCAGTTCTTCGTCGTCGCGCCAAGATTGGTGGCCGTCGCTCGCAGCGTGACCTGTTGGCCCGGCTGGTACGAGGCCAACCTGAATCGTAGGACGCAGGTCGCTTTGTCGCTCGGGCCGATCGATGTCTTGTCACACGACAGCTCCGCCAGTGGCGAGGACGTGACCTTCAGCCCCGACAACCCGGTGCCCCCGATATTGAAGATCTCTGCGGTCACCTCATGGGAAACCGAGGCGTCTCCGCTGACAGCTTTGGTAGTGATTTGACCGACCTGCAGGCGGGCAGGGTCATTACCTTCGCTGCCAATTGCGACGTAGGCGGTGACGTCCTCGACCAATTGGCCCTCGGTCGCCTGCAACGAGACCGTCGAACTCAGCAGCGAGGGTGTCGTCGACAGTTCGTACGCCGCGTACGACGCCTCGCACTTGCCGCTGGACCCGTTCGCAATATTGGTGAGCTTGCACAGTCCACTCTTGTTGTCACCGGCGAGGTTGCCCGTGACCCGCATCTGCACATTGGTCAGCTCGCGACCGGTGTTGTTGCGCACAAACCACTGAACCGTGACCATCTCGTCGAGCACCTGGACAGGACTCGAGTACGTGCCAACTCCGGGTTGCACGGTGGTTCCGTCGATCACGAGCTGCACGGCAAGCGCGCCGGCCTTGACGCCCACGTTGGTGAAGTACCAGTCGGCCGAGGACGAGTACGCCGTCGGGTCGTCTGCTCCGGGGGTGGCGTAGTTCCCGGCCACGTCGATCTTGTGCGAGATCGCGCCATCGTTGTTGGCAACGACGGTGCCGTTACAGATCATCGTTGCGCCGGCCGCAATCTTGCCACCGGGGCAGCTCAGGCTCACGCCTTCGCCGCTGGCTACCGTCGAGCTCAACAGATCGAAGACGCCCTCGTTGACAAGCGAGACCCGAAGCTTGTGGGTGCCGGGTTCGACATTCGGCCCCGGCGATGCCGCGGTCGATCCGCTGGGCGACTGTTTGCCCTGCTCGGTGAGCTGCACCGAAACCGCGATCTGCGGCGCTCCACTGACGAACTGGCCACAGTCCTCAAGCTTGAAGTTGCCAGGCGTGTCGACGAGAGCGTCGATGCAACCCTGGTGGGTCGTGACCCCCATGTAGCTGAAGACGCGGGACAGCGTTTCGGGTTTATTGGTCTTCTCCTTGTTCAGCTTTGGCGCCATGCGAGCATTCCCACGCGAGCTGGTGTCTCGACACGCTCGGTACCAGGTGTTGGCCGAGAAATCGACGCCCGCGTCGCCCGGACCGGGCGTGACCTTGCCGGTATTCAGATTCACGTGGGCGCCGTCAACGCCAGCAAAGACAAGGGTCCAGTTGTTCGAGTTCGCTGACAGACACATGCCGATCTGGCCGCTGTCACCGCCGGAGCCAAGAAGGCAGTAGACGGTCTTGACATGCTGGTTGTAAACGGTTCCGTCCTCTTCGCTGATGTGGCCGTTGTTTCTGCCGAGTACGGTCCAGGTACCGCCGGCCAGGTAGGTGACCGCTGAGACCGTGTCGGCTTCAGTGAAGTTGCGATGCCCGCTCGGAAAGCCCTTTTGCTGGCAGAACCAGTCGAGCGCAGGGCCAATCAGGTTTCCGCCCTTTTGCGGCTGACCAATCGAGGTGCCGTCGTGTCGCGGTCCGTCGTGACGTCCTTCTTCCTGGGTACCGGAAACGATCGTCAGCGGTCGAGCGGCAACCGGGGAGCATTTGCTGTTGAAGATCGGAATCGGCTTCGTCTCGACCTCGAAGAGCTCGCCGGTCTTGGGGACTTTGCCCTCCCACAATCGCCGCCACTTATTGAAGATCGGAGGCAGGCGCCATTCGAGGAAGGCGTACAGCGACATCTTCAAGACCGTGGTGTGGATGTTTCCCTGCCAACAGACCTGAACCACTGGTTCAAAGTTGGCGAAGCTGTAGCTGAGGTCGCCGTCTTCGTCCCGAGCGAGGATGTGGGTAGCGTTGCCCTTGTCCATGATCTGGGCCGATACGCCGATCGGAATCTGGATGGCGAACAGGGTGCCGGAGAGTTCAACTCCGCCCCGGAGTACGGGCAGACCGACGGCCGCACCGACCGAGCCTTCG
>Ga0209828_1002872_pt1 | contig 13757 bp, 11 predicted proteins | sample MaitaG_FD_187429 | JGI IMG/M metagenome (GOLD analysis project Ga0209828, IMG submission 187429) | Marine algal microbial communities from Maine, USA - Maine_Asex2 metaG (SPAdes) (version 2) | ecosystem: Host-associated > Algae > Red algae > Unclassified | place: Maine, USA | collected 2015-01-05 | reverse complement strand
ATATCGGCGATGAATGCAGCGATGATGACCCCAATACAATGGGAGATATAATCCAAATAGATTGCTCTTGTGCAGGAAGTTTAGCCTTCGATTGCCCTGATTTAATGCTCAACTTTGGCGCTGGTTGCGACGACGAAAATCAAGGCACAATGAATGATCTCATTAATTCTGAATGTCTATGTGAAGGTGAACTAGATCCTAATTTTTGTATTGAATTAGAATTGTTTATAGGTAATGAATGTGATGATAATAATGATGTAAGTATAAATGATATTGTACAACTTGATTGCACTTGTCTAGGCGAAATTGAAGAAGACTGCTCGAATGGCGATATAGACACTCAATCTTGCGTTGATGGCAACCCTTGTACCGTTTTTGATGTAGAAACTTTATTAAATTCTATTGGAACTATCTGCACGCCTTGTATGGGCGTAGAGGCGATTACTTCAGAAGAATATATGGATCAGTTTTTTGATCAGGTAGATCAAGGGTTTAATCTTGATACAGACGGATGCACTATTACGCTAAATACTTCTCAATTTGATGATGATATAAATTTACTTTTTGGAGCTCCGCAATGGGGTGACGAGCAATCAAACGATGACCAATTTAGTCCTGCAAATGGAGAATGGCAACACACATACGAAGAGCCAGGTGAATATACTATTTGTCTCAGTTTATTTCTAGGTGTAAATGCTGAAGATAGTTGCTTGGAAGGTATGTATTGCCAAGATATAGAATTAGATAGCTGTGAAGAAACTCAAGATTCATGTGATGATACATCATTCTCATTCAATAACGGAATGACTATAAATGGCAATGGCTTGTATGATCATTTAGTCATGGACTTTGACCAAGGATGTGGAGCTATGTCCATTGTAGTCTATAATAGATGGGGACAGATGGTTTACACAAGTAATGATTATCAAAATGATTGGGGAGGTACATCCATCAAGGGTGACGATCTCCCTGAAGGAACATATTTTATTGTGGCTAAACTAATGGAGTATCCAGAAGAGAAGCAATTTTCATATATAGACTTAAGAAGATGATCAGGATTTACACTATCATATTAAGCATTATAATTTTCTGTTGTGGTATCTCCAAAACATATGGACAACAAGATTTGTTGCTTTCCAATATTCTTAGCAATAACATTCACCTCAACCCATCCAATGTAGGCTTTTGGCTTAATAAGGATAAGACTTTCTCAACTGATGGCACATACCGATCACAATGGATTGGTTTTGAGGGAGCACCAAAGACAACTGTAATAAATGTTGAAGGTCGGCTAAATGATTACAATACAGCTGTTGGTCTTACCTTAATTCAAGATAAAATTGGGATTGAAAATAAATATGAAATTGCTGGAAGCTATGCTTACCAACTAAGATTTAGAAATAGTATGTTGGCTATAGGATTAAGAACTGGCATGACCTTATTTAAGACACGCTTTGAAGATTTAGATAATCAATCTGATTATGATTTTCAAGAATTAGATGGAAACTTTATGCAATGGTCTGTAGGACTTGGGATTTCATACCAAGATGAGCACATAACATTTTCTGCTGGAGTTCCTTCTGTCGTTTCTTTTAATAATTCATTAGCAAATTTAAAGCAGAGACACTATTATATTCAGGCTTCATTTAAAATTGGAGATTATTACAACACAGATATTATTGTGGAACCCTTATTACAATTTAGATTCCATGAATCTACTCGATTCCAGACCAACATAGGTGTAATTTTCTGGATAAATGAAAACATTTTTCCGTCACTTCAATACAGAATGAATGAGTCTATCATTATGGGTTTAGGGACTAAAGTGTTGAATAATGTGACAGCTTCTCTTAGCTATGATTTAATTGTGAATGAAATCAGACCGAACACCTATGGCTCATTAGAAATAAATGTAAGTTATAGTTTTTAATGGCTATAAAGTGTCGTTATTTAATTAATTATAAATAGATTAATTTATACTTTTATCATATAAAAAAAAACCATGAAAATTGTTATTTAAGAATTAAGATTATTAACAATTGTATTAACTTTGCACTAGAATCTATACTTAAATTTATTGTCTATCAGAGATTTAAAATATTTCTTGAGACTAAAAAACAAAAAACCTAAGAATGATAAGTTTTATTAAATTCATTTCCATTTTTACCTTTTTTCTTATCACTATAAACCTTTCGGCTCAGTGTACTTTGGCAGCAGCACCATGCACAGCTTGTGCCGCTGGAGAAACTTCAGTTACAGTAGATGCTTCAGATCCAAGTGTAACTTGGGAAATATTTGACAGTGGAGGTAACATGGGATCTTTCAACCAAGCTGCAGGTACTGCTACACTAACGTTAGTAGCTGGGGGTACATCCACATTCGTAGGACTTGAAATTCCAGGACTTGCGATACCATCCAATGCCACTAATATTTGCTTGATGGCAGATATAGAAGTAATAGAAGGAAACCCTCCTTTTGGAATCGATGTACGTTTTGAAACAATCGACTTTAATGGCCCCAAACTAGAATTTAATTCAACGATCGATGGTACTGGCCCTTGCATGGTTGGTGGAGATAACACCAACGGTGCTCTTCCTAATGGACCGGTATTAGGATCCCCAACAATAGATGTTGTAATTGCTCTTGCCGAATTTGGTGGAGCTGTTGACAGTGATAGAACCATTAACATTTCTAACATTGTTGTCACTTATTGTGAACCAGCACCAGCTTCTGATTGTTCATTAATGGCAGATCCTTGCGCTCCATGTCCAGCAGGTCAAGAAACCACGACCATAGATGTAACACAAGAAAATTGGGCCCCTTTTGCTGATGAATTCGGTGGTACTGGAATGGGTGTCGTATTTCCAGTCGTTGACCCAGCTTCAGGAACTGGAACAATAACATTAGCTCAGGACTTGTCTAATACTTTTGCTGGAATTGCAATCGGTCCTTTTAGTTTACCTGCAGGAGTTACTGATGCATGTATAACAGCAGATATTGATGTCATATCGGGACAAACTCCTTTCCTTTTTGAATTCAGATTAGAAGCAGGTGGAGGAAATGTAGGTCCTCTGTTAGATTTTAATGCAACTGTCGATGGTATAGGAACCTGTTCAATTGGTGGACCTTTATCTTCAGGTACTCCACAAAATGGATTCGCTTTTAATTCAACATCATATACTTTAGTTTTTGCTGTAGCGGACTTTTCAGGTGATCCAGTCCCTGAAGATATTATTATAGATATATCGAATATTGTACTCACATTTTGTGCACCACCACCTCCAGTAAATTGTACTCTAATGTCGGGCAATTGTACTCCTTGTAGTACTGAAGGTTGTGGATTTGGAGCACCCATTGATGTTATAAATACAGGGGATGTATTTAATGCCTCTGCTCAATTTGGAATGGATTTTACGCTTGGAGAAAATACGGATCCTCCAGTAGTTCAACCAAATTATGATATCGCAAACAACATGGGGACATTGACTCTCGCAGGTGGTACGATTAATACTTTTGCTGTTTCAGGAGTAGAAAATCTAACTCTTCCTGATGTTGTTGAAGATTTATGTTTTACTGCTGACATTGAAGTCCTTGCCGGTCAAACACCATTTTTGATAGAGTTTAGAATTGAAAATGGAACCGGAGCTCCAGGAAATGGAGGCCAAGCTCTCGAATTCAACGCTTTAGTAGATGGTCAGGGAGTATGCTCCATAGGAGGTGATTTAACCGATGGTATCCCTGCCAATGGATTTACTTTTACACCTGGTGCAAATTATTCTGTCGTCGTAGGTATTTCTGATTTTTCAAATATGGCTGTTCCTGAAGATATAATAGTTGATATTTCCAATATAACATTGGTTATATGTTCTTCTACTGGAGCAGGATCAGGAACATTAGAAATTAAAGCAATTTCAGGAAATTAGAAGAATAATTTTTAGTTCAAAAAAAATATTGAAAGAGGTTGTCTTGCGTAAAGACAACCTCTTTGTATTTAGAAGACCATAATCGCACTGCACCATGATTAATTTAGAAAAAATCATAGTGTTTATTGTTTTTGGAAATATGTGTATGTGTGTTTTGTTGTCTCAACAACTTATGGCATAGGCAACTAACTTTTAATCCTCAATTGTATTATTAACTATTCAAAATCTTAAGAATTAACTAAATAATTACAACACTGTTATGCTCTATATTTTTAATTCCGCATAAAAATGGAATTATTTTGAGAAAAGAAAAATTCTTATTCGAATACACAACATATAGCATACTATCTACCGTTTTAATTCGGATTATTTATCTAATAATAATTATAGACGCTTAATATCTTTAAATAAATTACGCAATGCATTCCATGTATAGATTTTCTACATTCCTTTTTATTTGGGGGATGATTTTCACAAACATAACTTACGCCCAAAATTCACATATAGATTATAGCTCTTTGGATAACTGGTATGCACATCCGGAAAAGCAAGATATAGCAGATACTACTCCTTCCTCAAAGATCAAAGAATCACAAGAAAATGCTAAAGTGGATGTATTCTATATCCATCCTACTACCTATTTGGGACCAAAGCCTCATGGATGGAACGCCGATATCAATGATGAAGAGTTAAGTAAAAAAACAGAAGAAACTGCAATCAAACATCAAGCAACAATTTTCAATGAAAGTGGACGAGTATATGCACCAAAATATAGCCAAGCTCATTATCAGTCATATTTTACATCCGATACTATCCAAGCAAAAAAAAGCTTCTCTATAGCCTATGCAGATGTCGAAAGTGCTTTTTTGTATTTTTTGGAAAATTTTAATGATGGTAGGCCCATTATAATTGCAGGTCATAGTCAAGGAACAACACACGGTGCTCCATTGATAAAGAAAATATTTGATAACACCGAACTAATAGACAAATTAGTCGTAGCATATTTAGTGGGCATGCCGATTCCGAAAGATTATTTTTCCAATATTCCACCTTGTGAAAATGCCGATCAAATACAATGCTTCTGTACATGGCGTACATTAGCGAAAGACTATGAACCTCCATATGCAGCTAATGAAAAAAATATAGCTTGTATTAATCCACTGACCTGGAAGACAGATACCTCTTTCGCTCCTGCATCTCTAAATCAAGGTACGGTACTTAAAAAATTTAAAAGACCAAAAAAAGGAATTTTTGATGCTCAGATACACAAAGGATATCTGTGGACAGGAAGACCTAGAATATTTGGTGGTAGACTACTAAAACAGGATGATTATCACATTGGTGATTTTAATATTTTTTGGATGAATGTGAGAAACAATGTTGCACTCAGAGTGAATAATTATCTGCTAAATTAGCAGCTCTAATTTAGCAACTCTCATTTGGAAGTCTCATTTTGAAGTCAGATTTGGAAGCCTCATTTTAATCTTTTTCCTTTATTCGTTTTAGTAATGCTTCTTTATAACTTTCGCCTATTGGCAATGAGATATCGTTAATCTCTACGTTTCGCTGACTATATGTTTTCAAAGCTTTCATTGCAATGGCATAAGACCTATGTATACGTGTAAATCGAGCTGACGGAAGATTTTTTAATATGCTACCTAGATTACCTTTTACCACAAGCTTTTCTCCAGATGTATGTATTCTTACATAATCCTTCAAACTTTCAATATAGTAAATATCATCAATAAGAATCTTATGGTGCTTTTTATTGATATTAAAAAAAATATACTCCATACTCTCTCCCTTCAATACAGGACTCTGTACAGAACTAAATTTTTTCCTGTATCGATCTACTGACTTTAGAAATCGATCAAAACTGATAGGCTTCAACAGATAATCAACGATATCGAGATCATAACCATCAATCGCATATTCTCGATAAGCAGTAGTAAAAATAACTGCTGGAGGATTCTTTAGTGATTTCAAAAAGTCAATCCCTGTCAGTACCGGCATTTGTATGTCTAGAAACAACAAATCAACGTTCACAGTATTAAACAAATCAAATGCTTTGATCGCACTTTGGCAAGTCGCCACCACCTCCGTATGCTCTATTAAAGAACAATAATTCTCAAGCAATTGTATTGCTGGTGGTTCATCGTCTACTATAATACATTTTATATTAGTCATCCTTTAGATTCAACTTTAACTGTACATTATAACTATTGTTATGATCTTTTATTTCGAGTTCATATTGATTTAAATATTGTAGCTCAAGTTGTCGTTTAATATTTGATAAACCGATACCCTCTTTGTGTGGGTCTTTGATGACCTCAGTATGTGTCGATTTAGTATTCCAAATATTACAATGTAGTTGCCTCCCAGTATCAATAATATCAATTTTTATTGTCGGAGTATCTATATCACCACTAGCGCCGTGCTTAAATGCATTTTCCACCAAAGACAAAATCAGCAGCGGGGATATTGGAAACGTCAAGTCACCCACCTTATTTAAAGCTACTTCTAATCGATCACCATATCTAATTCTTTCCAAAGCAATATATTCCTCAATGACACCAATTTCTTCTTCCATAGGCACAGACTTATTCTGACTTTTGTACAGTATGTAATCCAAAATAGATGACAATTGCAATATCATATCTGGTGCCTTTGGATCATTATTTATAACTAAAGAATATAAATTATTGAAACTATTAAATAGGAAATGTGGATTCAGTTGTGCCTTAAGAAACTTTAATTCGGTATCAATCTTCTGCTTTTCTAATTCTTGAATTCTTTCCTTTTCTGCTCTTCGTTCTTCTTGAATCTCCCATACTAATAATAGAAAAGCCGGAGAGTACGTCTGTACTGCATGGACAAGATATCGGTCAAATGTCATAAATGCAGGGTGATTGTTTCTCAATTCGTCTAAATAGACTATTCCTAAAACTCTCCAAATTGTATAGAAAAAAAACGAGCTAAATACAAGACTTACAAAAAACAAAAACATCTTTCTTGTATTGTATAATCTTGGTATTTGCACATGCTTAAGAAAATAATAGGCCATCATATAAATGGGCACATTCACAAGATTAATCACAGCATAAATTCCTACATAAGGGCCTCCAGCGGATTTCATGAAGGTCCAAAAAACATATATAGTTATCCAAAATAAAATGTGTCTTGTACGCACTGACATGAGATAAAGATAAGATACAATACACCAATATTGAATAATTTTATAAGAACATTGATTAACTGTATAAAAACCATCCGTTTACCATTAATCTACTAATTACTAGTCTATTCGAAAACGTAACTTATACGCTTAATCTTCTTTTGTATACAATTCCAAATCATTAATAAACTAGATCATACTATTGTAATCTAAAATACATAAAATGATATACAAGGAATTTTTCTTATCCCTCATCGTACTTTGCCTTTCTTTCTCTATAACTGCCCAAACAGAGAATGAACAAATCAAAGTTACCATCAACAACTATATTGAAGGAACATCATATAATCAATTGGATCAAATTGCAGAGGCATTCTACCCAGAGGCTGAATTATTTTTAGATATAAATGATGAGATGGTTGTCGTTCCCATTTCTGAATATATAAGCTGGTTTGAAAACAATAAGCCTGGAGAATTTAATGGACGTGTTGGACGTATAATTTCCATTGATCAATTCCAAAATGTAGCAACCGCGAAAGCTGAAATTTTGATGCCTAAGTCAAAATCTAGATTCATTGACTTTTTTATTTTAAAGAAGATTGAAGGAAAGTGGAAAATCATAAGTAAAACGGCCAGTAAAAAGGAAAGCAATAAAACAGGTGACCGCATATTATTCGTTGCTTCCAATGCCACTTTCTACGGCAATTCCGACATTGCTACTGGTAATAGTTTTTCAGAAATTGTAAACGCATATCATGTGTTGGACCAAGCCGGTTACACGATAGACTTTGTAAGCCCTATCGGTGGCACCGTTCCCTTAGCTTATATCAATACATCTGAGGAGCAAGAAAAATCCTATTTATATGATAAAGATTTCATGTATGCCCTTGAGTATACTTTGTCCCCTGAGCAAGTGGACCCAAATCTTTATCGAGCAATATATTATGTTGGAGGAGGCAGTGCTATGTTTGGTGTACCAGAAAATGAAGCCATTCAAAAAATTGCAATGAAAATATATGAAGAAAACAATGGTATCATTTCTTCCGTATGTCACGGCACTGCCGGCATAGTCAACTTGAAAACGAAAGAAGGAAATTACTTAGTAGAAGGAAAAGCTGTCAATGGATATCCAGATTCATACGAAAATCAAGATGCCGATTATTTCCAACAATTTCCATTTCTAATACAAAAGACCATTGAAGATAGAGGAGGAAACTTTAAGTTCTCAGAAAGAAGAACACCACATGTAGAAGTCACAGGTAGATTAATTACTGGTCAAAATCATCTTTCTTCTACACTAGTAGCAGATAAAATCATAGAAACATTAGAGCAAATTCAGAAGCAATAAAGATATAAACAATGAGTAATTATTCAATTTATTATTTGTGATACGTGATACGTGAGTTAAAAAAGCAACTATTATAAAAAATTTAAATAATTGCATTTTTATACTGTGCATCTTTTTCCTTTAATTGAACTCCTAAGACTCAATCCCTTTTATCTTCTCTTACACCGTTTCTTCTCAGAACCAGAGAAAGATCTATTGCTTAATCAAATCACAAATATTCAATGATGGATCACTCCCATCCTCAACCACAAGAAAATGCTGACCTGATGGCAAGGTGCTTACATCTAAAATTATAGGACTAGATAATCCATTCAAATTTTGAATCACAGAATTAGAAGCATTTACAATAGTAATATTCTTATCCGTAAAATCACCTGTTATATACACCTTGCTCATATCCGGCTCATAGGTAATTGCTATACAATCGACATCCAAGATATACTCTTGGGTTCCTGTCGATCCATATTCTGATGCCCCTATATCAATAATCGAACTGGCAATCCTCACGTTACCTAGATAATCAAGTTCATTGGGCTGCAATATAGTTGAAGGATTTCCAGCATCGATGGCGGGTGACCCAACATTCAATTGAAAATCATCGATAGCAGCATTTACAAAATTCGGATTTCCGGAGAATGAATTTACATCCACCATGCTACCTGATTGATAAGCAGACAGAGACCCATAATATGTTCCTTCAAACTCAAAGCCTATACCTGCTGTTGCAGAATAATAAATATTATAATCAAAATTATATCCAAAAGAAGAAGCATTGTACTGGTACATTGCTGTATTATCAGGATTCGTAACAAAAAAGATATTATTTTCAATTGTACAATTCTCTGTGTAGCTTAGAAAGATATCCCCAGTGTAATAACCCATTGCATCAGGAAGTTTGTCGTTATTATAAAATGTATTATTTCGATAAACACAATTTTCTACTTTTCCTGAGTTAGGATAATCGTACCCACCCATGGCAAGCCCTGCATCATCATTATCATAGATTAGATTATTGATGACCTGAATACCACTAGTGGAGCCTTGCTCTTCACAACCTACTTCTATACCCCATTGATTATCATATACACGATTCCGTTCTATATTAATATCTTTCGCTCCATCCACATATATCCCGGCTGCAGTTGCATATGGTGACTTGCAATTATAAATATCATTCTGATAAATTTTTCCATTCCGAACCTGGTCGTTGGTAGCAGCCGTCCCATAATGACCAACAACATCAATGCCTATATTCTGTATATTATATACCTGATTATATCTTATTTCAAACCCATCGACATTCCCTGTAAGAGTCAATGCTTCACTAAAGCCAGGTCGGCAATCTCTTACAATATTATTTTCAATAATGATATTATTTATAACATTACTTGAATATGTGTCTCTTATAATTAAAGGCTGCGCATTTTGAGTTGTATTAGGTACTGCACTTGGATTACTAGACCAATTGATATTACTGATTTCGTTATTCCTAATCTCAATACCTGCACTTAACCCTTCAGATAAAATACCGATTGCATCTAGCATCGTATTATTCCTAATTTTAAATCCATCTATATGAATGTAACTTACATCCCAAAGACTTAAAATAGCTTCTGTAATACTAATACCTGTTCCATCAATGATCACATTTTCTCCGTTATAACTTTTGAATATTATTGGATTTGCAGCTGTACCGCTTGTTGAAATTTGCACCTTCTCATTGTAGGTTCCCGCTCTTACATTCACCACATCGCCTGAGACCACATTGTAGGCAGCATGTTGAATAGTAGCCCAAGGAGCATTAATTGTTCCAGGATTAGAATTACTACCAGATGTAGAAACATAATAATTATTTTGTCCAAAAATCTGAGCTCCTGTAAACAAGAATAAAAATGCATAAAATAATTTCATACTGAAAGTTAACTATTATTCAAATACCATACAACCTTTGGTATACTCTATTAATTGCTTCTTGAGTTACAAGAATAATCTTATGAGAATTGACGAGATGGGATAAAGGAGTTTTAGCTTAACTAAGCAACAGTAATCATATGATCAACTAAGTTTAAATACATTTCAATTGTAAATCCATTCTATTCGTTCAAGATCTTTTTTAATTTTCTGATAAGAAATAAATGTAGTAACTAGATGTATCATTTAGTATCTTTTGGTAGGTTAATTTTTTAAACATGATTATTCTAAAGCCTGTAAGCGAAGAGTTTATATAATACCATGGATTCATTCAGTGTAGGACAAGATTTTACTTGGAAAGAACCAATTATGCTTTATTACATGATGTCAATACTTTCATCTTCATTTGGTGTTTTTGTTTGTTCTTATCAATCCATGTATAAATATGGAATAAGTATTGAAGCTAATATCCATATAATCAAAGATAGCAATCCTCCTACTTTTACGAAATCTTTAAATTTGTAATTACCGACACCATATACTATTGTATTGGTTTGATATCCAAGAGGAGTAATAAAACTCATATTGGCAGCAAACATAATTGTGATTAAAAGTGGTTCAGGACTGATAGACAACTTATCAGCAATAGCAATTACAATGGGCGCAAATAGAATGGCCGTCGCATTGTTAGATATTACAGCACTAAATATTGTAACGATAAAATAGAGGACACAGATCACTAGCTGAGGAGAGAATGAACCAACCAAATCCGTGAAATTTTGAGCAATTAAATCACTGGCTCCAGTCTTATCTAATGCAATACCTAAGGGCAATACACCAGCTAACAAAAAATAAACATTCCACTCTAATTTTCTGTAAGCCTGCTGCATTTGAAAGCAACCTGCAACTAACATCATCACACAACCTAATAAGGCACTCACCATGATAGGCATTATCTTAGCAGTGGCTAGAATGATAACGCCCACCATAATAGCGGCTGCAATATATTGTTTGTCATCTTTTCTACTTAAATCTTCATGTTGCTGAAGCACAATAAATTCTGACTTGTTATAAAAGTTTTCAAAATTCGATTTTCCTACATCCATTAATACAGTATCTCCAGCATTTATATAGATATGACCTAACTCAGATTGATAATATTTTTTATTCTTCTTAACTGCTAAAGGAACGGCATCATAATCTCTTCTTATATCTATTTTATCTAAAGTTTTTCCTATAAGTCGAGAATTAGGTTTAATGTATACTTCGCAAATTATATTGTCATCCGCATTTATTCTAGTATCATCCATAGTAGATTGCATGGGCAGAATTTTAAGATCGCTTGCTTTTCTAAGTTCGGCCAGTTTTTCTAAACTACTTTTGACTAGAATTTCATCTCCTTCTTGGAAGGTTTCACCTACTCTAGGAAAGTGAAAACTCTCATTTCTATGTTTAATTTCTAAAATATCAACTTCTTGATCTTTGAAAATATCAGTTTCTTCCAACCGTTTTCCGATGAGTTTAGAATCTTTTTCTACGGCAACTTCGGTTAGAAATTCACCGATTTTGTATTCACCAACAAGTCCATCCTCTGATGTACTATCTGGTAGCATAAATCGACCTACCAACATAATATATATGATGCCCACACCCATAAATAAAATTCCCAATGGGGTGATTTCAAAAATCCCGAATGGTTCTATGCCATTTGATTGAGCTATGCCACTTACTAAAAGATTAGTCGAAGTACCTATTAGGGTAGACGCTCCACCCATGATGCCCACGAATGACAGAGGCATAAGGTAGCGTGATAGTTTAAATGGGATTTTTTGTGAAAGTTTCAGTAAGACCCTCATAAATACGATGACAATAGCGGTTGTACTTATCAGTGCTGAGCAAAGGCCTACAATGAGGAGTAAAATAGATAGCGATTTCCACTCTTTACCTGTGAGAAGAATTTTTAGTTTTAGACCTATTGTATGAATAACTCCACTTGTTTCTAATCCAACTGTGAGCATCATGAGGCACAACACCGTGACTACTGCAGGATTACTTAAGCCAGATACACCTTCTTGTGGGGTCACAAATCCACCTACAATTAGTACGCACATCACTATGATTGACAAGGTATCTGCAGGCATTTTTTCTAATACCATGAGACTCATCATGATTACGATGATAATAAATAATATGAATATTTCTAACGTCATTAGTAAATTACCAAAACCTTTAAATCATATTTTTATAGAGTTTTCGAATTAAATTCATCACATTAGAAGATATCTCGAATAAATTGCATCATGCCTACTATATAGGCTATACCCTACTGAAGAAACCTTTTTTGAAATTATAGGTTCAAGATAGTAAAATTAAATATGGTTAATATGATTGAAGTTTATTTTCACCGTATTATTCGCATCTTGTAATGGAAGCAACGAAATAGGTTGAATGTGATTTCTACTATCTACATTCACATTTTAAGCAATAAATAGCTAATCAATTTACAAATGGATTTGAAAACTTCTCCTCTGTGTTAACAAAATTATCTGTTATGCATGATTAGATTTAAGAAAGTAAGATAGTCACGATGAAAATTATAAGTCTAATAGCACTCTTTAAGTTTTCATCCAACTTTGTGTCATCTGAAATTCAACTATAAAATACACTCAACTTGTATTTATTACCAAAAATTGGTATTTTTATTGAAAATATAAATCATGGGTAAAAACACATCAATAGCTTTGGGTGATCATTTTGAAAAATTTGTAGAAAAATCGATACACGACGGCAGGTTTAAAAGTGCTAGTGAAGTAGTTAGAGCAGGGCTTAGGATACTAGAAGAGGAGGAAAATAAAGTTGCTTTACTAAGAAAAGCTTTAATTGAGGGCGAAGAAAGCGGTTTTGTTGAAGATTTTGATCCTAAAGAATTTTTAAATGAATTGAATGAAATGCACACTAAATAATGTCAAAGTATAAAATTTCTAAGAAGGCAAAAATTGACTTACAAAACATATGGAATTATACTTTAGAAAATTGGTCGGTTACACAGGCAAATAATTATCTGAACCTTATAATTGAAGAATTAAAGAGACTTGCAAAAGATAATTCACAAGGAAGAAATTATTCAAATATTAGAGAAGGCTATTTAGGTTCAAACATTAAATCACATATTATATTTTATAAAATTGTATCTAAGAATGAAATTGAAATAATAAGAATTTTACATCAAAAAATGGATTTGAAGAGAAGACTGGGTATATAAATAACCATGCATATTAACCCGGCGGACATATAATGGTACTATGCTGCATAATTTATACTAGGGTGTTTAAAATATTTCTTTACTCTACAAGGACTATTTTGCAGTTTTTTCATATGAGAACGGACATTCGATTTTAAA
>Ga0209828_1002868_pt1 | contig 13761 bp, 10 predicted proteins | sample MaitaG_FD_187429 | JGI IMG/M metagenome (GOLD analysis project Ga0209828, IMG submission 187429) | Marine algal microbial communities from Maine, USA - Maine_Asex2 metaG (SPAdes) (version 2) | ecosystem: Host-associated > Algae > Red algae > Unclassified | place: Maine, USA | collected 2015-01-05 | reverse complement strand
GACACTCTCGAGGTGACGGCGGCGACCAGTGCTGATGGCGCGGTGGTGATCAATGCTGATGGCACGATCACGTTTACGCCTGCTGCTGGTTTCGCCGGCCCTGCGACGATCAGTTACACGATCGACGACGGCAACGGCGGCACCGATACGGCCACCGTGGCGGTCACAGTGACAGCGGTGGTTGGCAACAACGCCCCGATTGCCACCGATGACACCGCACAGACCGATGAAGACGTTGCGGTTGATATCGATGTGTTGGTTAATGATTCTGATCCTGATGGCGACACTCTCGAGGTGACGGCGGCGACCAGTGCTGATGGCGCGGTGGTGATCAATGCTGATGGCACGATCACGTTTACGCCTGCTGCTGGTTTCGCCGGCTCTGCGACGATCAGTTACACGATCGATGATGGCAATGGCGGCACCGATACTGCGACGGTGGCGGTCACGGTGACAGCGGTGGTTGGCAATAATGCCCCGGTTGCTGTGGATGACACGGCGCGGACCGTTGAAGACACTGCGGTTGATATCGATGTGTTGGTCAATGATTCTGATCCTGATGGCGACACTCTCGAGGTCACCGCGGCGACCAGTGCTGATGGCGCGGTGGTCATCAACGATGATGGCACGATCACGTTTACGCCTGCTGCTGGTTTCACCGGCCCTGCGACGATCAGCTACACGATCGACGACGGCAACGGCGGCACCGGTACCGGCACAGTCACAGTGATAGCGGTGACGGTCTTGGGGCCTGGTGGCAATAACGCCCCGGTTGCTGTGGATGACACGGCGCAGACCGATGAAGACACTGCGGTTGATATCGATGTGTTGGTCAATGATTCTGATCCTGACGGCGACACGCTCGAGGTCACCGCTGCCGCCAGTGCCGATGGCGCGGTGGTTGTCAATGCTGATGGCACGTTGACGTTTACGCCTGCTGCTGGTTTCACCGGCTCTGCGACCATCAGCTACACCATCAATGATGGCAATGGCGGTACCGATACCGGCACGGTCACGGTGACCGTGGACGCTTCACCGACGCCAACGCCTACTCCCACAGCTACCGCAACGCCGACGCCTGGTCTCACAGCTACCGCTACGCCGATGCCTACTCCCACAGCTACCGCTACGCCGACGCCTACTCCCACAGCTACCGCTACTCCGACACCGACGGCCACTACTACACCAACTGTTAGCCCGACGGCTACGCCTCAGCCGACTCCTACCTCAGCCTCGGGGCCGACAGATAGCCTCTCCAGTGCTGCGCTCGGGTACCCCGGTCCCTTCAATGTGGCACCTCCGGCCAGCAGCGGCAGTGGCGTCGTTGGCGGATTCCAGTCCCTGAACCCTCAGTTGCCGCAATCCCCCGATGGGTCAGCCAGCCCAACTCCTTCGAATCAATCGCCATTGGCGACAACCGGCTCCAATACGCCTCTGCTCGCAACATTTTCGTTGAGCTTGCTGGCTTTCGGCGGCGTACTCACGGTTGCGTCACGTCGAAAAGACCGAAGCGGCCGCTAAGGACGGCTCAGAAATGGCCGATAGTTGAGAAGCAAGGTCGCAGGACACCGCCGCTGGCCAGCCTGGGACTTGCTACCGTGCAGCCGTGAATACGGCGAGACCCAAAGGAATACTGTGAATCGCTCTCTATTTGCCCTGCCACTGGCTGCTCTCTTTGCAGCCATGTCCATCATCACTGGTTTGGCAATCACCATTGCCTCGCCAGCCGTGGCTGATGCACAGGACAGCACAAGCGCTTCGCTCTCGCTGAACGTCTCGGAATCGTCTGCTGACCAAACCTTTCGCACCGTTGCGGTCGCACTCGACCCGGGCCTGTCAGGTCTGGCGGCTCTTGGTGGCTCGCTCACCTTCGATCCCGCCAATGTCACCGTCAGCTCGTGTGCACTGTCCGAAGTCGGCGCATGCAACGTGATCGACGGTGAAGTCCTGTTCTCGGTGTTCAATCTGGCCCGCCTGCCAGCTAATGAGCAGCTGATGACGATCAACTTCGAGCCCACCACGGCCTCGGCTGCCAACACCGTGTTCGCCGTTGCTGCAACAACGGCGGTGAACAACCGAGGCGAGGCAATCGGTGCGGTAGCCGGCAACAGCATCGACGTGCAGATTTTCACGCCAACCTATGGCTCACTCACCGGTTCGGTTGTCCAGGCAGCTACCACTGCAGGCATCTACGCCCTCGACGTGTGCGTCGTAAGCGATTCGTCTGGCGCAGAAACCTGCACGACCACCACCGGGCTGGGCACCTGGCGCATCGATGAACTCGCAACCGGCACCTATGCCGTTGTCGTCAACGATTCGACCGACACCTACGACGGTGTAGTCCTATCCGGGTTCGTGAGAGAAGACGAGGTCTCGGTTGTCGAAGACGCTGTGCTGGAGTACTTCACCGACCAAACCACAGAAGAAGCCGCCGAGGAAACCACAGACGAAACCACAGAGGAATCCGGCCAAGACGGTGAAGATGTCTCCGTCACCGATCCTGTTCCCTCCGAGAACATCCCGGCTGGTGCCATTGTGCCGACCGCACCGATAGAGGTGACGTATGGAGCTTCGATCTCGGGTCGCATCACCGGACTCCGCACCGAGGCCGCCATAGAGGCTGCGCAAGTGTGTGCCACCCAGCCTCTCGTGCTGCATCAGAGCTGCGCTACCACAGATGCCAACGGTGCATTCACGCTGACGGGCCTGAGCGCAGGAAACTACTGGGTCGAGGTCGTCGACGCATTGGGTCAGTCCGAACAGACACGCCCACGCCTTGTCGGCGTTGTCGGCGACAACGTTGCCCGCACCGGCGTGAACATCAACCTCGCAGCCATCGCTGGGTAACCTGCAGCGGGTGACCGCAGCCGCCGCAGACGAACGGCCGCATCGTGCGAGCTCCGACCCCGACTGGGTCGAATCATGGCTCTTCGATGCGGTCCATCACGATGGCAGCTATGCATTGTCGATCGAATTCCTGCTCTGGCCACAGCACAAACGGGTCGCTTATCTGGTCTCGCTGGTTCAGCCGGAACACGATCTGATCACGCTCGTCGAGCTGGCCGCCCCTGCCCCCAAGCCACCGGGCATCGAAGTCCGTTCGCCGGGCCTGTGGACCGACATTGGTATCCAGACCCCGCTGGAACACATGACGGTGGATATCGAAGCATTCGCCGTAGCTCTCGACGATCCCGACGACGTCTTTAGGGGGGCGTACGGCGTTCGCACCGCCCTTGGCTGCGAACTCGAATGGGAGACCGCCGCCGATATCCAGGCGGGTCCATCGCCTAATTCCTATGAGATTCCCTGCATCGTGCACGGCGAACTACTCATCGACGAACTGACGATCGAGTTCGATGGGTGGGGTTGGCGCTCGCACCGATGGGGATGCCCTACAACACACGATCGAGCCGTGACCCGGGGCCGAACCGCCACCGGCGAATGGTTCAACGATGCCGACGAGGACCGAGCAGCCACCATGCGTGTCATTGGCACTGCCCCTACCCCAGCGCCGGAACTCGATACGCAGCTCACGCAGTTCTTCGCCGCCAACGACGCTGGCGACATGGCCTGGATCCGCCGCATCGAAACCTATCTCGATGCTGATGGGGTGGCGTAGCGAACCGTGCGCTGGCTGACGTGAAGCCGTGCGCGTCGAGCGTCACCCCTATCGAAGCGGTGAAACTAACTCAGACCGTGTCCACCGGCCGGTGACGCTTTGAGGCTGTATCAGGCGACGGCGCCGACCGCAATGCGGTCATGATCCACTTCCTGCTGTCGGCGGGATCGATCACATCATCGAACTCGAAGTACGACGCAGCCGAGACCGCCTTGCCGTGCTCATACATTTTGTCGACCATCTTCTCGTACAACGCTTCGCGCTCGGCTGGGTCTGCGACCGCCTCGAGTTCCTTGCGATACCCCAACGCCACCGCACCCTCGAGGCCCATGCCACCCACTTCGCCGGTGGGCCACGCCACGGTGAACAGCGGCTGTTTGAAACCTCCGCCCGCCATGCCTTGGGCACCCAAGCCGTACCCCTTTCGAGTGATGATGGTCATGAACGGAACACTCAAACTGGCGCCCACGACGAACAGCCGACCAGCTCGGCGCACCATGCCTTCTTGTTCGCTCTGCGGTCCAACCATGAACCCGGGTGTGTCGCACAGGAAGACGATCGGTAGACCGTGCGCTTCGCACAGCTGCATGAACCGGGCAGATTTGTCGGCCGCAGTGGCATCGATCGCACCACCGAGATGGTGGGGATTGTTGGCGATGACACCAACGGGTCGACCATCGATTCTGGCCAGGCTGGTGATCATGCCGTCACCCCACCTGGGCCGCAGTTCGAGAACCGAATCGACGTCGAAGAGTCCACTGATCACGTCGCGCATGTCGTAGATCTGCTTGCGATTCTCGGGCACTACATGCCGCAAGGCGTCTTGATCGGGTACTTCCCACGCCGGAAGCCGACCCTGGAAGTAGCTCAGGTACGTCTTGGCGACGGCGACACCCTCGGCTTCGTCGGCCACCCGGATGTCCACCACGCCGTTTGCTTCTTGCACGTCGATCGGGCCGATCTCGGTCGGGTGATAGGTACCCAGACCACCACCTTCGATCATCGCAGGACCTGCCATGCCGATGTAGGAGTCTTCGGTGGCGATGATCACATCGCAGCATGCCAGGATCGCAGCATTGCCAGCAAAGCAATAGCCCGAGTTGATCCCGATCATCGGTACCAGGCCCGACAGCTTGCCCCAGTAGGCGAACGCCAGGCAGTCGAGACCCGCGAAGCCCACACCGTCGGTGTCGCCGGGCCGCCCGCCGCCGCCCTCGGTGAAGAAGACCACGGGTAGCTGCTGACGTTCTGCCAGCTCGAACATGCGGTCCTTCTTGCGGTGGTTCTGACCGCCCTGCGTGCCCGCAAGCACCATGTAGTCATAGGAGATGACGACCGTCTGTGCGACCTCCTCGCCGAAGGTTTCGCCATTCACGGTGGCGATGCCGCTGACCATGCCGTCGGCCGGGGTGTTGTCGATCAGGTCTTGCAGCTCGCGCCGACGACGTTGCGGAGCAATCACCAGCGGGCCGTACTCGACCATGCTGCCTTCGTCGATCAGGTCGGCGATGTTCTCGCGTGCGGTGCGTTGATTGCGGGCGCGCCGTTTCGCCACGCGCTCGGGGCGGGACGAGTCGTAGCCCTTCGCATGACGGTCGTTCACCTCGGCCAGGTCAGCGCGTTCCTGGTTGGTTGTCGCGGGCCCTTCATCAACGGCAACGGCGTCGCTGATTCCCTGGGGCATGAGTTCGATGAGCTGCTCCCCCTTGGCGACCGTGCTGGCTTGTTCGACGCGGATCACACTGATCACACCCGACTCGGGTGCCTTGATCGGATGCTCCATCTTCATCGACTCGATGATGATGAGCTCCTGTCCTTGGCGAACCTCGTCGCCCACGGCCACCTTCAGTTGCCAGATGGTGCCTTGTAGCGGAGACGCAATAGAAAGTGCAGATGCCATGGCTCAATCATCGCTGCCGAGGGGCGACGAACAGTAATGGGGTGTGACGAGGTTCGACACCTGATCCTGAATGGGGCGGACCTTTCAGGGTCTCTCATTCGGTCGGTCGTCACTTCGTTCACAGCATGGTTCCGGTGATCAGAGCGGGGCAGCATGGTGCGCTTAAGCGTTACGAACCCGTGAACACGGCCAAGCGTCATTGTGCGGCACCGACGAACACCAGGCGGGCCGCACACGACGCCGGCAGTGTGGCGCAACGGCCTGTGACTGGTCTCGGGATTATGCGTTGCTTCAGACGTCGACCACCCACGATGACTACTCTTCGCAGATGGACCTGTGGCCGTGGACTGTTGATGCACGCCATTCCCTGCTTGTGACCTTCGAGGAACTCGACGATGAACAGTGGGCCGTCGAGTCGCTTTGCGAAGGGTGGAGTATCCGCGAAGTCCTTGCCCACCTCATCCTGGCAGCGCGCCCACCCGCACGGCGCTATCTCGCTGCCATCGCTCGGGCACGAGGCAACTTCGACAAGGCAAACCAAGTCCTGGCGGTCGCCGATGGTCGCAGGCCTACCGCCGAACTCGTTGCGGAATACCGCAGCGTCGTGAATTACCGCTTCTCACCACCCGGATGGCCGCAGGCAGCCCCGCTCAGCGACATCCTGCTCCATAGCCTCGACGTCCGGTTGGCCCTCGGCGTCGCGAGTGACCAGCAGCCTGAACGCTACGAACCCGTCATGGGGCTGCTTTTTGGCCCGCTCCGACGATCCTTTACCCAGGCGAAGCGACCTTCCCTCAGGTGGGTCGCGACTGATCATTCCTGGACGAATGGCACCGGACCGGCGGTAGAGGGTGCTATTGCCGACCTTGCCTTCACCGCAGCCGGACGCCGCGGCCGAATCGACCAGCTATCTGGTGAGGGCGTGCCGGCAGTCCGCCTCTGGCTTAGCTGACCCCACAACGGGCACGTTCGGTCCCTGCTTGACCAGGCACGAACTCAGGCATCGGACAACATGAAGCGTTTGGGCCGCAAACGATCGATAACGAGCGCCCGGAATCACGCGTGCAACCAGAAACGACCACCCGGTATAGGTTCGGATGCGGTGCTTGATACGAACGGGGCGTGCTAGTAGTCAACCTGTCGATGTATGCTGATTTGCATGCAAAGTACGAGTGTCCGGATAGATAGTGCGACTCACGAGGAACTGAAACGCCTAGCCGCCGAGTTTGGCACCACAGTGGGAAACACCGTCACTCTCGCGGTTAGAGCACTTCGCCAGGATCACATCGGTCACCAACTCCACTCTGCTCAAACGGACGCTGAGACGGTTTGGCTCGATGCTGACTTCGGGTGACATTGTTCGCCTCGATCTCGGACAGCCAAAAGGACGCGAAGCCGGCTACCTGCACCCGGCGGTGGTCATAACCGCCCAGCGGATCCTTGATGCCCAGCCAACAGTCATCCAGGTAGTCCCGCTCACAAGCACTCTTCGCGGTTTCCATGCAGAGATCGTCATCGAGCCGGACTCAATCAACGGGCTGGTGACGTCCTCGTCTGCACAATGCCAACATGTACGTGCCGTCTCCCCAGACAGAGTCGATCACGTGCTGGGCAACGTCGGCCCAATGTCCCTATCTCAAGTCCGAGGGACGCTCGCCGTGATAATCGACCTGACCTAACAACAACAATGAGCACCACGCCTGTTCTCCGTGAAGCGTGCGCATCTGGAGCTGTTCGGTCGTTGGATGGGCCAAGACCTGTCCCGGTCACCGAGCGAATCGGGCCGATCACAGTCGATCGCCGCGCTCTTTCGTACCGGCTCAGTAACCGCTCACAGCGTCACCGGGTTTCGTGGGGGGCGAATCGGTTGAGGGCGACGACCACGGCGAAGGCCACGCAGGCCAGTAGCACGGGGAGCCAGGCGTCGTCGAAGCCCGCTGGCAGATCGATGGCGGTGCCGTCGATCTGCTCGGCGTCGACACCATCTTCGATCGTGCCCACGCCGTTCGGCCATGGCCACAGCACTCGCAGCGATCCACCCATCAAGCCTATGAGAGCCGCCAACAGGGTGTCGCGATGATGTTCGAGAATCCACGACAACAGCGTTCCGAATGCAGCCAGACCAGCCAGCGCGCCGAGCACGAACACCAGCAAGTTCGTGATTTCTCGGTCATGCACAGCTCCGACGAACGCCGCGTACATTCCCAACATCAGCATCAGGAATGAGCCGCTGATACCCGGCAGGATCATGGCGCAAATTGCCACTGCGCCGGTGAAGAAGAAAGCGATCGGGCTGGGATCAGACACCGACCCGGACTGCAGCCCAAGGATGAAGAACGCCGCCGCCGCAACCGCTGCCACCACCAATAGGCGGGTCGTGTCGCGATTATTCAGCAATCGCCACGCCACCAGTATCGATGCCACGACCAAACCAAAGAACAGTCCAGCCATGGCCTCGGGCTCGTCGACCAGCAATCTGTCGATCAGCGAGGCCAACACCACAAACGCAGCGGCGATGCCGGCAAGCAGCGGTCCGATGAAGAGCCACTCGATTGCCTTGAACTGGGTGATGAAACCGCTGAAGTCACCGCGAGCAAGCCGTCCCAATGACCGGGCACCGGTGCGTATCGACGCCAGGAGCCGTTCATAGATGCCAAGGATCAGCGCGATCGTGCCGCCGCTCACGCCTGGGACAATGTCGGCGGCCCCCATGGCAAAGCCTCGGGCGGTGTTGCTGAAGAGTTCTTTGGGATTCATTGCTCGCCAATGGTTGCCGATGCTGCGGCCGCAGTGGCTGATGCCGGGCTGGTCTTCGGTGGAGTCGCAAAGACAAAGAAGATGAAGCCGGCAATTGTCGCTACGGAGAGAATCGTGAATCCGAGCTGGAAGTCACCGGTGATGTCGGCCAGGGTGCCCGCCAATAGCGGTCCGCTGATGGCGAAGATGGTGATTATCAGGCTGGAAAACCCCATGATCGGACCGAACGATGTGGTGCCGAAATAGTCGGCCCGGATGGCAGACATCTGGGGTCCGCGTGCACCCCATGCCAGCCCGTGCAGGATCACGAACAGCGTGATGAAGACCCAGTTGGTGGCAAAGGTCAACGCCAGTAGCCCAATGCCGTGCATGAGCATGGCGATCCCGGCGATCAGTCTCTTGTTGAACCGGTCACCCAGGTAACCGCCGGCCACGGTCCCGATGAGTTGCACCATGGGCACGAGTCCGGCCACGACCGCAGCTCGGGTGGGGGAGAAGTCGCGATCTTGCACCAGATAGAGCGGCAGCAGCAACATGACGCTGCTGACGACCAACAACGCTGTGCCGTGGCCCAGTGCAATCATCCAGAACGAGTGGGTGCGGACGGCCTCGGCGGCGGTGAAATGGTTGTCTTGCACGCCTTCGGCCCGTTTTTGATCGGGGAGTTCCCGAGGGTCCAGCCCATCGAGGGGCTCACCGACGTCTTCGCGGCGCACGCCCATCACGCTGGCGAGTTGCCAGATGATGGCGGCCAACGCGACCCCTGCAAAGGCCACGGTCCACCGCCAACCGAAATAGTTGAAGCCGATCACCATGACGGGTCCAGCCATGCCGCCGAGAGCGAAGCCCATGGTGCCAAAGGACAGTGCTCGTGCTCGTTTGCGTTCGAACCAAGACACGGTCGATGCAGTGATCGTGAGGAAACCAGCCAGGGTGACGCCGGCCATGATGATCAGAACGGCAACGATGAATGTGGCACGATTCTGCATCTGCGACAGCGCGATGAAGCCGATCATCTGCACGACCGCGCCGACTCGCATGATCGTGCCGATGTTGTAGCGCTTCAATGCCATGCCCAGCGGCACGCCCAGCAACGCACCTTCGGCCCGGGTCAGCGAGAAAACCAGCGCAATGAACCCGTTCGACCAGCCGAACTCACCGTCGACGTCTTCGAGTACCACGGCAAGGTTGCTGTAACCCTGGGTCCACACGATGGCCGTGCAGGCCCAGATGGTTGCGCCAGCCGCAACGACCTTCCAGCCGTAGAACCCGCGCAGGGTGGCCTGCACACTCGCGACTGGATTCACGCCACCACCCTAGGTGCCGCTTGTGGAGCGTCTGGCATCGTTTCTGTGACATGTAGTACGGGGTTTCTGAGCTTGTCGCTATCCCCGCTGCCTCCTGGCCCGAGTTCGGGACCGGCCGACACACCTTGTCAAAACCCTTACGGTTGTCATGCAGACGCTTGTACCGCCGTCGACATGATGATTTCTGTACCCAGGAAAGTCCGGCCAACAGCCGGGGAATGGAAATCAAAATGAAGAATCTAGGAATAAAGAAGGCAATCGCCGTCGGCCTGATTGGTCTGACGGCTCTAGGCGCAACCGCAGTTGCACCGAGCATTGCCGATGCCCAAGATGCTCCTACAGAGGAGCAACGTGAAGCTCGAAAGGAGCAGCGGGCCGAGCGGCGGGCCGAGCGGATTGCGGTGTTGACCAACGCTCTCGGCGTGGGCGAAGAAGTACTGCAAGCCGCCCGCGATGGCGGCCAGAGCATCGCCGATGTTGCCACCGCCCAAGGGGTTGCTGTCGAAACCGTCGTCGATGCAATCGTCGAGTCGAAGACCGCGAAGATCCAAGGGCAGGTGGCTGCTGGTGACCTGACACAGGACGAGGCGAACGAGCGCATTGCTGGTCTGTCCGAACGAGTTACCGAGCGGGTGAACGCTACCCCAGGTGAGCGTGGCGACGGTATGCGTGGCATGCGCGGTGACCGCGGTCCTCGTGGCGACCACGCAGCCGGCGCAACCGACGAGGCTCCTGCGGCCTGAGTCTCGTTGCCGTGTGGCCCTCGGTCGGTGTCGGCGACAACGCTGAATCCTCTCTCAGCCCGCGGCTTGCTCCCGGCAGCAGATCAAGTGCTGCCTACGCGCTGTCTCTGCAACTGCCTATCTGGCGCCTTCGTGGTGAGGCTCTCCGCGTTACGGCGCCCGAGTGGTTGGGACCATCGCCAAAACGACGACGAGCCCGTCACCCAGTGGGTGACGGGCTCGTGATCGAGTGGTGCGGGCAGCGTCAGCCTTTTTGGCCGGCGAGCTTGCGGTTCTTGTTCTTGGACTTGATGAAGTCGCGATTGGTCCAGGCAATGAGATCGAGTGGGATCTCTTTCGGGCAGGCAACATGGCATTCGCCGTGGTTGGTGCAGCTGCCGAAGAACATCTCCATGGTTTCGATCATGGCTTCGGTACGCATCCAACGTTCGGCCTGTCCCTGTGGCATCAGATTCATGTGCTGGACCTTGGCGCTGGTGAACAGCTGGGCGGCACTGTTCGGACATGCCGCCACGCAGGCACCGCAACCAATACAGGCAGCTGCGTCGAACGCTTGGTCCGACGCCTCCTTGGGAACCGGGATCAGGTTGGCATCGGGAGCAGCGCCGGTGTTCACCGAGATGTAGCCGCCCGCCATCACAATGGCGTCGAGGGCTGACCGATTGACCGCCAGGTCCTTCAGGATTGGAAACGACTTGGCGCGGAACGGTTCGATGACGATCGTGTCGCCGTCTTTGTACTTGCGCATGAACAACTGGCAACTCGCCGTGCCCTTCTCGGGCCCGTGCGCCTTGCCGTCGATCATCAGGTTGCAGGTACCGCAGATGCCTTCGCGACAGTCGCTTTCGAACACGATGGGCTCTTTGCCGTCGTCGTTCAGCTTCTCGTTGACGACATCGAGCATCTCGAGGAATGACATGTCGGTCGGGATGTTGGGTGCGTCGTAGGTCTCGAATCGACCCTTTGCGTCGGGGCCATCTTGGCGCCAGACCTTGAGCGTGATGTTGAGTTCTTCCATGATTCTCTCCGGTCCTACTTGTACGAGCGCTTGCTGGGCGTCACGTAGTTGAATTCGAGTTCTTCTTGGTGACGGTTCTGCACTGCGTCTTCGCCCGTCCATTCCCATGCAGCTACGTGCTGGAAGTTGACGTCGTCGCGATCGGCTTCGCCTTCGGCGTCTTGATGCTCGGTACGGAAGTGTCCGCCGCAGCTTTCTTCGCGAGCCAGTGCGTCGCGAGCCTTGAGCTCGGCCAGTTCGAAGAAGTCGGCCACCCGGCCAGCCTTTTCGAGCGACTGGTTCAGCGAGTCGCCACTGCCGAGGACGCGCACATTCTTGTAGAACTCGGCCTTGAGCGCCGGGATCTCGCTGATGGCCTTTTCCAGACCATTGGCGTCGCGCTCCATGCCGATGTAGTCCCATACGAGCTTGCCGAGCTCACGGTGGTAGTGGTCGACCGACTTGGTGCCCTGGGTGGCGAGCCAGCGGTTGGTGCGGTCTTGGACTTCGGCTTCGACCGAAACGAATGCGGCGTCGCCCGAATTCATTGGCGCATCGCCCAACTGATCGGCCAGGTAGTTGCCGATCGTGTACGGCAACACGAAGTAGCCGTCGGCGAGACCCTGCATGAGCGCCGAGGCGCCCAACCGGTTGGCGCCGTGGTCGGAGAAGTTGGCCTCGCCGACACAGAACAGACCAGGCACATTGGACTGGAGTTCGTAGTCGACCCACAGGCCGCCCATGGTGTAGTGGGTGGCGGGGTAGATGCGCATGGGCTGCTTGTACGGGTTCTCGCCGGTGATGCGTTCGTACATGTCGAACAAGTTGCCGTACTTGGCGGCGATGGCGTCTTCGCCCATGCGGCCAATGGCATCGGCAAAGTCCAGGTAGACACCGTTCTTGAGCGGGCCGACGCCCTTGCCCTGGTCGACCACGGTCTTGGCGTTACGAGAGGCAACGTCGCGTGGCACCAGGTTGCCGAACGCCGGGTACTTGCGTTCGAGGTAGTAGTCGCGGTCGGTCTCGGGGATGTCGGCCGCGGCGCGAGCTTCGTCGAAGTTGTCGGGCACCCAGATGCGGCCGTCGTTGCGCAACGATTCGGACATGAGTGTGAGCTTGGACTGGAATTCGTCGCTCGACGGGATGCACGTGGGGTGAATCTGGGTGTAGCAGGGGTTGGCGAACAAGGCACCACGGCGGTGAGCACGCCACGCAGCGGTGACGTTGCACATCATGGCGTTGGTCGACAGGTAGTAGACGTTGCCGTAGCCGCCGGTTGCCAGCACCACGGCGTGCGCGGAGTGCGATGTGACTTCGCCGGTGACCAGGTCACGCACCACGATGCCGCGGGCGGCGCCGTCGTGAACGACCAGGTCGAGCATCTCGGTGCGGGTGTGCAGTTCGACGGTTCCGGCGCCGACCTGGCGCATCAGCGACGAATAGGCGCCAAGCAGTAGCTGCTGGCCGGTTTGGCCTCGGGCGTAGAACGTGCGCGAGACCTGGGCGCCACCGAACGAACGATTGTCGAGCAGGCCGCCGTAGTCACGGGCGAAAGGAACACCCTGGGCGGTGGCCTGATCGATGATGTCGACGCTGACTTCGGCCAGGCGATGCACGTTGGCTTCGCGGCTGCGGAAGTCGCCACCCTTGACCGTGTCGTAGAACAGTCGATGTACCGAGTCGCCGTCGTTCTGGTAGTTCTTGGCGGCGTTGATGCCGCCCTGGGCGGCAATGCTGTGAGCACGACGCGGCGAGTCGTTGTAGGTGAAGACCTTGACGTTGTAGCCGAGTTCGCCCATGGTGGCGGCGGCGCTCGAGCCAGCCAGGCCACTACCGACGACGATGACGTCGAATTTTCGCTTGTTGGCCGGGTTCACCAGCTTCATGTCGAACTTGTGGTTCGTCCATGCCTCGCTGATGTTGTCTTTCGACCCTTCGGGAAGGTTGCTGTTCAGTTCACCGATTTTGAGGCTCATCACTCTTCTCCGTGGGGGAAGCCGGCTTCGATTTGTGCTTCGACATCGAGTGGTGCATCGGCTTCGAGAACACCGCTCAATACCATGATGGGGAACAAAAGGTTCCCGACAAGAATCAAACCAGCGATTCCTGCAGCGAGTGGCTTGAACAGCTTGTTGAACTTGGGGCTGTTTATGCCAATGCTGGTGAAGGACGAACTGACGCCGTGGAACAGGTGGACCGCCACCGCAACCACAGCGATCATGTACCAGATGGCAACGACGATGTTGGACATCGAGTTGTCGACATTCCACAGTGGGTCGCCGGCGTTGAAGCCGTCGCCTCGCCAACCGACGAGTCCATCGGTGAACCCCCAGGTCAGATCGGCCAGGTGCCATACCACGAAGACGGCAATGATCGTGCCGGTCCAGAGCGAGGTGCGGCCCGCAGCGTCGGCGGCCACGTAGTCGCGGGGTGACTGG
>Ga0209828_1002865_pt1 | contig 13773 bp, 11 predicted proteins | sample MaitaG_FD_187429 | JGI IMG/M metagenome (GOLD analysis project Ga0209828, IMG submission 187429) | Marine algal microbial communities from Maine, USA - Maine_Asex2 metaG (SPAdes) (version 2) | ecosystem: Host-associated > Algae > Red algae > Unclassified | place: Maine, USA | collected 2015-01-05 | reverse complement strand
AAGCCGGCTACGACCAAGCCTGGGCACGCTCGCTGCTCGCTGCCACGCTGAACCAACTCGAAGCCCGGTACGCTAAACTGGACCAGTCGCCGGTCTGGGTTGGGAAGTCGGGATCCGTGGCGGTTGGCGTCAGGCTGAACACCGACCCTTCGTCCACCATCTGCGTGGCGATGAACACAACGGTCGGCGAGATGTTGCTCTCGGTCACCGTGATGTCGAACATGGCAAGGATGGTGGCCGGCGTGTTGTGGTCGTCACTGACGAACACCGTAACCGGGTAGACCCCGGGTCCATCCGCTTCGGTGGGAGTCCAGTCGAGTTGTCCGCTGACCAGATCTAAGGTCAGTCCGAGCGGGCCACCGACAGCGAGGAAGTAGCTGAGCGATTGGGGCGGCGCGTCCGGGTCGGAGGCAGGAATTGCCAGGCTGAACGCTTGGCCTTCGGTCACGGACAGTCCGACCAAGTTGCTGACCGCCGGCGGTGTGTTGGGTACGGCGAAGACGTTCGGCGCGTCCGGGGTGAACGCACCGAGCGGGTAAAATGGTGCGGGTTCGCCATCTTTCCAACGCCCCTCTGAAAGATCCGGTGCTTGTTGGCCGAAGGTGACCGAATTGACCACGCTGCCCTCTGGCGGGTAGAGAAAAATGGAATTGCCCAAGGCGCTTAGATTGAAGCCTGCATGCAGCGGTCCCTGATCGACCTCCTCACCGGCCCAGATCAGAAGATGATCCTCGGCGGCAAGGACGGTGCCGGTTGGCAGTGCGTACTTCACCGAGTCGACTGGGTCGTCGCTGAGGGTGTAGCCCGACAAGTCGACGGCGGCGTTCCCCGCGTTGAACAGTTCGAACCAGTCGTCTAAACTGCCGTCGGCCGGATCGGCCACGGAACTGTCGTTCTGGGCCATCCATTCATTGACGACAATTTGGCCGGTGGCCGTGAAACTCGCGGCGGCCCAGAGGGCGGCGACGAGCAGTGACAGGTGGCGGTGCAACCATAAACCATTATGAACTCCAATTTTTCTTCCAAAGAGGTCCTCTGCGTCGACGGGGTCAATTGGATTCGGAAACGGTCCTCTTCCTCTTCTTGTTTGAACAAGGCCTGTTGATTTTGGCCGCGTTTTCGTATCTAATATCCTTATGCGCTCTGATCCCTCCAGCCGTTGCAACCGGTATGATCTGCCGGGTTCGCGCCGCGAATTTCTCGCGTGCGCTGGCACCGGGTTTGGCGCGGTGGCGCTGGCGGCGATGACGGGACAGCCGCTGTTGGGTCGGGAGGCGACAGCCAATCCGGTGGCGGCCAAGATTCCGCATCGCCTCGGTCGGGCCAAGCAGGTGATCTTTTTGTTTATGGAGGGCGGACCGAGTCACATTGATTTGTTTGATCCGAAACCTTTACTCAACGAACTGGCAGGCGAAAAACTGCCGGACTCGTTCGAGCGTCCAGTGACGGCGATGGGCGAAGTGGATTCGCCGTTGCTCGAATGCAAACGCGCGTGGCAGCAGCACGGCGAAAGCGGTTTGTGGATTTCCGACTGGTTGCCGCGTCACACGGACATCGCCGACGAGCTCTGTGTAATCCGATCTTGTGTTTCCGACGGCATCAACCACGCCGGCGGCGTGTGCCAGATGAACACGGGTTCGGTCTTTGGGGGGCGCCCCTCGCTCGGCGCTTGGGTGAGTTACGGGCTGGGCACGGTGAACCAGGACATGCCCTCGTTCGTGGTGATCAAGGACACCGATGCGATGGTGGTGAACGGCGCGCGGGCCTGGGGTTCGGGCTTCATGCCGGCCGGTTACCAAGGGGTATTGATCAAAGGCGGCGACGAACCGATTGCCAATCTCAAGCCGACCCACCGTGCCTCGCGCCAGCAAAACAAACTCGGCTTTCTGCAAGAGCTCAACCGCCAGCACGCGGACCAACGCGCCGGTCAAGAAGGCCATAGTGAGTTGGAGGCGCGCATCCGCAGCTACGAACTCGCCTACCGCATGCAGGCCGAAGCGCCACGCGCGGTCGACCTCTCGGCCGAGAGCAAGGCGACCAAATCCCTGTACGGACTCGACGATAAAAAGACCAAAACTTTTGGCCGCCAGTGCCTGTTGGCCCGGCGCCTGGTCGAACGCGGCGTTCGTTTTGTGCAGCTGTACCACGGTGCGGGCAGCAAGTGGGATAGCCACGCCGGCCTGGAATCCAATCACAGCCGTCTATGCAATGCGGTCGACCAACCGATCGTCGGACTGATTACCGATCTCAAACAACGCGGCCTGCTCGACGAGACGCTGGTCGTCTGGGGCGGAGAGTTCGGTCGCACGCCGATGAGCGAGAAGGGCACCGGACGCGACCACAATCCGACTGGGTTCACGATGTGGATGGCGGGCGGCGGCGTTCGCGGAGGGCAGACCATTGGCAGCACCGACGAACTCGGCCTACACGCGGTCGAGGACCGCTTGCACGTTCACGATCTTCACGCCACCATTCTTGCTCTGCTCGGGCTGGACCACACGGAGGTGGTGTACATGCACAAGGGGCGTCCGGAGCGGGTGGATTTGAACGAGGGGCACGTCTCCTCGAGCATTTTTTCCAAACGCTCTTAGACTCGTTGGCCTTCTTTGGCGACAAGCGATTCCTTCTTTCAACTGGCTGGGCGAATGTCCACGACCATGACGTTGGAGACGGGATCATCGATCCACCAAGTGATCGCGTATCCAGCAATCAAGCTCACCTCGACAACTCTTAAACTCTCGGGGTCCTTCAGTTGGAAGTCGCCACCAAGAAACGCGTCGTCCTGAAGCCCTCGTAGGAATTCAAGAACTGACGATCTCCGTTTTCCGGTCCGAGGCAGAACATCTAGGGCTGCCAATGCAACGACTACTGTGTAGTCTAAGGACATCGTTACAGCTTTTGAATGTTCACCCAGTTTTGGTTTTTTTGACCCGCTCGTTCGCGAATAACTTTCCAATAATCGGGATCGTTTTCCAGTTCTAGTTTGGTGAGATAGGCAGACAACTCGCGGCGCTCCTCAGGAGTCATTTCCACTATTTTTGTTTTCAACTCATCCGTAATCATGGCTGTAATATAATGCGGTACCTGCCAGTTTGCAAGCACTTGGGCTCTCGATGTGGATGGCGGGCGGCGGCGTTCGCGGTGGGCAGACCATCGGCAGCACCGACGAACTCGGCTTGCACGCGGTCGAGGACCGCCTACACGTTCACGATCTTCACGCCACCATTCTTGCCCTGCTCGGGCTGGACCACACCGAGGTGGTGTATATGCACAAGGGGCGTCCGGAGCGGGTGGATTTGAATGAGGGACACGTGGCGCGGTCAGTAGCCGGTAGTCAGTAGTTGGGAGTCAGTAGCCGGTAGTTCGGGTTTTGGTTCTCGGCCTGCGGCCGGTTTTCGAATTTCAAATCTCGAATTTCAAATTTCAAACTTGGAGGGCCGACGTCTCTTTCGTCTGCGCTAACCCCAATCGGCTGGAAGCACGGTACTACCTTCGTTTTGGCTTGAACTCGCAGGTTTGACAAGTGGCGTGGAACAAGCATCTGTGGAAAAAAAATGAACATTCCAATCCGGTCGGTTCGACCTTTCATTCTCGCAGGCATCGCCTTCGTCTTTGCTGGCTCCACCATCTTTTCCCAAGTAGCTGGAGGAACCCTCTACGAGGCTTGGAAGGCCGACTACAACGTGGCGCTCGACACGCCGGACACGGACGACAGCGACGGCGACGGCATGGGGATCTTGCTCGAGTACGCGGTGGGCGGCGACCCGAACCGATCGGAAGCTTCGCCGATCACCGGGTCCTTTGCCGGACCCTGCGAGGCCATTCTCACCTTCCCGCAACTCCGGAGCGAACTTCGCTACTGGGTGGAGACGAGCGAGAACCTTGTGGACTGGACGGCCGAGGGTGTGGTGCAGGGAACCGGCAGGGCGAGCATGGAGATCTCCAGCGATCTCTGCCTCCTCCGCCTGGTGGTCGCCAATTCCGAACCACCCACCGTCCGCGCCTTCTCCCGGATCTGCGTCCACCCCATGCCCGCCTCGGTGCGGACGAAACTCGGCCCCCAGGACATCAGCTCCCTTGAACTCCCGGCTTCCTTCGGCACCACCTACCCCGTCGCCACCGCCGACGAGTTCGCCGCCGCAGTCGACGCCGCGCAGCCCGGCGACTTGATCTCGGTCCAAGACGGCACCTACAACTGGGGCGTCAGGGCGTACGGAGACGGCACCATGGGCGGCAGCGGCTTCGAACCCGAGGAGCGCGTATGGGTCCGGCCGAGCACGCCCGGGGGCGTGATCTTCACCGCCACCGAGATCGACATCGACGCGCGCTACATGACCTTTGCCGATTTTACCTTCCGCAGTAGCCGCCTCGATTTTAGCGCCGACGGAAACCGCGCCACCTTCTGCACCTTCTCGGGTCCCGATGCGGCCATCCACTTGAACCCGGGCAACAGCATCACCATCAACGATGTCGAAGTGGACAACAACCTGTTCACCGGCCAGACCCGCGATTCCTTTTACATGGCCACCCGCCCGTTCGGACGCGACGACCGGTCGCCGACGCCCAAGCGCACCTGGATCCACCACAACCGCTTCGAGGAACAACTCAGTGGCGGCCGCCCCAGCCTCGGGGCCGGCATCGGCTATCATCCTTTCCCGGAAGACCAACCGGCCTACACCTTGATCGAATACAACATCTTCGACCGGTGCATCGGCGACGATGAAACCATCGAGTTGAAACACCGAGGCGCGTGGATCCGTTTTAACCTTCTGGAAAACTCGCCGATCGGGCACTTCTCAGGCCGGATGACGGGGAACTCGCACTTCACCGGAAATATCCACTACGGAGGAAAGCAACTCCGCATGTTCGGCAACGAGAACACCGCTGTATTCAACCTCATGAAAACCGTACGGTCGATCGTGGTCTCCCACACCGAACCGATCGACAACCCCAACATCGACTACGCCTACCTGGCCATGGTCGATCAACAGTACTTGAAAAACGTGTTCTGGGAAAACTCGGTGTGGATGCTCGTTCAGGACACGGTCAGAGAGAACATCAACCCGAGCCGCGGAAATACCATCCGCGACAACATGTGGCTCGGCGGCCAGCGGGCGTACTCCGATCCCCAAGGCCAAACTCCCTACGCGTTCTGGCTCGAACACAATCCCAACGGCGCCTTTCCCGGCGACAACGTGATCATGGAGGATGACGGTGATGACTGCTACAAGACCGGGGGCACCAGCCTCGATTTCGCGGAGGTGGTCATCCCGGGGGAATGGACGACGGAACACCGCGGGGAATCGAACCCGGATGTGGTGCATCGCCTGCCGTTCTGGTGGGACGAGCTGCTGACGTTCGACTAAGCGAGAATTCGATATTAGGAGGACCTGATCATGGTGACATGTAGTGTCTTCTATTTCAGATCGTAGCTGCCCTTTTTCGACCAGGGACGATTGGCGGGCTGGCGGGTTTTCGCAGCGCGTTCGGTGGCGCCGCCGAGGTCGCCTTGCTGTTTCATCCAGGCGTCGAGCGCTTTGGATAGGCGGGCTTGATGCGGGTTGGTGCCGGCGAGATTGTTCAGGCACCAAGGGTCTTCGGCGAGGTGGAAGAACTCGTGTTCGGGGCGGGTTTGGTATGCGTGGAAGCGTTCGGGGTTTTTCGTTTGCCAAGTTTTGAAAAAGGGTTTGCGGGCGGTGACCACGTTCTGGAAGGTCGCGTCGGCGTGGAGGTTGCGGATGTACAGCCAGGTGCCGTCGGTGGCGGCGCGGGTGGCGTAGGCTTCGGACCCGCTGTAGATGCCGCGGGTGGTGTGGGTCGCGAACACGATGTCGTGGTGTCGATCGGCACGAGCTTTTGTTGTTCGTTCGCGGCGGAGTAGGGGAGCGAAACTTTTGCCGTCGAAGTCGTGCAGCGTGGTATCGGCGGGATCACCGCCGGCGAGTTCGAGGAAGGTGGGCAGGACGTCGACGTAGCTGATCAGGGCGTCGCTTTTCCCGGGCGCGACGGTGCTGGGCCAGTGGAACAGGGCGGCGGCGCGGATGCCGGTGTCGTAGCAGGTCCACTTGCAGAAGGGCAGTTCGGAGCCTTGTTCGGACAGCCAGACGACGGCGGTGTTGTTGCGTTGCTTCTTTGTCTGGACTTCGTCGAGTAGCGCGAGCGTGTCGCCGACTTGTCCGTCCATGTAGGTGATTTCGGCGTAGTAGCGGCTGAGCATGTCGCGCAGTTCGGGGGTGTCGATGAGGTAGGGCGGGACGGTGAGTTTGGTGGGGTCGTAGGCGGAGGCGTCGCCGCGGTTCCAGGGAGTGTGGGGTTGATTTGAAGTGACGACGAGGCACCAGGGTTTTTCCGTTGCGTTTTTGTCGCGTTGTAGGAATGCGCGCGCGCGGTCGAGCGGCAGGTCTTCGCCGTCCGGGGTTTTGCCGCCGTCGCCGTGGCTGCCGCCGAGCATCTCGAAGTCGAAGATCGAAGCCGGAGCTTCGTGGCGTTTGCCGAGAATGGCGACGCGATAGCCTTGCGCGCGCAGGATCTGCGGCATGGCTTTGATGTGGTCGAACACCCGCGAGTGGTTCGGATGGGCGCCGTTCCGAACTGGGTAGATGCCGGTGTACAGCGCCTGGCGGCAAGGGGAGCAGGTGGGCGTAGGTGTGTAACAGCGAGTGAACTGCAAACTCACACCGGCCAGCTTGTCGAGGTGCGGGGTTTTGACGTCGGGGTGGCCGGTGAAACCGAGATCGGTGTAGGTCAGATCATCCGCCACGAACAGGAGGAGATTGGGTTGTTCGGCGGGAAACGCGACACTCCCGAGCAGAAAGAATAGCCACAAGAGAGGTTTCGGAGGAGTCATCACTCCTAATTATACACGGGGAAAAACACGAGTAACAGCAGGCCGACAAAGAAAATTGCGAAACCGAAGCTGCCGACAACGATTCCGATGATGGCCGTTTGTTGAAACTGGTGGCCGATGTCGTGCTGCTTGATCAGGCGCAGGGCATCGCGGCCGCGAACGATTGCGACGGGACTAAGGACGATCCCGCAGCAGAGAATGCCGACCATACCCCAAAGGAGAGAGGAGGTGGCTTCGCTTTTAATCTGCCTTAGGATCAGCTCGTTGACGGATCCCGTTTTTTTGATCCCAGCGTGAGACTCGGGCGTGCGGTAGGGATTTTCCTCCGGTTCCCTGTTCATTGATCTGCCTGCTTTTACTGCAAGCGGAGCATGCGGTAGAACTCGCGCTGCAAGCCGGCGGAGGGATTGACCAAGGTCGTGATCTCGTTCCCGGTGGCGACGGTGTAGGGGGTGACGTCGACCGTGTTAATCCAAGCCAAGGTGGAGCTCGACTGGAGTTTGTAATAATAGCCGGGGACGGTTGGGCAGCGTAGCGCGTAGAAATCGGGGTCCGTGTTTACGATGGAGAGTTCCATGTCGTCGAGGATGGTGCCGTTGTAAAATTTCAGCGCACGGGTCACGTTTTGCACGCCGATCTTCGAACCCATGATGCGTCCGGGGCCGTCGTCCGGCGCGACGTGGATGCCGCCGTAGAGACGCGAGAGGCCGGCTTCGTCGGCGGCGTCGTAGTAGCTCGCCCACTGCAGGGTGACGTCTTGGCTCGGACCGAGTTCGAACTCGAGTTCGCCGGCGGAGACGGTGTGTTCCTTGAGGCCGCCCGGCCAGTAGCGGCTGCCGGTGAGTGTCGTGAGCACTTCGGCGGCGGCGCGGCTGAAGGTGCTGTGGCCGGAGACGTAGCCGGCGAAGGCCGGCGTGACAAAGGTGTCGCGCTGGTAGGGCAGCCAGTCTTCGCCAAGGATCCAAGCGGTGCCGCCGAACTGGGTCGCCGGATTGGCCGGTTCGCCGGCCCAGGCGTTGATGGCGATGCGGTTGACGAACGCGGCCAGTTGGCTGTGCCGTTCGCCGGGCTGTGAGGAGGCGGCGGTGATGAGTTCGACGAGGCCGGGCTCCAGCGGGATACCTTGGGGGTGGTAGGCGGGGAGGGCGGGGTCCGAACTTTGACCCCAGCCGCAGAGGTAGCGGATGCTCGAGATCGGCCGGACGTAGTCGTAGGCTTCCTTGGCGTCCCAGGCGGCGACGGCGGAATCGTGCAGGGCCGCGTTCAGCGCGAGGTAGACCTTCACATCCCACTCGAGATCGTTGAGCACCGGGCCCGTTCCGCCCAGCTGTTTGACGAAGGCGGGATCGTCGGCAACTTCGTTGGCCAGCGCGTTCCAATGGCCCGGCGGCGTTTCAGAGCTGGGACCGTCCGCCCAGAACTCGGCCACCACGCGACCGTAGTCGGCGTGGTTCACCACGTTGGCGGGGTAGGCGCCGCCGGTGACCGGGTTGAACCCGTAGCCACCGCCGTTGTTTTGTCCGAGCGGATTGTTGCCGCGCACCCCCGGTGATAAATTGATAAGCTGAACCGCAGTCGGATCGAGCAAGCTGCTGAAGCGGATGACCTCGACGTTGTTGTTTTTGAACGCCGCATCGTCCGCGCCACCGAGTTGGGGGGGCATGCCGGGATCGCAGTGGACGGCGAGTTGGTCAGTTTTGCGGATGGCGAAGGTATCGACGTCGCCCCAGTGTGAACCGATGAACGTTTGGATCTGGCTGGCGATCTGACCGTTCTGGGTTTGCGCCACCGCGAAGGCCAGCGGCTGCCAGCGGTTCGGGAAATTCATCGTGGTGCCGCGGTTTGCGAGGATCATCGGGGCGTTCACCGGGCTGTAGCTCGGGTCGGTATAAAAGCCGACTTGGTTCGAGCCGTCGTTCAGGGTGGCCGAGAGAATGGCGAAGGCGATGCGGTTGCCGACTTCCGCCGGACTGGTGCCAGCCGCAGAGGTGATGCCGGCGTCGTAGCCGAGATTGGTGAGCAGGGCGTTGAACTGGTTGAGCGTGTCGGTTGCGTTCACCGCGATCGCGTAGCGGCTGACCAGCACGCGGTAGGCTGCGAAACTCATCGCCTCGGCCCGCGCCGCTTCGATGTCGCCGTTCGGGGCGGTCGCGGCCTCATTGTGGTACACCCCGATGGCGGTGCTGTCGTAGGCCGCCCACGCGTCCCACATGGCGGCGGAAAAATGGAACAAATTGCGGGCGTGGACGGTGGGCGCGGGGAAATCACGACGGATCGCGTCGAGACAAGCTTCGTCCCACTGGCGGGCAACGGATGGGGTCTGAGCCATGCTCACCACCGTGGATAAACCGGTCAAACATAGCGTTAAAAGGAGAAAGGGGAGATGAAATTTGTGCGACATGTAACGCTAGTCCTATGCCGGAAGCGTGTTTTTTTCAAATGGCAGTGCCAATTTTATCCTCTTTGGAACTTCTCCGGTCTACTAGCAGCCCGTTGAAAACTCGGATCGGATCATAACGGATTCATTTCGCCCCCAGCGTCGTCGCCGAAGAGCTCAAATATTAGGCGCCGCTGACGAGTTCGGACATGGCGTCGCGTAGCGCCCGGTAGCAGAGAGCGAACAGCACCGCCGCCGGCAGGACAATGATGCTGCACGCGGCCATAATCACCGCTTTGGGAAAACTCAGGCTGCTGTTGAACAAGGCGCTCAGCGCGATCGGCAGGGTTCGTTTCAGATCCGTGTCGATGAGCAGCAGCGGGATCAGGTGTTCGTGCCAGGCGAGCACGAAGTGGATGAGTCCGTAGGCGAGCAGGGCCGAACGGACGAGGGGCAGCGTCTCGCGGAATACGCGCAGTTCGGACGCGCCTTCGAGCCGGGCGGTCTCCAGCAGCGATTCGGGAATGCGGCGGAAGACTTGGGTGAAGTAGAGCATGCCGATGCCGCTCGCGCCGCCGACCAGAACGAGTCCGAACAGGGAGTCGCGCAGGTGGATTTCCTGCATCCATTCGAGCAACGGAAAGGCAATCGTCTGACGCGGCACCATCACCGTCAGCAGTCCGAACACGAACACCGGCCCGCGCCACCACCAGTTGCCACGTCCGCGGTAGCGCGCCAAGGCGAAGCCGGCGGCGGCGGCGGCGAGGGTGGCCAGAACGGCCTGGCCGAACGCGACCAGCAGCGAGTTGGTAAAGTACGGCCAGAAGGGGAGGTACTGGCCCGAGAGAAGTTGTTGGTAATATTGTGGCGACCAAGAGTTGGGCAGCAGTTGCAGGGGTTCGAGAATCTGCCGGTTGTCTTTGAACGAGGCGAGGAACATCCAGAGGACTGGGAAGGTGAGCAGGACCGAGGCGGTAGGCAGTACCATGGCCGCGGTGGTTCGGGGAATCAGACTCCAGCACAACAGCAGCAGCCACGGCACCAGCAGCAGTCCGAGCCAGGGTCGGGCGAGGGGCACACGCATGTCGGGGATGCTGAGAAAGACGACGAACGCGGCGGCCACAGCGAGCAGCCAGACGAGCGGACGCAGTTGGCGGACGAGTCCGAGGAGCACGGTGCCGACGATGGCGATCAATCCGGGCAGCATCAACATGCCGGCTGCCACCGCCGCGTTCGCGGAGCCACCCATGAGGGGTGAACTAGAGCGATACACGTAGGTAACCAGTAGGAGTCCAGCGGCAGCGGTCCCGCCGGAGACGCCGAGCAAGGTGTTGGCGCCGGCAAACAAGGAGACGCCGTCAATCACCAGGTAGGCGATGCAAAACAGCAGCACCGGACGGAGTTGGGGCAGGGTGATCTTCAGTAGGCGTTGCAGGCGGCCGGCTCCGTCGAGTCGGGCGGCCTCGTCGAGGTCGCGCGGCAAGGCGCCGATTCCGCAGGCGAGGAAAAAGGTGATGAACCCGGTCCAGCGCCAGACGCATTGCATCACCAGCGCGATCGGGATGTATTTCGGATCCGTGAGCCAGTTCGGGTCGATGCCAAGAAGGGCGTTGAACAAGCCGCGTTTGTGGAAGGCTTCGTAGAACACGATACCGAGGATCGTGGGCGGCGTGAGTCCGGGGAGGAGCAGAAAGAAAAACAGCAGCGGTCGCAGCCAGCGCGCGCTTTGTTGGATCAGCAAAGCCAGCAGCAGGGACAGCGGCACGACGGCGAGCAGGGAAAACAGCAGATAGCGCGCGGTGTTCCAACCCGCTTGGGCAAACAGTTTGTCGCCAAGGATTTTCGCGTACGCGTCGTCGCCAAAGTTGCCTTTCAGTCCAAGCAGGAGCGGCACCAGCCAGAACACGGCGAGGAGCAGGACAAACGGGGCAATCAAAAGCCATGCGCTGCGGGAGGATCTCACAGCGTTGCACTTAGTTCGGCGCGACCGCGAACTCAAGCCGCGAGCATCGAGCATCCAGACGGGCATCCGGCTTTGACCGTCGGCTGCTTCCGGCTTAGCCTTGGTTGATGACGACGACCCACGAGGCCATTCTGAATTGGACGGTTCGCCTGTCCCTACTGCTGATTTCGGCGGCTTGGATTTGTCGCCTGGGTGCCCTGAGTTTGTTCGCGGGCGCTGCGTTCGGGGGTGGCCCGTCCGCGCATTCTCGTTGGGCGAGACGCTTCTGGAGTGCCGGTGCCGGGTTGATGATCCTGCATATCTGCGCGGCCTTCGCTTATGTGCATTCGTGGAGTCATGAGGCGGCGGTCGAGGCGACGGCGGCGGAAACCCTCGCGGTCACCGGCAGCTCGTTTGGCGGCGGGGTGTGGTTCAACTACGTCTTTCTGGTGCTGTGGGTGGCGGACGCCATTTGGTGGTGGCTCGACGAACGCGGTTATCTGGCGCGTTCAAGGTGGATCGACGCGGCGGTCTATGGCTTTTTAATCTTCATCGCGTTTCAAGCGACGGTGGTGTTCGAATCGGGGCTGGTTCGGTGGGGTGGGGTGGTGGCCAGTGTTCTGTTGATCTTCGCTGGTTTCGTTCGGACGGTTCGGAACGTCCGACCATGAAAAAAGCCGGCGCAAGGCCGGCTTTCGAATTTGTCGCGGAGCGGGCTTACGCGCCGGTGAGGCTGGTGCCTTCGCCTTTGAGGTCGATGACAGCCTGTTTGATCCGGTCTTTCATGCCGGCGCGAGCTTTCTTGAGGTAGCTGCGCGGGTCGTAGACTTTCTTGTTGCCGACTTCGCCGTCGATTTTGAGCATGCCGAGATAGTTGGTCATGACGTGGTCGACGACCGGGCGGGTGAAGGCGTATTGCGTGTCGGTGTCGACATTCATTTTGATCACGCCGTAGTTCAGGGTCTCTTGGATCTCTTCTTGGGTCGAACCCGAACCGCCGTGGAACACGAGGTTGAGCGGGTTGGCGCCGGTGCTATGTTTAGCATCCACAGCGGCTTGTCCGTTCTTGAGAATGTCCGGGGTGAGTTTCACATTGCCGGGTTTGTAGACGCCGTGGACGTTGCCGAAGGTGGCGGCGTAGAGGAAGGGCCCGATGTCGTTGAGGGTCTCGTAGACGAGCACCATGTCTTCGGGCGAGGTGTAGAGTTTTTCGGCTTTCACATTGGAGTGATCGATGCCGTCTTCTTCGCCACCGACGATGCCGGATTCGACTTCGATGATCATGCCGAGTTCGACGAGGATCTTGGCGTACTTGGCGCCGACTGCGAGGTTGTCTTCGAGCGAGAGGGAGGAGCCGTCGAACATATGCGAGTTGAACAGCGGGGCTTGTCCGGCGGCGACGCGCGATTTGGACACGGCGATCAGCGGGTCCATGAACGACTCGACTTTTTCTGGCACGCAGTGGTCGGTGTGCAGGACGACCAGTTGGTCGTAACGGGCGGAGAGGTGGTGGGCTGCTTCGGCGAGGATTTGCGCGCCGAGGGGGCTGTCCCCGATGCCGCCGGTGGCGTGCGATCCGCCGCCGGTGGAGACTTGGATCATGCCGTCGGATTTGCATTCGTCGAACGCTTCAAGGGCGGCTTGAATACCTTCGAGGTTGGCGATATTGATGGCCGGGTAGGCGAACCCGCCCTTTTTGGCGTTGGCGAGCATCTCGACGTACTGATCGGTGGTTGCGATTGGCATGTTATAAAATTCCTGTTTGGTAAGTTCGCGCGCAACCTAAGCAGACAACTACGGATTGCAAACGCGGAATTTGATCAAATGAACGAACGAAAAAGCTGCTGGATCGGCGACGAGATGATCGCTTCGGACGTGCGTGAGTTGCGTTCGTTCTGGGCGCGTGGCTGGGGATTTATGGGCAAAAAGCGCCCGGTCGAGCCGCATGGCGGCGGCTATGGTTACCTGTTTCGCAAGACCGGATCGCTGCACTCGTTCTTCATGCGTTTCGACTTGGATGTGCTGTATCTCGACCGTGAGGACCGGGTGGTGAAGGTGGTTCGCGGATTGCGCCCGTGGCGTCTGAGCTTGGGTGGGTCTGGAGCGCGGCACGCGGTGGAGGCGCCGGCGGGGGAGATGAAGTTGGATGGCGTGGTAGTCGGGGACATGGTGGAGTTCCGGAGTGCGGAAGAGGGTCGGGGCTAGCAATTGCGGAGAGCTGGTACTTCCGGAGGGTGCTGCCACGGGTGTGCTGCCGTTCTGGTTTCTGCGCGGTTATTTTGGCGGACTTGGTTCGCGGAGGTTCGCGAGTTGGCAGAGTTCGGTGTCGATGTCATGGGCAGGGATGAAAGAGGTGGGTTGGGCTTTTCCCTTGCTGTCTGGTGCGGTTGCTTTGTGGACTTTGGGGAATTTCATGCCGATTTTCGGACCGAGTTCGTCGATGGTGTCGTGAACGAATTTTTTGCAACCGAGAACGAGGGCATCGGTCATGGTTCGGGATTTTTCGTGGAGCGAGAATGGCGGGATCTTTTCGAGGTCGGAGGCATGTGGGATCTCGCCATCGCCTTGGTCGGTGGCGCGGCGCGCGGCGTGGCATTGGTCGCTGCT
>Ga0209828_1002858_pt1 | contig 13795 bp, 12 predicted proteins | sample MaitaG_FD_187429 | JGI IMG/M metagenome (GOLD analysis project Ga0209828, IMG submission 187429) | Marine algal microbial communities from Maine, USA - Maine_Asex2 metaG (SPAdes) (version 2) | ecosystem: Host-associated > Algae > Red algae > Unclassified | place: Maine, USA | collected 2015-01-05 | reverse complement strand
GTAATACGAAAAGTTGTCAACGGCCACGACCTGGTCACCAGCGCCGACCGCGAACAGCATCTCGGTGCCGGTCGGGTTCAGCGACACGATGCGCTGCGGTGCCGTGTCATCAGCCATCGCCTCATCATCGGCCATTGCCTCATCATCGGCCATCGCCTCGTCATCGGCCATTGCCTCGTCATCGGCCATTGCCTCGTCATCGGCCATTGCCTCTGCATCGGCAGTTTCGCTTGTTTCGGCGGGGGCCTCGGCTGCACTCTCAACGGCTGACTCGGGGTCACTGCCGCACGCACTGGTAATGAGCACAAAGGCTGCCAGCATGGCGAGCACTAATCGGAACTTCATGAACGTCTCCTGTTGCTGATCTGCAACAGGGAGGTCCTGCGCCAGACCAGCCCCTTCCTCGAGGGCTTGATGGTCGAACGCTTCGGCGGGACGCGACCGGACTCGTTCCCCAAAGGGACTTCACCGTTGCGGGACAGTGTCGGGATTTCACCGAACTTCGGTCCGTAGAAGCAACCCGAGACTATCGGGCGAAAGTGGGTTTAGTCCGAGGGCACGTTCTCGATGCGCATCACGTTGCTCACGAGCGCGCTGTTCGAGTTGCCAAGCACGATCGGCACCAACTCGTGGGGCTTGAGATAGCCGGCATCACGAATGCGACCCAGGATGGCCATCACGCGTTTGGTGCCGGTTCCTTCGGCAGCGCCGACCAGCGGATTCACGCCCCAGCTCAACGCGAGTTGGCGTGCGACACGTTCGGTCGGCGTCACGGCCACGATCTCAGCTCGGGGGCGATAGCGCGAGATCTCGCGTGATGTGCGGCCGGTACCAGTGACGGTCACGATGACCCTGCTCTCGAGGGCTGCGGCCGCTCGGGTCGCAGCGCCTCGCATGGCGGCGGCCACGCGCCGCACGTCGGACTCAACGTCACGCACATTCGTCGGAGCGGCCTCGATGTCGGCGGTCCAGCGATCGTGGTCGAAGTTCTGTTCGGCCTCAGCCAAAATCTCGGCCATCGTTTCGACGACCAGCACCGGGTCATGACCAACCGCAGTCTCGCCCGAGAGCATGACGGCAGAAGTGCCATCGAAGACTGCGTTAGCAACGTCGGTTACTTCGGCTCGCGTCGGCTGGGAAGCTGATGTCATCGACTCAAGCATCTGCGTCGCGGTAATCACCGGCTTGCCTGCCGCAACTGAGGCCGTGATGATCTTCTTTTGCAGCGCGGGCAGACCCGGAAGCGAACATTCGAGACCAAGATCACCACGAGCGACCATGATTGCGTCGCTGTATTCGAGGATCGACTCGAGGTTATCGATCGCTGCTTGGGTTTCGATTTTGGCGACGAGCATCGGGCCGCGGGGCGGCTTCTCGCCATGAAGGGCCCGCATATCGCGACCCGTCTTGACGAACGACACTGCAACGAGGTCAACGTCGGCCGCAACGACGGCGTCGAAGTACTCAAGATCTTCTGAGGTTGGCGAACTCTGGGTCAGGCGGCTCGACGGCACGTGCACGCCCGGCCGGCCACGCATTATCCCACCGCGTTGCACCACCGCCGTTGCGAACGCAGCGCCAACATCGGTGACCACCATCGTCGCCGAGCCGTCGCCCATGTGCAGCTGATCGCCAACGACCAGACTGCTCTCGATCTTGTCGACGTTGACGTAGAGCTCGGTTGCAGTGCTGGTTTGCTCGCCCGAGCGAATCTGGACCGTGGTGTCGGTGACCAGCTCGACAGGCTCGTCGCCAAAAGCGGCTCGCACCTTGGGGCCGGCGAGGTCGACCAAGATGCCGACATGACCAGAATGGCCTTCGGCTACGGAACGAATGGTCTTGATGCGTTCGAGCACCCGCTCGACAGGGTCGTGAGCTGTGCCGAGTCGAAAGACGTTTACGCCAGCGGTGATGAGCTGGCTGAGAACCTCCGGCGAGTCTGAGGCTGGGCCAATTGTGGCGACGATTTTGGTGCGACGATTCATTGCGATCCTCGGATCAGGGGAAGAAGACGTTTGCGGTGTCCCACAGCTGTGTTGGAACATAACGGAGGTCTTTGACCGCTTCGCTCAAGGGCACGGTACTGACGTGACCTGCATTGAGAGCGACCATGTGTCCAAAATCACCAGCATGAGCGGCATCGACTGCCTCTACCCCGAAACGCGTGCATAGCACCCGGTCGAACGCGGTGGGAGTACCGCCGCGTTGTACGTGACCCAGGATCGTGACCCGAGTCTCAAAACCAGTGCGCTTTTCGATCTCGCCAGCGACAACATAGGAGATGCCGCCAAGCTTCTTGTGCCCGTAGCGGTCAAGCTCGGGCTCAGGTATATCGAGGGTGCCGGGTGCCGGGCGGGCACCTTCGGCGACTACAACGATCGATGCATATTTGCCGGCCGCGTGGCGCTTTGACAGCGAATCACAGACCTGGGCGATGTCAAAGGGGTATTCGGGGATCAAGGTGATCGTCGCACCGCCAGCCAAACCAGCCCACGTGGCAATATGGCCAACGTGGCGACCCATCACCTCGACAACAATGATGCGATCGTGGGATTCAGCGGTGGTGTGGAGTCTGTCGATGGCCTCAGTAGCGATCGATACCGCGGTGTCAAATCCAAAGGTGCGTTCGGTGCCACCTACGTCGTTATCGATCGTCTTTGGCACCCCGACGATGTTGGCATGGCCGAGGTCATTGATTCGGCGGGCACATGACAAGGTGCCTTCGCCGCCGATGACTACGAGCGCGTCGAGACCTCGATCAGCCATGGTCTCGGCGACCATCTCAGGACCGTTGTCGGTCATGAACGGGTGATCGCGCGAAGTCCCAAGGATCGTGCCGCCGCGTGGCAGCGTGCCGCGCAATCGCAAGATCGAAAGCTCTTCGCCTCGGTTCTCGAGCACGCCCCGCCAGCCGTCGTGAAAGCCGAAGACTTCGCCTCCGAAATCGCTGAGCTCGCGACGCACTACCGCACGGATGACCGCGTTGAGGCCAGGGCAGTCACCGCCGCCGGTCAAAACACCAAGGCGCATCGGAGCGCTGTGCGATGCAGCGTCTGTCATTGCGAGGTGCGTACGACAAGGTCAACAAGACGGTTGGCGTAGCCCCACTCGTTGTCGTACCAGCCAGCGACCTTAACGGTGTTGCCCATGGTCAGGGTTAAGCCCGAGTCGAAGATGCACGAAGCTGGCGAGCCAACGATGTCTGACGACACGAGCGGCGCCGAGCTGTAATCGAGCACCGATGCCAGCGGACCGGTCTCAGCCGCGGTGCGGAACGCAGCATTGACGTCTTCGATACTGACTTCGGCACGCACCTGAGCGACCATGTCGGTCATTGAGCCATTGGGGATCGGCACGCGAACTGCCATGCCGTCAAGTTTGCCAGCTAGGTGAGGCATGACGAGGCCAATGGCCTTCGCCGCGCCCGTTGAGGTAGGCACCACGTTGACGGCCGCCGCTCGGGCTCGGCGCAAGTCTCGGTGCGGACCATCAACGATGGCTTGGTCGCCGGTGTAGGCGTGCACCGTCGTGATCATGGCGCTGTCGACACCAAAGGCATCGTCGAGCACCTTGACCATCGGGGCCAGGCAGTTGGTCGTGCACGAGGCGTTCGAGATGACAGCGTCGGTAGCTGGGTCATAGCCAGCGTCGTTGACACCGACCACAAAGGTGGCATCGCAATCGCCAGATGGTGCCGAGATGATGACCCGGCGAGCGCCTGCTTCGAGGTGCTTCGATGCGCCCTCTCGATTGGTGAAAACACCGGTCGATTCGATGACAACGTCAATGCCGAGTTCGTTCCACGGAAGTGCGGCAGGATCGCGCTCGCTAAGCACTGCAACCTTGCGACCGTCGAGCTCGAGGCCGCTGTCGTTCGTTGCCACTGACCATGACGGCGAACCGTGCACCGAGTCGTAGCGAAGCAGATGCGCAAGCGTTTCGAGATCGCCGAGGTCGTTGACGGCGACGATTTCTACGTCAACACCATCACTATCGATTGAGCTGTCGATGAGTGAGCGAACGACATTGCGACCGATGCGGCCGAATCCGTTGATAGCAAGTCTGACGGTCATTGGTAGCTCCAGGGAGTTTGAGGCGATGAATCGTCGACGTCATTGGCGACTGGATTTCTGGGAGGAAAAGAGGGGAAGAGGGAAAGTGCGTTTACAGCAGTGATGCGGCAAGCAGCGCCGCGCCAAAGAGGCCAGCTTCGTTGCCGAGCGCGGCCGTGGCAACGAGATCGGGGTTGTTCGCGTGACTCACCGAGTACCCGGCCAGTCGACGCTCAGTGGCGGCTTGGATTCGGGGGGCCAAGTGTTCTCGGGCTCCGACGCCGCCGCTGAACAAGATTCGGTCGGGCGAAAACGCCCACGTGATCACCGTCGCCAGCTGGGCGAGGTAGTCGGCTTCGAGGTCCCACACATCGTCTCGGCCGCCGAGCGAAGAAGGATTCGTACCCCACCGTTCGTGCAGCGAAGGACCGTTGGCCATGCCTTCGAGGCAGTCGCCATGGAAGGGACAAACGCCACCAAAGTCATCGTCTGCGTTGCGCTGGACCGGGATGTGGCCGAGCTCGAGATGGTCACGGCCGCGGAACGGTTTACCGTCGACCAACACGCCAACGCCAATGCCGGTGCCGACCGTGACATACGCGAGTGAATCGCACCCACTACCGGCACCGAGTTGGTGCTCGGCGACTGCGGCTGCTTCGACATCGGTCTGGATTTCGGCTGGCACACCTAGATGATTACCAAGCCGCGACAACAGTGGAGTTCCTGACCATTCGGGCTTGGGGGTGTCAGCGATCGACCCATAGTTCGCTGCAGCTGGATCGACAATCAGCGGCCCGAACGACGCGATGCCAAGCCCACTCACCGATCGCTGAGTAAAGAACTGCTCGATCTGGCTGAGCGTTTCGTCAGGATTCGTGGTCTGAACTCGAACCTCGTCGAGCATTTCGAGTGTCGATGGGATTAAGGACGCGTCGCTAGGCGACCTCTCAATCGAGAAGACGGCGGCCCGAAACTTGGTGCCACCGGCTTCAATCGCTGCAAGCTTGACAACGTTGTCATTCGACACCTGCGTGAGGATAGGTCGAGTTGACAACGTTGTCAACGCCGGGTAGACCAAGACTGTGGTATCTCGTCCGACCCTCAAAGATGTTGCCGAGGCAGCTGGCGTCAGCTTCAAGACCGTGTCGCGGGTCATCAACCACGAATCAGGCGTCTCCACGCAAATGGCCGAGCGGGTCAACATGGCCGTGGCCAAGCTTGGTTACCAGCGAAACCACAACGCCCACTCGCTGCGGCGCAGCGGTCAGCGACTCGGCACCATCGGTGTCGTACATGCAGACATAACGAACCCCTTCTCAGCTGCCGTGCATGCCGCATTCGAGCAAGTCGCCACCGAGCACGACACCCTCTTGCTTAGTGGGTCAGCCGGCGAGCAACCCGACCGCCAAGACCAACTCGTCGAGGCATTCTGTGCCCGCCAGGTCGACGGTCTGGCAATCATCCCAACCGGCGACTCCCCCGGTCCAGCGCTCGCCCGCGAGCTCGCTCGAAAAACACCTATCGTCTTCATCGACCGAGACCCCGCCGTCGCGGCCGACGTCGTACTCAGCGACCACCGGGCTGGTGCAGCAACCGCGGTGACCCACTTACTCGATCACGGCCATCGCCGCATCGGCTTCCTCGGCTCGCGAGAGCAAACGTCATCGGTGCGCGAGCGCCGCTCGGGCTTTGACGATGCAATGCGATTGGTCGATGGCGCAATATCAACCGTTCGAACGCACCTCACCTCGATCGAGGCTTCCGAAGCTGCTGTTCTCGAGCTGTTCGCCGACAAAGGGGCTGCGCCGACCGCGTTGTTCGCAGCTCAGAACCTTGCGGCAACCGGAGCAGTGCGTGCGTTGCACAGGCTCGGTCTTAGCCATGACATCGCGCTTGTCGCGTTCGACCACATCGAGGTCGCCGACATCGTCAACCCGGGGATCACGACGATGCCCCAGAACGCCTCGATCGTCGGGCAGCGAGCCGCCGAACTACTACTCGACCGCATCGCTGGCAGCAGCGCCGCCCCCGTGCGCCACGTCGTGCCAGTCGAGTTGATTGCGCGCGGCTCCGGCGAAATTCCGCCTCGGTAGGTACGACCTATCGGCGAATCCGCCAGGCTGCGACAAGCCCGGCAACCGCAACACCTAGCCCAACGACATAGGTCGCAGCGAAACGGGGACCTGAGGCATCGTCGCCGATCAGCACGCTCATCGTTTGCACCCCGGCGACGATCCCGACGAAGGTGATCTGTTGGTTCATTCCGTTCGCGATGCCGATGTCGCGCTCGTCGACGGCGCCCACCGAGAGCGCCGCGATCGCAGGTTGCGAAACGCCCGACGCCAGTCCGCTCAGGCTCAATCCCCCGACGATGAGCGCGATGCCCAACCCACTGTTCAGTGGCGCAGCCAGTGCGAACAGAATCATGGACACGATCATGGTGATTGCTCCGACGATGATGGGCCACCGCAGACCGATGCGGCTTGGTAACCAGCCTCCGAGGGGTGACGCCAGGCTGAACACACCAGGGCGGGGCATCATGAGCAGCGCGCTGGCCCCGACCGTCCATCCGTATCGGTTCTGCAGCAGGGCGGGCGTAATGACAAAGCCACCCATATAGGCGAACTGCACCGCGGCGCCCGACACCAACGGCAACGTAAAGTTCGAACGTCGCAGATACTCGAGCTTGAGCATCGGGGCCGCAACGGTCCGCTCAACGTGGACAAAGGCGACGAGCAGGCCGATGCCTGCAATGACGAAGACGAGCCCTGCGATGTCGGTCACGCCAGCGGCGATGCCCGTCGACTGCACCACCGTGGCAAAGCGAGTGACCGCGAGCAGCAAAGCCAACATGGCGAAACCCAATGACATCGCGCCACCAAGATCGAGCGGACGGCCCTCTTCGCGAGGAATTGGCCGTAACCACACCGCCCCAACCACAAAGGCCAGGCCGCTCATCGCAGCGAAACAGAAGAAGATGACTCGCCAGCCAGCCCAATCGATCAGCGGACCCCCAATCACCAACCCGATCGTGGGTGCCCCAGTGACCGCAAACTGAAACCAGCCAACCGCCGTCGACCGACGCTCAGGCCCGTAGGCGTGCATCATCATCGACATCGCATTCGGATTAACCGCCGCCGTGCACATGCCAAACAAAACACGAAAGCCAATCAAGGATCCGGCGTTCCACGCAACACCACATAAGGCGGTCGCGATCGTCCCGCCCGCCAGCCCGACCAGCATGACCTTGCGATGGCCCCAGATGTCACCGAGGGTTCCGGCGAGGGGTGTGAACACCGCCATGGTGAGCATCAACCCGGTAATCGTCCAGGTCATCGTCGCTCTCGACGAGCCGAGGTCATCGGCCATGGCATCGAGCGCGACCGTGACCAGTGTCATCAGGGTTCCGAACGCGGTGACAGCCAACATGACGATGCCCAGCAGAACTCGCTGATAGCGAGGATCATCGGCATACGAGGCAGGTGGGGCCTGAGAAACACTGCGAACGAGCTGACGCTATCGAGCGATGGTTCCCACCTGCCGCATTAGCGCTCCGCGTCTCGACGCCCGTAGGGTCTGCCGGTGGTAACCAAGCAATCCGCCTCTAGCCGAAGCCAGGCAGACGTTGGATCGTTGGCGATGTCGGGCCGGATCAGCCACCGCGAACTACTGCTGATGCTCTCAGCGATCATGGCGCTAATGGCAATGGGTATCGATCTGTTGCTGCCCGCTTTCGACGACATACGCGATGCGTTCGGCCTCGATCCCAACTCGACTCGAGTCTCGTTACTCATTACAACGTTCTTCCTCGGACTCGCAGTTGCCCAGCTCTTTTGGGGGCCGCTGGCCGACCGATTCGGCCGTAAGCCTGTCCTCTACGCCGGGATTGGCCTGTACATCGTCTCGGCCATCGGCTGTGCAGTGGCGCCCAGTTTTGGATGGCTCCTGTTCGGTCGCTTCATGTGGGGCGCAGGCGCCGCCGGTGCGCGAGTGGTCGCAACCGCAATCATCCGAGACACCTTTAGCGGCAACCGCATGGCCCAGGCGATGTCGCACATCATGGCCGTGTTCGTGATGGCACCGATCTTTGCGCCCGCCCTTGGTGCTGGCTTGATCGCCGTCTTCCCGTGGCAATCAGTGTTCTGGTTTTGCGCGATCTGGTCTGCCGCCATCGCGATCTGGACATTTCGTTTGCCCGAGACGCTCGACCCCGTCAACCGGCGACCACTCGAGTTCGGTTCGGTTGCCGGCGGGTTTCGCACAGTCGCTAGCACCCGCATCACCGCTGGCTACACCTTGGCGACTCTGTTTATTCAGGGCGTCTTCACCGCATACGTCGGCAGCTCTGAGCGCATCATCAGCGAAATCTTCGGCCGCCAGGGACAGTTCCCGTTCATCTTCGGTGCGATCGGCGTCTTGTTCGGTCTAGCCGCGATTGCAAACGGCCAGCTTGTCGGGCGTTTCGGCATGGTGCGACTCACCCGCATCGCACTCGCTGTCGCCGCGGCCCTTGGCACCACACTTGTGCTGGTGAGTTTTGCCGCTGACGGCTCGCCCAGCTTCTGGCTCTTCATGCCACTTCTTGGACTGCTGCTGGCCACGTTCATGTTCTTGATGCCCAACCTCAATACCGGTGCCCTCGCACCCATGGGCGCACTCGCCGGAACCGCCTCATCGCTAACCGGCGCCGCCCGCATCGCAGGTGGCGCAGTACTCGGCGCGATCGTCGACAGCCAGGTCGGCGACACGACAACCACGTTCAGCATTGCGGCGATCACGTTCATCTTGCTCGCAATTGGCAGCGTCGTATGGGCCGAGCGCGATGGCGTAGCGACCGAGGTCGACTAGCCAGTCAAGCCAGCGGCGTGCACCACTGCGAGCGCCTCATCAATTCGACCAAGGGTGGCGCCGTCGTCGACAAGACCGTCGGTCTCAACTTGAATCGAACTGAACGTCGCGTCGCTACAGCGTTGCCCGTTCACCGCGCGTGGCGCCACTGCGTCGGGCACAAAGTTGATGACCTGTTCCGATCCGGGCGCGAGACCTTGTAGCTCAACGAGCAGAGAGAACACGTCGCACGCACCCTCGCCAGCGTCACTGCCGCCCGCCTCGAGCAAGTCGCTCGCCTCGGCGAACTTCGCTTCGTTCTCGGGGTTTTCGAGCAGCCCCGAGCCCTCGACGATGTCAAGCAACGACGGTAACGCCGCGACCCAGTCTTGTGCGGGCAACGACACGACCTGCACCCGTGCTCCTGAGTCGGTGCGGTACAAGCACAACGGCAATCCCTGAAGATCTGACGCCTCAGAGCCGATCACGGCCGACTCGGCAGCCTGTTCGACCACGACGTCGGGCACCAGTTCACAGGGCCCCGAGTCGCGCTGGGCCACATCATCGGGAACAGCAGTGGGGTTCGGAGCAGACGTGGGATCCAGCGCCGGCGCGGACGTAGGGTCCGGCGAGATTGGCTCGACAGTCGAAGCCTGTGCCGAACAACTGGCCGCAACGAGCAGTCCGACGATCCAAAGGCTCGCGGCGAACGCCTTTGCAGCGTTGCGAAGAGGTTGCATGAGCGCCGACCCTATCGAGACCGGCACCAGTCAGCGGCCGCCGCAAGACCACAAAGCATCCCGCCTACTTCCAGGCGAAGACGGGCTGTTCGTACTCGTCGACGCGGATGCTGCGACCTTCGAGACCGACCGCTCGGAACTGGTAGATGATGGCGCCGGTCGGAGCGAAGATGCCGTCGCCGCCAATGGGAACCTGCAGCACCGCGCGATCACTCTCGGGGATCGTGTAGAGCCGAGGCGAGTCTTCGCGCTGGATCTCGGGGAAGCCGATGCGGTGCACCGACGCGACCTCGTCGGGGTTCGCCACCGGATCTTGATCACGGAGCCAGAAGACAAACGGAGACATGACATAGCCCGACCGCGTCGGAAAATCATCGAGACGACCGAGCAGGTCGCCGGCCGTCAGTTCGATGCCGACCTCTTCATGCGCCTCGCGCATCGCCGCCTCGAGTGGCGTTTCACCCTCGTCGATGCGCCCACCAGGAAATGCCCACTGTCGGGCATGCGCCGACAGGTTGTTGCCGCGGCGGGTCAGCAGCAGCGACGCTCCCCCGGCCGTGCCGTCAACCCGGCCTGTGAAGTCATCGCTGCTGAATCCGGGTGCGTCGTTTAGCTCAGTGGCGCGCCACTCGTCACTGCCATCGACGCCATGCAACTCCGCGTCAGAGTCGAGCACGACAACCGCGACTGCAGCATGACGGCGACCCTCAAGGGCGTGCTCGCGTACCTCGTGTTCGTTGAGGTTTTGGGTGATCTGGTCACGCAGATCGTCGTCAAAGATCACTTCGGGCACTCCGTGACGCTATGGCATCTCGACGCGGCGACGCGAACTTGCGACTGCGCGGAGCATGAAATCGCCTACGGTGCGTTTCGCATCGTTAGGAGTTCTGCCATGGCCGAAACGACCGCCCCAATGAATTTCAAGCTCGCCAGCGACCGCAGTGTGGTGGCGTTCATCCTCGCCGCTTTCGTGCTCGTGCTCAGCGCGTGCAGCGCAGAATCGACCGTGTCGCTGTCTGAGCCTGTCGATACTGAGCCTGTCGATACTGAGCCTGTCGATACTGAGCCTGTCGATACTGACACCGCAGATGCTGCTGAAACCAGCGAGTCCACGGCTGCAACCGAAACCGAAGAACCCGAGCCGGCCGACGACGGTTCGGCACCCTCCGACCCTGCCGACGTCGCCGGCGATCTCCAACCGGGCGACGTGATCGTTCGGCTCCTCGACGCGGGTAGCGAACCACGCCAGCTTTTGCGATTCGATCTGCCACCAAGCTGCGCCGAGTTGATGATCATCGACCAGACCCAAGAACTCGCCCAGACCCTTGGCGGGATCGAACTGCCATCAGCAGGCCCGGTGCAGACGCTCACGACGTTGCGACTGACATCGACGAGCCTGGGACCCGATGGCTACGAGATTGTCGGCGAGGTCGTGTCAGCCGTCGCCGGACCAACAACCGACCCAGCAGTGGCCGCGGCCATGAACACCAACCTGGTCGCTCTCGAGAGCGTGCGCACCTATGCCCAAGTGACTGATCGGGCGCTGCTCATTCCGGGCACCGCTCGCACTGAGGGCACCGATGCTCTCGGACCCATCGGCGAGATGATGGAAACGATCAACTCGCGGCTTGCGAGCCCACTACCCGAAGAGGCTGTGGGCGTCGGCGGAAGCTGGGAAGTCATCAATCTCGTCGAGCTGCAGGGACTGCGGCCAACAACCCGCACCGTGCTCACCGTCGAAGCGATCGACGGGCCGATCGTGACCGCCTCGATCACTGCGACACAATCGATGCCGACGGGCGCGGAAATCGTTGTTCCCGGGCTTAGCGCCGAGGTGCTCGAGTGGCAGAACGCAACGTCGGGAATGACCACGATCGACCTGCAGTCACTGGTGCCAGTCGAGTCCTCGGTAACAATCGAGGCGTTCCAATCGTTCGCCACCGACGAGGCCGGCGGCACGCTCGACCAAGAGGTGACGATACAGATGAGCGTCGAGGGTCAGCTGGAAGACGGTTGCGCGGCCCGACCTGGCCGCGCTCGTCCCTAGAGGCGATCCGTAGGCTGCTGGCATGGCCCAGCTCGACGAAATTGGTGAACGAGACGGCTGGCGGTGCTGGTTGTGCGACCAGCCGGTTGATCGTGCGATCTCTTCGTCTGACGATCGAGGCGCCAGCGTCGACGCTCGAATCACCAAGGCACGCGCCAAGAAGTTGAAGAAGTCAAAAGAAGCCCCGGTCGCCGAGCGGCTCGCCCATGTTGGATGCAACACCGGTAAGGGAGCCATCGAACCAGAGATCGTCTGGCCCGAAGAGCTGTTCGTCATTGACCCTTCGCCGATCATCGCAGCGTCGGATCGCCTCGCTCGAAAGGGTGGCCGCGAGATCTTCGCCCGGTGCCCGACGAGCCAAGACGCAGAAGCGACCGCAACCTGGCTGGTCGACCGATTGAGTCGCCTTCACCCCGATCTTGCAGTGTCCTCGCGCATCGATGAAGGCGGCGGCCAATACATGGTGAGCTTGGCCGTCTGACCGAAACAATTTGGTCGGGGCGAGCCGAGCGGCCACGCTGCGACCATGAGCTTGCCGACATACGAGACCCTGCTGTACGAAATCGAAGACAACGTGCTGACGATCACGCTGAACCGACCAGACAAGCTGAACGCGTTCAACAACCAGATGCGCCACGACATCATCGACGCGCTCGACCACGCCGACGCCGACGACGACGTGCGAGCGATCATCTTCACCGGGGCCGGTCGGGCCTACTGCGCCGGGGCTGATCTCAGCGGCGGCGGAAGCACGTTCGATCGCGATGTCAACGCTGACGGTGGCATCGTTAATGCCGTTCACCGAGATGGCGGCGGCCTGGTCAGCCTGCGTATCTATGAGTGCCTCAAGCCGACGATCGCTGCGGTCAACGGAGCTGCGGTGGGTGTCGGGGTGACGTCGATGTTGCCGATGGACATCAGGATCGCGAGCGAGAACGCCCGGTTCGGGTTTGTATTCAGCCGTCGTGGCATCGTGCCCGAAGCCTGCTCGTCGTACTTCTTGCCTCGGGTTGTCGGCATCAGCCGAGCCACCGAGTGGTGCTACACCGGCGAAGTCTTCGACGCCGCCGAGGCACTCGATGGTGGCCTGGTCCGCTCAGTGGTACCTGCCGACGAGCTGATGTCGACGGCCCGAGAACTCGCCACAAAGATCGCCAAGAACACCAGCGCCATGTCGGTCACCCTGACTCGTCACATGTTGTGGCGCATGCTCGGCGCCGACCACCCGATGGAAGCTCACAAGATCGACAGCCGTGGCATCCAGTTCATGGGCGCGTCGGTAGACGCCACCGAGGGCGTGAACTCGTTCCTCGAAAAACGTGATCCGGTCTACTCGCTGAAGCCGTCGCAAGACCTGCCCGACTACTTCCCCTGGTGGGCAGATCCAGAATTTTCCTAGCCCCTAGCCATCACGCGGCGCCCTCGTCGGGTTTTTCGGTGCGCGGTGTGCCTGGTTGCCAGGTGTCGGATTTGGCTTGGTTCTCGGGGCCGCAGAGGGTCTTGGCGTTGTCGACGCTGGTTGTTCCGCCTTTGGCGTGCGGCTTGACATGATCTGTCTGCAGCCAATGAAACGGCGCATCGCAGCCGACGCTGGTGCAGCGGCCACGTGACTCAACCATCGCGGCTTCTTTCATCCACTGTGGGAACGCCCTGGCGTTCACCGATATGTCGGGGCGACTTTTGGCGCCGAATATGTGCCGTCGGAATGTGGCCACGCCCATGACTGCTAGCAGGAATGCCGGATGCACCGGCGTGCCATCAATGAACTCACAACGACCGTCAGGGTCGTCATAGGCCAGACCAATATCGATCGAGTCATCGTTCAATCGTGCCAGAACGTTTTCGGCGACTTTCGATGATGCCACGATCTGGATCAGCGGCGAGGCCATCGTGCCATCAGCTCGCAGTGATCCTTTGGCGGCCAGAGCGACAAGGGCTTCGGCGTTGCGCCGCCCTATCGAACGTTGCCGCGGTGCTTCGGTGTTCGTGTCGTCTTTTTCGGCGGCGAACAGTTTCTGCGATTCACGATTCACTGCCTCCCACAACGCGGTACCGAGTACTGGGTCGAAGAAGCCATTGACATGCATCGAACCGTCGTTGTGGCGACGCATAGAGAACGAGGTTTTGCG
>Ga0209828_1002857_pt1 | contig 13801 bp, 13 predicted proteins | sample MaitaG_FD_187429 | JGI IMG/M metagenome (GOLD analysis project Ga0209828, IMG submission 187429) | Marine algal microbial communities from Maine, USA - Maine_Asex2 metaG (SPAdes) (version 2) | ecosystem: Host-associated > Algae > Red algae > Unclassified | place: Maine, USA | collected 2015-01-05 | reverse complement strand
AGATGGAGAGATGTGTGAGTGTGGGTGTGGTTATTACACGGAGACCATGGAGTTTCTTAATCCAAGCTCTTCCAAGGTGGTTTTAACCCCTTGATTGTGAGAATTTGAGAATTCGAGATAGTGCAGGTGGAGCATCAAAAACAAGCAGAAAACAATTTGCTATTCGCTACGCTCATGTGTCTAACCACGAAGACGCCAAGGTCTCGGAGAGGTTGGTGATTATTGAGCACTGATTAGCTAGCTCCAGCGGAGCGGCATCTTCGTAGCTCCAGAGGAGCGACATCTCAATAGCGATGTTTTCAATGTGTTCCGCAGTTATGGGTTTGTTTAATGCCTATATCTTTCCTCCATTATCAAATGGCCACAAAGATTTAGAATTGACTAAGCTAAAGAAGCAACATCATAATAGCTCCAGCGGAGCGGCATCTTCGTAGCTCCAGAGGAGCGACATCTCAATAGCGATGTTTTTAATGTGTTCCGCAGTTATGGGTTTGTTTAATGCCTATATCTTTCCTCCATTATCAAATGGCCACAAAGATTGAGCATGGATAATCTAAACCAGCCGACCGTCGCCATCAACGCGAAGTAAAGGGATCACTAAACTTCTCATCCGTTAGAAAAGCCTCGTCAGTAAAGGTCTGCAGAAAAGCGACTAATGCTTCTTTCTCATACTGCGAAAGACCAAGTCGTCTGGGAGCACCGGTCTTGTGATCAATCAATTTATCATCAAGTGCGGGGTGAGCCTTGACACCAGCGTCGTAATGATTGACCACATCCATGAGGCGCTCGAAGCGACCGTCGTGCATATACGGACCAGTCACGGCGATATTGCGGAGCGATGGAATACGAAAACGTCCATCACCATTGCCTAGGTCGGTGGTTGATCGATCCAGTCCAATATTCGTTGTGCCTTCTCCTCCGGATGCTCCACCATACTCTCCTCCCGGAAAGTCTTCGGCAGCTAGATTTGGCCCCGAGTGACAACTCGAGCACTTGGCATCATCGCCAAAAAATATGCGCTTACCCACTGCTTCCTGCTGGGTCAATGTAGCACCATTTCCGATTTGATCGAATTTAGATCGGAAGGTCGTCATTGAACATATGAATTGTGCCACTGCATCGGAAATCCGCTCTCTGGTGATTTCCTCGGAGCCATAGGCTTCCTCAAACAGCGCAGCATAATAAGGCCGAGTTGCTAATTTTTCTTCTAGATAATCGAGCGACACCATGCCCATTTCGATGTGGTCTTGTACAGGACTAAGCACCAGATCCTTCACCCCTGGCTCACGCGAATCCCAAAACATATTTTCAGTTAAGGCAGGATTTAGAAATGCCATAGAGTTGCGGTTGGTCTCCCTCCCTTTCAATCCGATTGATTTTGCCTTGTTGTCGGCAAATGCATGGGCTTGTGAGTGACAACTTCCACAAGAGACGCTATTGTTGAGGCTGAGACTGCGGTCGTAAAATAAGACCCTTCCCAATGTTGCTCCAGCATCAGTGATCTTCGGAATATTTTTTGTGCCAAAAAAATGAGATAATTCCAGTTCTGATTCCACCTCATTTACTGAGACAAACTCAAACGCAGACGGGTGGTTTATCACGTCTTCCGGAATCTCAAAGTCGGAGTAGTGTGCCACTTCATCTGGTAGTGTTAGCTCAAAACCATCCAGCGAAGGGCTGGGTTCGGGAGCATCATCGCAGCTCGAAAGAAATATAGAGGAGACAAAAATGAATAGGACAAAAGGGACTTGTAGGTCGTGCATGGTGGTGTGTTGTTTATTGGATAACGGAAAATACGCGCGATTTTTCTACGCATGTCAAAGTTTAACATTTAAATAGATGGCCACGGGCTCCACGAAATCCACAAAAATACCAAGATCCCCTCCGAGATATAGTATTGCTTCAGTCGAGATATTTATCCGGTCACCAAGATCATACGAAAGGCCTTGAGAAAATGCTAAGCCGGCTCCTCGAGGCAATGCACTCGGTACTATCCCTGCATTGGCAAACAGATGAACCCCTCCGCGATACCCAACCTTCGTATCGAGTATGTATTTCCTTCTTTCGTAGCCAAGCAATAAATTAAAGCTGGTCTCTCTAAATGAAAAGAAATCCTGATTTACTGCAGTGCTGGTCGCTCCAAGACTGAATCGAATCGCACCTGTACCTGCCCGATTTATTCGAGAAAAAGTGAACGCATAATTTAGTGGAATTTCACCTGAGCGATTGAAGGGCACCAATTGCCTCACTATACCGGTCATATTTAGGCCGATTTCTCGCATTCGTCCTCGCTTGCCCTGACCCATGAGATCTCCGAGCATGCAGGATAGTAGCAGGAGTACGAGTACTATTTTGAAAGCTACTTTCATTAGAGTCGTACATATAAATAGAGAGAAATCGGCAAAGAATGCTGTGCAAAATAATTCGTGCGCTGATCCACCCTTTGAGTCGACACACTTTCCGTGACATCGGTGGTCACTTGCTCTACCATACCAAAAAGGGCTGTTTCTGTCGTAAGGAAAATCCGGTCAGTCACCTCATATCCAAATCCCAAGAATCCCGAAACTCCCAAAGAAAGAGCGTTTTCATCTGTTCGTGTTGTCAGAGCCCCAAAAAACTCACTCTTCTCTGATGTTGTCCGCGCGACAAGGTCTATGCCATATAGCAGATCAAATCTTGCTGCAATAGATTTTCGAAATTCAATTCCGAATTTACCGTGCAACTGATATGAACTAACACTCAGTGCAGAAAAAGCGACCTCATCACTGCTGGCCTCTCCGCCAACGTGGAGTCGCCAGAACGACCGCTTACCCGCCCTCCTTTTAATTACCAGAGAGTAATCATCAAGCAGTGCCCGATCAATGCCGACATTAAATACATTGGCCAGAACGTAAGAAACATTTAGGCCGATCTCCCATTTGTGTTCGGAGCTGTCGGCTTGAGACCACAGGGTCTGGCAACAAAAAAGAGGTACGATTAGAAAATAGCATCGGTTCATTTAGAGTAGGTTCTGATGTGTTTGTAACGCAAAAGTGATGAGACATTGTATAGCAGGGTCCATTGGTAAATGGAAGCACAGGGTTCATTGAGATAATACTAAGTCTCAAAGCAAGCGCAAGCGTGCGACCTGAATGGGTGTTGCTCCTTAGAGGGAAATCTATGTAGCTCAGCGACCGACTAATACGTAATCAACGAATGTATCTGAACATCAAAAGGCAGGAGCTTACTGATGCCATTCAGCAAAGTGAGATCCATCAGAAATGAAAAACCACCTACGTGGGCTTGCTGGCCTACTAGTTTAGCAGCAGCTTCGGCAGTGCCACCCGTGGCAAGAATATCATCATGAATGAGCACGTTCCAATCTGGCTGGAGGGCATCGCGATGCATCTCGATGGTCGCAGATCCATATTCCAAATCATAACTTTGCTGCAACGTCTCGAAGGGTAATTTTCCAGACTTTCGAATTGGAATAAATGGAATTTGCAATTTCTGCGCAACCGCCATGCCAAAGAAAAACCCACGCGCTTCGATCCCTGCAATCGCATCGACCGCCGGAAAGCACCGAGAGATCTCGTCAATTATTTCGGTACACAATCTTGGCTCAGAAAAAATGGGCGTTATATCTCGAAATAAAATTCCCGGCTCCGGAAAATCTTTAATATCTCGCACCGTATCTCGAATACGCCGACTTAAATCACTCATTCATTCTTAGTTATAGCCTTGACAACCAGCATTATCCATTCTCCATTCTCCATTGTCAATTATCAATTATTAATTATTAATTAATACGTTGCTCTCCCTCCCGATAAATCAAAAACAAATCCCGTATTGAAACTCGCCTCCTGAGATACCACCCAACAAATCAACGCTGCGGCCTCTTCTGTCGTACCCAGTCGTCCCATCGGTATTTTTGCACTCATGTAGTCAAGCATCTCCTGACTGGTCTCTAAATTCATCGGTGTGGAGATGACCGCTGGTGCCAACCCATTCACCGTGATCCCAGTGTCTGCATACTCCTTCCCCACTCCTTTTACCAAACCCATCAATCCCGACTTGCTTGAAGCATATGCCGCCATGCCCGGGTTTCCTTCCTTGCCACCGATGGAAGCGATGTGCATGATGCGCCCGTAATCTCGCTTCAACATGTGAGGAATTGTGTGCTTCGTGAGGAAATATGCCGCACGTAGATTCACATTCATGACATGGTCAAAGACTTCAGTCGAAGAATCAACAATCTTCACCGAGGTCTCTCCGGTGATACCAGCACAATTTATCATGACATCCAGTCTCCCCCACTGGTCTACGCATGCCTGGAGGCTTGACTTGACAGCGTTCTCATCGGTTACATCGACCACCATGATACTTAGCTGCAGCGACTCTTTCTGGGCCAGTGCTACCGCTTCTTCCAATTGGTCATTCAGTACATCAAAACAGCACACCTGGCTGCCTTCACGTGCAAGTCGCAAAGCAGTTTCAAGCCCAATACCCCGTGCACCACCAGCTACTACGGCAGTCTGCCCATCAAATCGATTCGTCATCTGCAAAATGTTCAATTTAGTCTCTCCAGGGGAAGGTAAAATAATTCAGATAATGTACCTTTCCTTCATGAAAGCACACAGCGTCATGTCATTGCTGGGTCTCATATTTGCCCTGATCCTCAATGCATTGGCGATCAGCCAGCCGCTCAATGGCTGGACGACCCAAGAATTGTCGGAACGCTATCCCAATCTCTTTGTGCCGGCAGATCTCACTTTCTCGATCTGGAGCGTCATTTATCTGGGCCTGTTTGCCTTTGTCGGCTACTTTCTCTACACCGCCTTCGTCAAGAAAGCGGAAAACGAAGTCTTGCGAGCTACAGCTCCCTGGTTTTTTGTCTCGTGCCTTGCCAATGGGCTATGGATTATTGCATGGCATTTCCTCCATGTAGAGCTGTCACTTGTCATCATGGCGGTCCTGTTGTTTTCGTTGATCATGATTTTTCTGCGTATCAGAAAGCCGGCCTCGTCCGAACCTTTCGGCTATGAGAGCTGGTTCGTTTTTCTTCCCTTCAGTATCTATCTGAGTTGGATCTCTGTGGCAACTGTTGCCAACACTACTGCCGTCCTTGTCCATCATGGATTTACTGGATTGGGGTTGTCCGAACCGGCTTGGACGGTGATCATGATGGCGGTAGCAGGCACAGTCGCCCTTACGGTTACGGCGAGATTTCGAGACATTCCTTACCTACTCACTCTTGCCTGGGCCTTTGGTGGAATCTACATAAAGCGCAATCCCTTTCTCAATCCCGACGAACGCATGATCACCACGTCTTGCATCGTCTGGCTATCGATCCTCGCGCTCGCTGTCGCCTACTTAATTGTCGCTCCAGCGCTCGACCGATCTCCGGAAAGGATCTGATGACTGGATCGCTAGCCACCTAAATTCATTGCCAGCACAGCATTTTCAATCCCCCGAGGTGTCAGCGCGTACATATCGAAGATCTGACGTAAAACATTTGTCGTCATCGTATAATCCCAATAGTGCTCTCGCTCTGGATTTAACCACGCGACGCGAGTAAATTTCTCTTTCAGCAACTGCCAATTGGCGATGCTTGCGCTACTCAGCTCGTACGGACTCATCGCAGCATCGCCGATGATAAATACCCGATAAGCAGGGTCTTTGTCGAGGAGCTTCTTAAGTGGCACCATCTTGGTCCGTCTCACATCAGAAAAAACAGCATTGTAGATCGTATTGTGAAAATAGTAGGTCTCTAGATCGTGACTAAAACGAGTTTTCATTTTCTTGAAAAGCTCCTTGATGGTCCGAATAAACGGATCCATCGAGTATCCACCATTGTCGATCAGCAACAGCACTTGCAACTTTTCTTGGGTAACATTTTTCATTTCGGGAATAAATAAGCCACCACGCTTAATTCCGCTCTTGATGGTCTGTGGTATATCCAGATGCTCATGCGCACTATCTTCGATGATTCCCTTCAGTGCAGACAGAGCGGCATCTACATTGTTGTCGTTGATATTCGCGTCACGATCGATCGGAAAAAAACGTGCATCCCCCATTACTCTCCGAGCCATCTTGCCACCGCCCGTGCCACCCATCCGGATACCATTCTTTGCTGCACCCCCATGGCCATAGGGAGATATACCGCCCGTCCCTATCCAGTGACTACCACCCGAGTGTCTCCCTTTCTGATTTTTCAAGACTTGGCGCATTCGTTCTAAGAGCTCCTCGAGCGATAAGTCGGAGTAGTCAGCAATCTTATTGAGGTACTTCTCGGGAATTTCCATCCCTGCCTTTCCGTCTTCATCCCTCAGATCCGGATCATCACTGTCCCATATTTGACGACCAGAAATAATCTCGTGAATATCGTAATGAGTAAGATGCACCGCATCGAGAAATTTGTCCACCATTTCCTCCTCATCCCACTCCGCATCTTCCGGCAGATCACTACGCCATCGTCGAAACGTCTCAGATCGCAAGACTGCATCATGCAGGGTATCTCCATTTTCAATATCGATGTTGAGAAAATAATCATAAAATGCCCGGGTGTAGGGCCCGATTTTGCTCTGATCTTGTGCAATCAGACCTTTTAGGAGCGCATAAATATCTCCCAGTGTCTTCACTAAGCCCTTTTGCACTGCTTTTCGAAGGACGAGCAAGGTGCGCACATCGGCAGCGAGATCGTATTCTCTAAATTTGGCTGGAAGTGTTTCGAGCACCTATTATATTATTGAAAATTAATTTAACGTAGATCTCTTCTTAAAATCATCTGAATCTCGAAACAATTTTCGTTGCACCTTTTCCAAGTCAGACTGTGTCTTTACCAGCGCTCCGATGCCCTCCATCTTCTCAATTTTTGCAATGGCCTCTTCTGGTGCATATTGCTTTATATATTTCAGCCAATTAATTATTTCTCTTGTCGTGGGGGCACGCTCCAACCCCAATGTGCGCAAGTGGTAAAACAAGTCTAGCGCTACCTGCACCACTTCATTTTCGACTTTGGGATGATGCCGTGCAATAATCTCTCGCATTTTGTCTGCCTCCGGAAATTGGATGTAGTGATAAATGCAACGCCCCTTAAACGCAGTTGGTAATTCCTGTTCTCGATTCGAAGTAATCACGATGGCAGGCATATTTTCTTCAGACACTTCGACAACCTCGCCCGATTCTGGCATGATAAATTTTCGGTGACTCAACGCATAGAGCAGATCATTGGGAAATTCTCGCGGGGCCTTATCAATTTCGTCAATCAACAATACAGAATTGGGCGTGATGAAAGCATGCGCCGCAGGGCCTTTCATAACGTAGTCAGCCAGCTTTTCGGTATCTCTCCCACCCGTGGTCATTCGTGTTGCCAACCCTTTCTCTTCTCGTTGCGCGTTGAGAATTTCGACTTGCGCATCCCGCAAATATTTTACGTGATCAAAACGAGCCACAAATTGTTCGACATTGCTCTTGGATCCGACTGGATATGTAAACAGTTCCAACTTCAAATCTTTGGCATACTGTATTGGTAATTCAGTTTTTCCTGTACCAGGCTCTCCTTCGATGAGCAATGGCATCGCGAGTGTGCGCGCCATGTGAAATGCCTGCGCCAATTGCTCATCGCACACGTACGCATCAGAGCCTTTCCAGTAGGTGAGATCTGCCATGCGGCAAAATTACACTAAAAAAGACCCACTGCCAGTAGCAGCGGGTCTTGATTTTATTTTCAATGTCTGGCAGCAATTATTGCTTAACCAGCCGATGGTGGGATACCTTCTGGCCACCTTTCAATCGCACCATGTAGGTACCTGAATTCAAGAAAGAGATATCAAGAGACTGATTCCCATTTAGTGGTGCACCATAAATGATACGACCAGATAAATCAAGAATTTCGATCTGGCTGGCATGCTCACTGCTGATCCTCAAGAAGTCTGAAGCCGGATTCGGAAATATCAATTCTGCCGTTTCGTTCCTGAGATCTATCACGTCCGAATAATCGATGCTGCCATCAAAATCAACCATCTTGAGTCGATAATAATTAATCCCAGCACTGGGTTGGTGATCGACATATTGGTAGGTGCTGACTACATCTACATCATTGGCGACTGCTGCTTGCATGCCCAAATCTTCGAAAGTGACGCCATCAGTAGATCGCTGAACGAGGTAATAATCGACCCCAACTTCTAAAGCCACCACCCAGTCCAGACGATTGAACAATCCTTCTTGCTCGCCATAAAAGTCTGTCAAGGTCACGGGCAAAGCGGTGCCTTCGTTAAAGGTAAGATTGCTGATCCCAATGCGCTGAGAGTTGGGGTCATCATCTTGGGTAAGATCATCACCTGAAAAGTATTTGATCGTAATCGAACTGATGGGAGCCCCGGGCGAGATGGTTACGTTTCCCTCATCGCCATCATCTGGTACTCCGCGATTACCGCAGCCAGCTACAGCGGGATCGTCATCGTCAGATCTCGCATCGACGCCTTCATATCCAGTGACAAAGGTCTCATTGTCGGGCATCATACAAGGACCCAGATTACTATCCCACACAGCCAATGTTGCAGCATTAACCGGAGTTGTGTTGCCATTCACATAAATTTCAACAGCATCATCCCAATCAAGTGCCGGGGCTGTAGCATCGTCCGCTTCATCTATATCAAGCAGCGTAAAAGACAGATTGGTCACCAGTGGCGGATTAAATGACAGGGTCAGGCATACTTTGTCATCTGGATCTTCCGCATCATTGTCGAAGCCCATGTGAAGCACCCCGCCAGTGATCGCTCCAAATTCCTCCGGATCATACGAAACGAAATCCGGGAAATTAGTGTGATTTGTAAAGCCGCCATCGGTCTCGATAGACCATCCGATCGTAATATCAGTGGCACCTGCGGTGCACACCTCACCGGAATCAACTGCAACCGCATCAGAAGCATTTAAAGGATCGCTCAGGCATGCAGCCCAATCGGTTGTGACCTGGGCATTTACTTGAAAAAATGTAAAAGAAAATAAGGTACAGTAAATTACTGTCCTAATAATTTGGTTCGACATCTATTTAGAATTTTGTGGTTCGCATACCACTTGACCTCGGAGATGGCATACAAAAATTGGTTTATGAACGAGAGGCCTCCTTTAATATACAAGAGAATTCTTTAATATCCAACCGCTTGGCATAAATACTCCTCAGTGCCATCTTTGGCAGCTAGTCGGTATAGATCCCCAGGTGCTTTTTTCCGGATGCCGAGTAGCAGCCAAATTGCCTTTCAGATTCATGGTATTGTAAGACAATATCTGTGTGCCCCATCAATCTCTTCAGCGTCCATCCTAAATCCAAATTTATCCAGCACACGTATCGATGCGCTATTTTCCTCATTTACAATGCCCACCAAATGGTGAACCTCACGTTCTTTAGCCAAGGCAAGTATCGCCTGTAGCATTTCCGTAGCAATACCCTGACCCCAAAACTGCGGCAACGAGCCGTAGCCCACCTCAGCAGCAGAATGCTCACCATCTATTTCGATAGGAGTCAATTTTGCAATTCCAACAAACGCACCTTCATCTTTTAGGTAACAAAGGTACCAGCCCATCTCAGATGCGACCGTGTTGGTCTGACGGGCTCTGGCAAAACGAGCTCTGATCGCTTCAGTAGAAAGAGGCTCCCCCGTAATGAATTTTGCCACAGCAGGATTGCTATACCAGGAAGCATAGTCTTCGTAGTGCTCATGCGATAATCGATGATATATGAGTCGTTCTGAGCGCATGTAGAATTTTGAAATTAGACGTTAGATTTTGAGACGTTGGACATTAGATCTGTCTGTCCTCTAAAGTCGGGTATCTAGAGTCTAGCGTCTACTAGAGAGCACCTATCTCCTTGACGGCACCCGAATCTGTGAAGGATATTCTTCCGAATGATGGATCGAATTTCTGGCCGTCACCGCTTCCGTCTCATCAAAATTATTTCCTCCCGTATTTAAATTGCGGGTAAATCGTGGGAAATTACTGCTTGATATCTCAATGCGAATTTGATGTCCTTCCGCAAAATAATTACTCGTCGAGAGTGGGCTCATTTCCAACTTATAAATTTCACCTCCCTCCATAAAGACCTCTCGATCAAAACCTTCCCGATAGCGTGCACGCATGATCGTTTCGTCTAAATTATAAGCCGTACCATCTGGATGTACATCGATTAATTTCAGCGTAAAATCAGTATCCTTGGCATCGCTCGAAACGTAGAGCGTCGCCTCAATGAATCCACTTACTTCCATGCCTTGCTCAAGTGGCTCTGTGCTGTAGACCAATATGTCATGGCGGGTCTCTTGACTGCGTTGGTCAAAAGCGCCACCATCGATGGCGCCACCAGTGCAACATACATTGCCTCCCAACGAGGGTACATAATTGAGGGGATCGTAGGTAAATTGATCCGGTTCATCCTGGGCGGGAGCCTGGGCCGCAAGCATTCCATCACCAAATAAACTATTTGCCCTGCCTGAACTATTGAGAAAATACGTTTGCATTTCGTTGTCGGCTGGCGGCCATGTTTCAGAACTCTGCCAGACATTGCGACCCATCGTGTAGTATTGCACACGTGGCATATCAGGTTTAGGAGCTCCTTTTAGAAAGTGATCAAACCACCCATACACCAATTTGTCGTAGTCGAGCCTGGCATCGCCCACGCTCATTTCTCCGACCATCGTGTTTTCAGTGGCTCGCGTATATGCACAATGCAACGTCGGTGCGATCACCAAATATTGATTGTCCCGCACCTCGGCATCTTCCGCATTGTTGCGCACATGATTAAACAGTTCTAAATTGGGACTGATCGAAACATCGTACCAGGAGCAAAACCAAAAGCTAGGCACACCAAACGGCATGTCATCGTGATACAAACCACCATCAAACCAATCCGGATCGTTTGGTTTTCGTAAAATCATGTCTTCATAAATACCCGCGGGGCCATGGACATTTTCGATAATGTCTTCTACCGGCAAATGTGCAAATGCCTTTTTCCAATCGACCGATGGATATTCTGGAGCCATGTCGTAAAAACGCTGCAATCGCAATAAATCTTTCTGGGCAATTCCCTTCGGCAATCTGGGACTCATGTCATCGTGCTGGGTGCTGTAAAGCCATGAGGTAAATAGCATTTGCTGGGCTCCACCACGGTACCAATTGCCCTGCTCGTGGAAGCGCCCTACCCGGCCAATTCCTGCACCATAGCCCTGTGGCACCATCGCCGCATGCGCCGGATGATCTAGCGCTGCGGCTGCCATTTGCCATTCAGCGGTTGAGGAGCATCCCAATGTTCCTATTTTTCCGTTGCTCCAAGACTGGTCAGCCATCCAGGTAAATGCATCAGCAGCATCGGTGATTGGTACACCCAGTATGTCCCACTCCCCTTCTGAAAAAAAGCGCCCCCTTTCATTCTGTACGACATATGCATATCCTTGTTTTACCGCCGCAAGGGCCCTTCGACCAGCTCTTGCACGGCGCTCACCATCTCCCCAACCATTAAAATTGTACGGCGTCCGGGAAAAAATAACCGGCACTTTCTCGTCCGTCTTCGGGCGAAATATGTCGGTGGCGAGTCGCACGCCATCGCGCATCGGCATCATCACCTTTTGATCAATGTGTGCAATCTTTGCCAATTCGCTCATGGCATCTTCCTGTGACGAACCATGCGTGAAAAACAAAACCGCGAGTGCTGAGATTATTAATACCTTCCTTGACATATTGCATCTTTTGCAGAAAGATGGCAAAAAAGAACAACATCTGCCTGCAGACTCCCAGGCACTCAGATATTGTAAGCTTGCGTCTCTATTTTGCTAAAATCTAACAGCACCGTTTTCGATATGTTTAAATTCTTCACTCTGGCTTTGTGTACGTTACGATATCGATTCCGATCCCATTGGGGTCGACAATTGCAAAATGGCGATCTCCCCACGCTTCATCTCTTATTTCAATGGCAATCGGCGCATTCTTTCTCTTCATTTCTTTGTAGAGTTCATCTACATCATCCACTTCTATGGTCAAGTATGTGCCTTTGCCCTCAAAAGCACTCTGAAACAGTGGCTCCTGGCTTGGATGATTGGGAAGCAAGAAACTAATTTCAGCTGATTCGTCTGGAGTATGCAACAACAAGTAGAATTCATTTTCAAATGACACACCAAAATCCAAGATCTCTGTGTAAAATTTCTTTGTTTCTCCCAGTTTGTTTGTGATAATTCCTGCATTCATCCTCATCTTCACGTCGTTTTGTGCACTCAACGATCCTAAAATTGTTGAAAATGCGACCAGTAATAAAATTCTCATTTTAGTTGTTTTTGTTGCAACAAATATGAGATCTTACCCAATGCCGGAATTGTAAAAAACGGACATTTTCATCGAAATGCCTGAGTAGGTGTCACGCCATAGAACGCTTTGAAACTCTTGATAAAATGTGCTTGATCAAAGAAGCCTACATCATAGTACATCTTATTCTCTCTAAGGCTTTGCATCGAAGGTTTGGCATTAAGTATATGTTGAAATCTGACGACATTGCTAAATGCCTTTGGCGTTGTGCCGATGTAATAATTGTATATCCTACGCAGCTGCCTTGCACTCAACCCCACATTCAGTTCCTTCTCAATATCAACAAAGCCATTTCTCTTTAATATTTCTATCAACGAATTGTAGAACCGTGCATCCGCATTCAAATCAGCTTCCCCAATGTCTTTTCGAATTTTGTCGTCCAATCTCATCACTAAATCTGTAATGTCATACTCGCTGAAACTGAGTTTTGAAAGCCATGATGCAAACTCAGGGAGAATCTCCTTTAGATCCTGAGATTTATTGCTCAAGTCCTTCGCATTCACACCAAACAACAAAGGAAATGCACTTGGAAGGAAACGAATGCCAAAATAATTGAATCGCTTTCCGATTTGAAATTCAGAATATTTTCTACAAAACCCCAGCAAGTAGCTATTGCCCGGATCATTAATTTCAAAGAATACATCGATGCAACCATCCGACACAACACGGTATGAGAATGTTTCACTGAGTCCTTTTCTTGTCTTCAACTGCCAATAGCTATAGACAAAGCATTCAATTTCCTTGCACGGATTAATCTCTTCGTAACGAATTCGCCCATGATTGATTCCAACTGCAGGCTGCATCGGCTTGTACAATATTTTTACTGATTCAAGCTCTTTCATTCTTTTAGGAACTTCGAGTCTCTCGCATTTTACCCCCCTCTTTGAGGATATACTTACATTAGTAGAAGGGCCATGACAAGGTCGCCAAAATTGCCATTTTTCATTTGGTGAGTTTTCGGAGTGGGCTCATCTATTAACTTGTCACTTGCTTCCATAGCGCGGGCGCAATGTTGTCAATTACGTCGATACTCATCATAAATCGAATCAATATCCAATGCTTCCGCACTTCCCTCATGTACCAAAAGTCGATAGCGCAAAATGGTTGGAATCTCTTCAGAGATGTCGACGGCTTGCGCACCTGGAAAAGGAAACACCGAATTTTGCATACTGCGCTTCGCACGCAATATCCACGGATGCGGAAAACCGGGATTGTCGGGATGACAGAGAATGCTTAAACCGGCTGTCGATTCACCTTTTGCCAGCGATCCTGACATATCCAACCATGCTCCGGCCTTAATCGGTAAATTGTCTGGTGTTACAGCTCCCTTTGATCCCTCAAAAACCAGGCCATCTGGCAAACGCATGCGCACTGAGAAACCCCCATATCCCTTTTCATCTTCTGAACCACCAATGCGAACATTGGGCTCGAGGGCCATTATTGCAATCTCAATATCTATCGCACGATAATTCATCTG
>Ga0209828_1002854_pt1 | contig 13816 bp, 9 predicted proteins | sample MaitaG_FD_187429 | JGI IMG/M metagenome (GOLD analysis project Ga0209828, IMG submission 187429) | Marine algal microbial communities from Maine, USA - Maine_Asex2 metaG (SPAdes) (version 2) | ecosystem: Host-associated > Algae > Red algae > Unclassified | place: Maine, USA | collected 2015-01-05 | reverse complement strand
CTTCTGTTGGATTCGCTTACGCAGGTGCTTCAATTGGATTGGGTTTTACAACAGAAGAAAGTCCTGTGCCTGGTGCTGACGATGAGCAAACTATCAAAGCGAAAGTTGGTTACTCTATCGCTGGTATAGCTTTGGGTCTAACTTACGAAGCTCAAACAGAATCAGAAGATTCGGGTGTTCGTTTCGATGCTAACTACGACCTTGGTGGCGGCTTGAACATCGGTACGCGAATTAACGCTTTCACAGATGGTGCTTCCGGGAACGCAACTGTTGCTGACGGTGGTGACAAGACCGATTGGCGCGTCGTACTTGGTAAGTCCTTCTAATCCAGGCTTTATAGGCTGAATTAGTCGATCGAAAAAAGCCCCTCCTCGGAGGGGCTTTTTTGTGGTGCGTGTCCCGTTCATTCTTTTTGCAGTGATACCGTCAAATCGGCAAGCGACTCCGTTAGAGATTCGACTTTGTGATATCGTCTCGCACAAACGACGTTCTTCTAACAGTTAGTCTCTGTTGATTTACAAACGGAATCTGTTCCATCGATGAATTTATTTACGGTACACAGATTACGTCTGTACAGCGGGCTAATCATCGCTGTTTTCCTTGTCATACATTTGCTTAACGCGGGTTTGGGCCTGGCGTCGCTTTCCGCCATGGATGCGATGGGTAAAAAATTGTTTGAGTTCTGGTCGAATCCGATCATGCTTGTTGTGCTATATGGTGCTTTTTTAGTACACATTGTGATGGGCCTGGTTGCCCTGTTTCGACCCCGGAGCTGGCGATTACCGCTTTGGAACGTATTGCAGATCGTGCTTGGGCTTGTAATGCCGTATCTTCTGATCAGACACATAGCGGGCACTCGTGGTGCCGACATTTTTCTGGATGTTCAAAGAAGCTACACACAGGTTGTTACTTCGCTTTGGAGTGATCAGGAAGGTATTATTCGCCAATACGCATTAGTAGCCATAAGCTGGTTGCACATGTGTCTCGGCATCCATTTCTGGCTCAGACACCGAGCCTGGTATTCCAGCTCGACGCTACTGTTATATCCACTGAGTCTTTTCATTCCAATCCTGGCGTGTCTGGGGTTCGCACGAGCAGGAGTCGAAACCTGGCAAATTCAACCGGATTTGCCGACAAATGTGTCTGTGGCAATCACAACCGTGGATCCCGCTGCCAGAGATATGCTCAATTTGATTCGGGATCGAAGCCTGCAGATATTTTTCGCGCTAGCAGGGGCCGTTTTACTCATTAGATGGTTGCGTGACTTTCGATTCTGGCGTCGCGGGGCTTTTCGAATCAGGCATACCAGTAACGAGGAAGTGTTAAAAGGGATCAAAGGGCAATCTGTGCTTGAGGTGCTACGTGATGCCGGTGTGCCGCATGCGTCAGTTTGCGGTGGACGAGGTCGCTGCACAACCTGTCGGATAAGGGTTACAAGTGAAACGGCAGTATTGGCCGAACCATCAACATTAGAGGCTACAGCATTGCAACGAGTTGGTGCCAGTCCTAACGTCAGGTTAGCGTGTCAACTCAGACCCGAATCTGACATCACCATTACACCTTTACTGCAGCCATCCATTTCAGCTGCGGATGCAAATCTTCCTGCGGGTGTTATTGGGCATGAGCAGCAGGTTGCCTGTCTGTTTGTCGATTTGCGTGCCTCCACCTCGTTGAGTGAGAAAAAATTGCCCTATGACGTTGTATTTATACTGAACCACTACTTTATCCAGCTTGCTGAAGCATTGCGGGCTACCAATGGTCACTACGCCAATTTCACCGGGGACGGAATTATGGGTCTCTATGGGCTCAATTGCGATATTGAAACTGCTTGTCGCGATGCCTTGCAAGGGGCGGCAGAGATTCAGCGGCGCATGGATAAACTCAATGGCTGGCTAGTGGACGAATTGGATAAGCCGTTACGAGTAGGTGTCGGTATTCATTGCGGCGTAGCGATTGTAGGCACAATGGGTCCTCCTGATGCACCAACGACTTCAGCAATTGGTGACACTATTAATATATCTGCAAGGCTTGAAGCGTTGACCAAGCGTTACAACACAAGCCTGGTTGTCTCAGAAGCTGTGTTGATTAATGCAGGTGTGGATTACGCTCATCTGTCCAAGCATACCGCCGATGTGCAAGGGAGGGGCGAGCCTGTTGATATACTCGTTGTAGACGAGCCAGCGTTGTTAGACAACCCTGCTATGAATGCTCGTAGGGGCCGAGTCGAAGTCCAGCACACGTAGTCCTGTGGTGCCCATCTCGGGGACGCCTTACATCGATGCTCAAAGAGGCGATTTTTGAAAATTTGGAACACGACTAGTAGCGCCCCCTCGCAATTGAGAGTTGATCAGGCGCGATTATTGACAGCACTATGGATAGGCTTGCCGCTAGGTACCTTGTCGCATGCTGGCTTCTGGATTCTGTTCTGGGCATTGGGGTACCCGGTACTGGCATTTTTTAATATTTTTAGCGTAGCGCTTTTCGCCTTTGCGACCTGGCAATTGTATCGAAGCAATCTGACTTGGGGGGTGTATGGCTGTATCCTGTTTGAGATTCCTGCCCACGCAATACTTGCAACTCTCTACTTGGGGTTTAATGCAGGGTTTTGGTTGCTGGTATTCATCAGTGTAGCCTTTATTCCGCTTTACCCGATGATATCCCGAAAGCTCAGAGTAATCATTGGAATTGCATTAGTTCTAGTGATTGGTTCGGTTGCATTAATCGCCATAAAAAACGGTGCCGTTTATACTATTTCAACCACTTTAAGTTCGTTTTTTCTACTGATGAATTTAGTCTTTCTAGCGATGATTGTGACAGTCATTATCGTGTCCTACGATTTGGCGGTAGCACGAGCAGAGCAAGCGCAACAGGAAGAGTATGAGCGAGCAGAATCGATATTACTTAACGTCCTGCCCGCACGAATAACTACTCGGTTAAAATCTCATGAAGAATCAATAGCAGATAGCCACGACGAAGTGTCCGTACTCTTCGCTGACATAGCCGGATTCACCAATTTATCTCGTCACCTGACTGCTCGTAAATTAGTCTCATTGTTAAATGATCTTTTCACTCGATTTGATGCAAGTGTAGAAGCCGTGGGCGCGGAGAAAATCAAGACAATTGGTGATGCCTACATGGTTGCAACTGGCTTAGAAGGCGAGAGCGATCACGCTGAAAAAATGGTTGATCTGGCAATTGCCATGCAACGCTCTTTCGAAGAGTTTCGACAAAAAAATGATTTGGATCTACAACTTCGTATAGGCGTTCATTCCGGTGCCGTGATTGCCGGTGTTATTGGAAAACAGAAATTCGCCTACGACTTATGGGGCAATACGGTCAATGTTGCAAGCAGAATGGAGTCGGAAGGGGTTGCTGATCGAATACAAATCTCTGTGGAAACACATGCTTTATTACCAGCACGTTTTCAAGCTCAGTCACGAGGTGAGATCGAGATAAAAGGCCATCGGGCACGTGAGTGTTTTCTTTTGTAAACTTTACTATCAATTTTATTGGCTCGCCTGTGCAATTTACAGACTATATAAAAAGCAATTTCCTTAGCTCAAAGGATTTGAGCACGTTACCCGAACGTATTCAATATTCATTACGGCAACGTGAACGAGCAAATGAAATTGTAGTAAGGATTATACAGTTAACCATAGTCGTGATGTTTTCTACGCTCTATTCGTTGGCTGCGAAAACCGGTAGTACAGCAGAATTTGAACCTGTTCCCTTTGTGTTGGCCGCTTATTTCTTACTTTCCTTAATCGGGCTTATTTGGTCAATCAAGGCAGAGCTACCAAGCTGGTCGGTATATTGTTCGATACTATTTGACTTCACTTTACTCTACTCACTAATGATCAGCTTTCATTTTCAGTATGAGCAGCCTGCATCTTTTGTTTTAAAATCGCCAACGCTTCTTTATGTTTTTATTTTTATTGCTTTACGTGCCTTGCGCCTGGAGTGGAAATATGTTGCGGCAGCTGGCATAACGGGTGCTGTTGGGTGGGCATTGGTTGTTCTATACGTTATATCAATCGATCCTGAAAATACGATGATTACGCGCTCGTACGTTCTATATTTAACATCTAACTCCATATTGGTGGGTGCAGAGGTTGACAAGATCATTTCAATTTTAGCAGTCACCTGTATCTTAACCTTGGTCGTTAATGGCTCAAGCAACCTGCTGATAACGGCAGTTACCGAGCAAGCAGCTGCCGAGGATTTTTCCAGATTCTTTGATAAACGAATTGCACAAAATATTCGCTCCAGCCAAAAAGTGCTCGAAGCGGGACAGGGTGAGCGCAGAAATACGGCAGTGATTAATATAGATATCCGCGGCTTTTCTGCGATGGCGGCAAGCCGCGATCCGTCAGAAATTATGCAATTGTTATCAGCTTATCAACGACGAGTTGTCCCTATACTTCAAACTCATGGCGCAATTATCGATAAGTTTATGGGTGATGGCATTATGGCAACCATAGGCATCGATGACGACGAAATACCTTTTTCACGCAAGTCGATAGAAGCTGCAGAGGCTGTGTTGCTCGACAGCCAGAAATGGCAAGATGAAGAGCCCTTGCTAGCAGCTGCAGCGATTACTAATATTGGCATTGGCATCGCCAGCGGGGATGTAGCTTTTGGCGCTGTTGGACAGGGCGATCGTTTGGAGATGACTGTTATTGGCGCGCCGGTAAATACCTCAGCCAAGCTGGAGAAGCATAATAAGGTGCTTCACTCAGACTGTATTGTCTCGCGCAACACCTGGGATAATGCCATTAAAGAAGGTTATGTTGCCAAACTGGAATCGCAATTTATGAAAACCACTATTGACGGCATTGAAGGTGAAAAGAAAATTGTCATATTAAAAATGGATTTAATCGACGGTTAAGCTTATCGGCTGATGGTCTGATGCAGCCGTCTGCGTTTGCACCGCCATACCAGTCACACGCTGTGCAATATCGGGTGATGCAAAAAAGAAATCCCGGCAATGGGGTCCTTCTTTCCATTGCACCTGATCAAAAATTCCACAGGTCGGGTCATGCGGTTTATTCCCGTGATGCAGACGCCAGCAATCGCTGAGCCCAGGCACCTCGGTGGTGGATGTTAAGTGTTTGTAGTCATCGGAATCCACGGTAAAATTAAAATCGCCGGTAAAGATCGACAAGTGTGTTTCGGGTATGGATTCGAACTGCTCGGTTCCGACATCTGGCGACGGCTGCCTGAAACGTTGTATGCCTTCAACGTAGAGTTGAGCAAGATAGCGCACTTGTGCTGCGCGTTGTTTGATTGCGAAGAAATCCAAGTGCAGGGTGACCAGCCGCAACGGCGCATTGTTGTGTTTCAGAATAACCTCTGTCGCTTGTCTTGGCATGCTCAACGATTCGGGTTCCGCAGGTTCGGGTAGCTTGTGATACGCGGCCTGCAGAACCGGTAGCCGGGTCAGAATCATATTGCCAAATTCCAATCGACCAGTAGGGTGGGCACGATCGATTGCCGTTCCGAAAAACACTTCATGATCAGGAAAGAAGCTGGCGATGTCGCGTACCTGATCGTTTTCACCGGTGCGCAGCACTTCTTGCAAACAGATAACATCGGCATCAGCAAAGTCACGGATATCATCGGCAATGCGCTTTGAACTTGTGACACCATCAACACCGGTTGCCGCCTGTATATTCCAGCTAACGATATTTGTTGTCATTGGCACGCTTTATAACCCAGTAATTTCAAGAGTAGAGTGAAGTATAAGTATCAGTTGGTCAAGTTCCTGAGTGGCTGAGCACACTAAACCCGAATAGATTGCTCGCTGAATAGGTACAATTGCTCGGTAATCGACCGTCCTGGTTTTGCTGGATAGTGTTAAGAGGGCCCAAACTTGATCGGATCCAATCTGAAGGATATTTGGCGTATAACCTCGCGCTTGAGCAATTTGGGTGAAAATTCAATGCTCTGGCAAGGCGAAAATGGGCACGGTACTATTGCTGCGATCAAGACACCGCGTGACATTGCAGATTCAGCCAGAAATGAAAAACGGCGGAAACGTTTCAAGAATGAAATAGATACGTTGCTGCTAGTGCAACGCATGGAAATGAAATCGGTTATACCTATTATCGATCATGGGGTTACCGTTGACGATACACCCTGGTATGCAATGCCTGTTGGAACACCGCTTAAGCTACCGCCGTCTTTTGCGGGCAGGCTGAAATTAATATCTGAACTGACCGACGTAGTAGAGAAATTACACAGCATCGGCATCGAACACTTGGATATAAAACCAGACAACCTTTTAATGATTGACGGTAGATTGATGCTATCAGATTTTGGACACTCGAAATTTACCGAGCCTGACCAACTTGCTACTCGCCAAGATGCGTTACGTGTTACCCACACTCATACCGGGAAAAATGCAATTGATCCTGACAGACCATGGTTTGACTATGATATGTACTCGCTTGGTAAAGCCTGTTGGGAAATACTGACCGGCTTAAAATCGAAATCTTTGTGCGAGCTGTGCTCGCCTGACGATGATCTGGCACCGCACTGGCCAGCTATCGATGCGACTCTCTTAAAGAGGCTTCAAGTGACTATATTTACTGCCACTGACAGAGACCCGCTCAATAGACCAAAAGCCAGGCAGCTTAATCAGGACATACGGGAAATTCTTGATCTTCACGGCTCAATAATCAAACGGCAGCCACTTGACTATTAATCTTTATTTTTATCTTCTTCGTCTTCATCAAATTTGGAGAAATCCACGCCCTGATCAACTGAATAGTTTCGCATTGCCCGCATTGTGTCACCCATTCCCATCATGTACCCGGATACCGTCTGTAACAGACTGAACGCCACCATTGCATCGCTTTCAATGACAGCCATAAGTTCGGTTGCGCCAATGCGCAAGAACACACTGTCTTCCAGAGCGTCAAAATCGAGAGGACGTTGCTCGTTCAGAATAATGGATATTTCTCCAATCAAATTACCGGGGACTATCTCTGAGACCAACCGCCTGTCGCCATCGTCCTCGGTCCAATATATCCCGCCAAGACCACTGACACACAGATAGGCCGCATCGGCTTCCTCTCCTAATGCAAATATCGTCTGCCCGGCTGTAGCATGAAACCATTGAGCGCCGAACGCGAGCAATCGTTGTTGTCTGCGATCAAGCTTGCCGAAAAGTTCTGTATCGGCAATTGCATTAATCTTGCTGTTGATATCATTGCGCGCGTCGGTGTTTTGAGCCGCATCGGGCCGAATGCTGCCTTCGATACGACCGTCAACGATTTCAACAACAAGGTCGTAACTTTCAGGGTTGAGGAATTGCTTTTCGATGAATATCTTTGTGGTGTCGGGCATTAGTTCGCTGATACGTTCTCGCATGAGTAATCGAGATTCGCTATCGTGGCTGGCAAGAGAATTGGCCAGAATTAAAATATGTGGCTTTTTAATGCTTGCTCTGCTGAAGGCCAAACGCTCTTTAAACACAGCCGGTAGATTATCGCCACCCGAGGATGTTTCCAGATCGTAAATGGACTCAGCGGCCAATCGCCGTAAATTGTTCTCATTCAAAACTTCAACAACAACATCTTCTATTGATTGCTCACGCGCACCTGCGGAGGCTGATACTTGACCGAATATGGCGTTATCCATCAACGTCATGAGGGGAATGTACTTTTCCGAGTCAATAGTTTCGAAAAACGTACCTAGCTCCTCGACCATTTGCGTCGCATTTTCTTTGCGAATTTCTAAAACACGCTGCTTAAATTCCTCACTAAACGCAGTACCCATCTGTTCGGCCGAAAACGCAAAAGGTACTGTCAGCAATAAGGCGTGTTCTTCAGCAGAGAGTTCGTCATCACCTAGCTTTCGTCTTCTATTGATGATCGAAGCGAGCTGTTGATAGAGCTCCTCGTCCAGATTCAAGTTTCGAAACAATGGGTGATCTGTGCCGTCATTACCAAAAGTCTCTGTCAGATTCTCTATCAGATCGACAGACATTTTTATCAGGTCGTCGGAGATGCCATGTTCATCTACAATGCGCAAAAATTTTTCGTCTTGAGACAAGGAGAGTTGAGTTAACGGGCGCGTGGGCATGGCGTAAAGAAGATTAGTACCCAAAGGCGAGACCGGATTGAATTTATCGGGATGAAATGTGTAAATTTCGTTATCTAAATCAGCCGCAGCCAGGCGCTTGGCAATTTCTGGCCTGAGTTTCACTATGGCATCCGCCAATTTCTGATGTTCAGCCAGCTCCAGCTTGGATCGAACGGCGCGACGGACCATGAAATCATCGCTTCCCGTCGCCTGAACTAATTTAAACCACCACTCTCGAATATCGTCTGAAGAGCTCAAACCAGCCACTGCTGGATCAATCCACTCACCGTTGAATGGATCAATGCTATTACCGGATTTCTCCGCATCGGCTTGAAAGCGAGTGGTGTTCGGGTGAGTATCCTCATCTTTGATAGGTTTGTTTTTGAATGGCAGCAGCAGGTTTTCACCGAGAGTACCCTTCACAATATGGGGGTTGGGATGGGCGTAACCGATACTATTGGCCAGTGTTTCCTGATGTATTGTATTCAGTTCATGCCCTGCGATAGTGATCGATCCACGCTGTGGAATAACTTCGCGTGTTAGTAAATCTGCAAACGCCACCATCACTGCTTCAGAGCTGGTCTTGACGGCAACCCGAGCGCCTTGGGGTATCGTGAGCGTTATGTCTTCCAGCACCGATTGACCTTCTTCGTCTCGCACAGTGACATCTTTTATTTCGATGTCACCTTTCAAATTAACGGACTCGTCGGGTACACCATCAAACAAACTATCATCAACTAGTGGGCTCGGTGCGAAACGCTCAGTTACCACAGCCCATCGCACGGCTACATCCTGAGTGGTATTGTAATAAGTTAATAGCTCTTTCCAGGGTGAGGACATATCTTTAAAAGCAGCCAGGGCGGCCACCAAGGCCCCGACCGTGATTTGCCCGCCAATGGCCAGATAACCGCCAACAGAATAGAAGAAAAAGGGCGTCAGTTGATTGATAAAGTTATTCAGAAATTTCATGAAATACTTTTTCTGATATATCTTGAAGCGAAGATCGAACAGTTTCCCCAAGCGGTCTGAGAACATTGACAATCTGTAGCGGGACCCACCATTGGTGCGGATATCGCTGACGCCCGCTGCGGTTTCGCCTATTTCGGATGAGAATTTACGGACCTCTTCTATTCTTCCTATATTGAGCAGATTTATTTGACGCTGCAGTAAAGGGATGATCCACGCCTGCAAGGGTATTAACGCAATTGCTGCTAATCCAAACCAAAAGCTCTGAGCGAAAAGAAATATCAGAATTGTGAGCATCTGACCCGCCTGGAGAATCGGCTGAGACAGCATATTACCCATAATTCCGCCTAGCGGTTCGGCCTCTGACGTCACCATTGAGACCAACTCACCCTGGCTTGTGTTCCGAAAGTACGATCGTGGAAATCGTAGAATACGAGTTAAAAGCTGATACCGAAATCGTCGCAGAAGTGTTTCGCGCAGCACACCTTTCATGGTATTTAGTCGCATCTTTAGCAGTCCGTTAGCCAGCACAGCGAAAAGAAAGCCAACGCACAAGATCAGTAGAAACTCGACTTGAGTGAACGGTACACCGAGCAGCGTTACGCCTTCTTTAGAACCACCAATGGCATCGTTGATAATGCGCTTGGGCAACTCGAGCGAGACGTACAATAATGGGAAAGTCAGAAGAGTGACCAACAATAGTATAATCTGATCTCTCTTCGAGTATTTCCAGATGTACTTAAAAATGCTCTGTTCCATTCAATATTCCCCATGGACAGATGCGCCCATTGCGCATGTGTTAATCCAGTTTTAGATCCAACAGTTGCAGTTCACTGTACAGGTGATCGATTTCATCGGGCTTAACACGGTTACTAACATAATAGCGGGCAACGGGTAGGGGCTCGCAGGTGATATCGGGTGGTGTTTTTTTTACAAAACGACCATCAGCCGCCAGCACAGCAGGCGTGTCGGGAAGCAACTGATCGGCAAGCGCCTGTGCACAGCTAACAAACAGCTCATAGTCACTCGCGTGCATTAAATCATACCAAAGAACATTGGCGTCCTTTCGTTTGATCGAAAAAAATAATAGGGCTTGCTGCCCGTCAAGTTCGATTAGTAATGGTGTTAGTGCATACTCTTGCATATCATTGATCAGTTGCTGCTGATTCGACTTGATACGATCGCAAATGGTCTGGGCATCATCGATAATAACCACGCCAGATTGTGCTCCATCCTTTTTGCGCCAAATATAACGATGATCTTCGAGCACCTGAAAACCAAGGGCCTCCACGATGCCCAATGGTTTTTTTGAATTGGTGAGAGTTGCATAGGTCAGAGTGGGGTCTGAGATTGCAGAAACCAGCATGTCCCGGCCAAGCCCCTTGCCCCGAAGGGATTTATCCAGATACCAGGAACTCATGCTAACGATGCGCTCGGACCGGAGCCGGTTTACGTCCCCGACTAAACGATCGGCATACACCATGCCGCAGTAACCCAGTATGGCCCCGTGAGACTCGACCACTCGGCCATAGTCAGGTTTCTTCTCAAGCCAGCTGTAGCTCATCAATCGTCGCCAACGATCAACGGGAATGCGGGTATTCATTTTGTTGTGCAGTAATGAACAGATGGCTTCTGTGTCATCTGCCCTGGCCGCTCTAACGTATCCCCTACTCATACAGACGGTACACAAAAAAGTTGTTCGGGTGAGCGCCACTGCGCGGCGGCATGTTGATCGATTATGCTGGCAAGCTGCGTACAGAAAGCCCATCCGGCTTCATCGAGATCAATGTGGTGAGTCAGCAAACCGGTGGGTTCGTCAGCATCGACTCTACCAGCTCGCCGCGCCGAAAGATGCTCCAGCAGTTGAGCGATTGTTTTAGTGACACCCCTGAATTGCGGGCCGGTTTTCCATCGAATCGGATCGCAATGCGCATTGACGACTGTCAAACCCTGTTCGGGATTTTTATCACCGCGTGGACCAAATGCTGACACACCACAAAAGCCACTTGCCAATATCGGTGTAAACAATTCAGCCGCGATATGGTTCCACGGTGGCACAATCACCGGAAGCAAATTTGATTCGAATTGATCCTCAAGTATAGTGCGCCCCGCATCGATATCGGCCATTACGCTATCCAATCCACGGTGCAATCCCAGTTCCCAGGCACCCAGCCCTTTACCGCGAGGCGCATGGTTAATATGAGCGTAACCGTGTTGAGCGATATGAACGTGTGGCGCATGGGAAAGCGCTGTGACCAGTGATGCATCCATACGCCTGGGTATAACTGCCAGTAGAAGTCCGCAAGGCGCTGTGATGTCCACGAGTTTGTCGAGTTTTGGTCCGGGAGCACATGCATCATCATCACGCCACCAGAACGTTGCAACTTGCCCGGCAGAATACCAGGCCTCTAATTCGGCGTGGAGCTGCGCCCAGGCAATATCATTTTCAGCGTTATTGCCCATAATGATCTTCCAGTAGGGTTCGAAGCACCTTTGCCGTGCCGTCCGCGCCATCGACATTGATCGTAGACGGGGCAGGTTCCTGTAACAGGGCGGAGCGAATCGCGGCTGTTAGTTTATCGCCTGACGTTGACTCATCTGATAGAGCATCGTCAATCAGTACACTGGCCAGCCCGAGTCTTTTCAACCTCGTTGCTCTGTCGGCCTGTTCAGTTTCTCCGTGGCTGCTAAAAGGAATTAATAGAGCGCGACACCGTGCCTGTAATATATCACTGACCGTATTGTACCCGGCTTGCGATATCGACAAGCTTGCATTAGAGAGCAAGCTAACGAAATCAGTTCGGAAACGAGCAAGCGTCACGTTTGCCGGTACGTCGTCTGCCAGCTCGTCATATTCATTCTGGGGTAAGTTGGGCCCCGTAATCACACACCACGACTTTAGTTTTGGTAACGCAGCTGCCGCTTGCAAGCACGCTCTGACTAATGACGAGCCAACCGCACCGCCACCAGCTGACACCACAATGTCAAAAGTTTGCGTAGTTTTATCTGGTGAAGGGCCACTCACTAGTCCGGTATAAACGATTTTGTCAGCAATATCCGCAGCGTATGGAAAGGTTTCATCAAGCGTTGCAAAGCTGGGGTCACCATGAACCAACACTTTGTCGAAGTATTCGATGACAAGCTTTGCAGTCTCCTCATCTCTGCCAGCTTTGCGATTTCTTTGTAAAACATCGCGCAGCGATGTTACGAGCATCGGTTTGGGAACACTTGCGTGTATGGAATTGATTAAAGGCATCAATTCAAACCGCAGCTGCCGCCGACCAAAAGGGAACGCTTCGAGCATGACAACATCCGGACGTACTCTTTCGAAAACATCAAGCAAGTGTTGCGAACGACGCGCCTTGAAGGCATCGTCAATCGTGTTTCCATCGACATCGGTCAACTCGCTAAAACTGCCATCGCGAACGGCCATTGACGCTAAAGCAACCTGATCTATGTTGGATGACTCAAAGCCTGCAACAGGTAATCCTCCAGTAACCAGAGTCACTTGAAATCCATCGTTATCCAGAGCCGATGCAATTCGGCGAGCCCTCATCAGGTGACCAATTCCAAGCAGGTGTTGCACGTACAACATCACACGTGGTTGTCGATCGTGCGTCATTTGCTAGTGTTCTGCCATTGCGTATCGAACAAATTGACCAATTGATTGATGCTGTTGTGATAATCGAATTCGCTTCTTAGCTTCGCCTGTGCAGCTTTGCCAAGTCTGTTGCGCAAAGCCGGAGACTTAATGGCTTGCTCCAGTGCTGTTGCTAACATGGTGCTGTCTTCCGGCTCTATCAGAAGCCCGTTCTCATCATTAAAAAACTCAGGTATCCCGGAGATTCGAGTTGATATACAGGCAAGTCCCTGACTCGCAGCTTCGAGTAGCACGTTAGGTAACCCATCTCGATCTCCATCGGCGGTGATGCGACACGCCAGTACAAATACATCGGCCAATTGGTAGTTGACCAGTACTTCCTTTTGATCAGTCGCACCAACCCAGGTTATGCGATCTTCGATTTGTGATTGCCTGGCGAGCGCCTTGAGCTTTGGCAATTCTGCGCCACCACCAATGTGGACAAACCGCCAGCACAAAGTAGTTGGCAACAAAGCGAGTGCTGCTAATAGAATATCGAAGCCTTTTTTCTCCACCGCTCGCCCAACGCTGATAATAACGACCGGATTGTCAGTGGCTTTGCCATCGCGATTGGATTCTGGTCGATGGAAGGCCGGGAATCGTGTCAGATCGATCCCGTGATAACTTAAGTGGACAGTGGACGCATCTGCTGCCAGTGATTGCAGATGCTGGTGTCCAACCCGGGTACACGTAACCGCCCATCGCGCAGAGTCCAGTTTTTCGCCCAGCTCCCAGTCTGGCGATGTCCATATATCTTTAGCATGCGCCGATACTGTCCATGGGATTCCACGAATGATGCTGGCGTAACTTGCGACCGATGCAGGAGTGTGAATAAAGTGCGCATGTAGCCATTGACCGCCTTCGGGCCACTCTGCTGCAAGCACAGCAGCCTGAGAAAAACGCCTGACGCGGTTGCGTGAGAGGTCTCTTTTCAGGTCTGCCAGAAATTGCCGGAATGCTTTTGCAAACCCCGGCATTCTTGCACTAGAAATCAACCCACGCAGTGCACGAAGTGGTGATCGATGAATGTACTCTGGCAAGTACGTTACAGCCGCTTTTATTTCATCGTTAACCGCTTGATGAGTCAGGTCGGTAGGATGACGTAGCGAGACGATCGCAAGG
>Ga0209828_1002851_pt1 | contig 13825 bp, 12 predicted proteins | sample MaitaG_FD_187429 | JGI IMG/M metagenome (GOLD analysis project Ga0209828, IMG submission 187429) | Marine algal microbial communities from Maine, USA - Maine_Asex2 metaG (SPAdes) (version 2) | ecosystem: Host-associated > Algae > Red algae > Unclassified | place: Maine, USA | collected 2015-01-05 | reverse complement strand
ACATAGCGGATAGAGAAGCTAAAGCGTTAATGAACCGCTCAAAAGTGATTAAAAGAAAGCTGATAGAGCTGTTTGGTACATCTGCTTATGAAGATGGAAAATTAAATAGACCATATCTGGCGTCAAAAATTTTTAGTGACAACCAATTATTGTCTAGCATGAATGCAATTGTGCACCCAAAAGTAGCTTCACATTTTAAGCGCTGGCTGAAAAAGCAAGATGCACCTTACGTTATAAAAGAAGCTGCAATAATTTTTGAAAATAACTTAGAATCACAATACCATTACATTATTACTGTAATTGCAGACGAAGATTTAAGATTAGAACGTGTTATGAAACGCGATAATGTTTCAAAGAAAAAAGTGGAATCTATCATTAAAAATCAATTACCTGATGACCTCAAAATTGAAAAATCAGACTTTATTATAGAGAACAATGATATAGACATTGCAAAAAAGCAAGCAGAAGCTATTCATAATACAATTCTTAAAAATCTAAAATAGCCAAACACCATCGCTTGTGTTAAGGTAAGGTTAAACCTAATTTGTACTAAATGTTAAAATGTTAAATTTGAGGGATGGGCAAAAAGCTATTCATCTTATTGGTGGTTTTAATGAGTTTATCGCTCATCGGCATAATTTTTGTGCAATCGTTCTTTATTAATAATAGTTTAGAAAACGAGGAGGATAACTTTAGATTAAGTGTTAAACGCGCGTTAAGTTTTGTTTCTAGAGATATTGAAGATTTTGAAGTAAGAAAATATTATGCTTTAATTCAACCTTTTATAGCGAATAATAAGGAGCCAGATTCAACCGTAATTAGGCAATTATATATCACTTTAGAAGATGATACAGATGATACCACAATAATACACCGAAATACAGTTTTAGAAGAGCGCTACAAAGTGCCTTCATTGTTCTTTGAAATTGATGCAGACAGTATAAATGTTAGTAATTTTACTAATGAGCGTATTACGGAATATTATAATAACAAGAGTTTAGATGGTAAAAGGAGTATTAAGCCACAGAAACGGTTGGTAGAGTTTTCTAATTTGCCAAATATTGAAAAGCAAAACTATGAAAACTCTTTTAAGACATTATTTAAAGAAGTGCCAATTCATAAGAGAGTAACAGCAACACATGTTGAAACTCTTTTAAAAAGAGAGCTAAAGAGTGAAGGTGTAAATTTAGATTTTGAATTCGCTGTTTATGATGAGGATTTAGCCACTAAAGTAATGACTCAAAATTTCAATAAGACTGAAAATGCTTATGGAGTAGTCATTTTTTTAGATTCAAATAATGAAAGTGGTTATACGCTTTGGGTAGATTTCCCAGAAAGAAAAAAGTATTTAGTATCCTCAATATTATGGATGATTATCTTATCTATAATATTTACAGGAGTTATTATTATAGCGTTTTCGGGTGCGATTTATCAATTAATAAAACAACGACAAATCTCACAGATTAAAACAGATTTTATTAATAATATGACCCATGAGTTTAAAACACCAATAGCAACTATTAATTTGGCTTTAGACTCTATAAAAAATCCTAAAATAATAAATGACCAAGAGAAGGTAAAGCGTTATTTAGGAATGATAAAAGAAGAAAATAAACGGATGCATGCTCAGGTAGAAAATGTATTGCGTATTTCTAAACTAGAGAAAAACGAGCTTAATATAAGTAAGGAGCGAATTGAATTAAATGAACTTGTTGAGGATGCAGTAACACATGTAGAGCTAATTGTAGAAGATAGAAAAGGCTATGTAAATACGCATTTAGATGCCGCTGAGTCATCAGTTTTGGCAAACGACACACATTTTACAAATGTTATCGTTAATATACTAGATAATGCCATTAAATACTCGGATGATGCACCACAAATAGATGTATATACTGAAATTGTCGGTACAAATATCATAGTAAAAATAGCAGATAAGGGCAACGGAATGTCCAAGCAAGTTGCCAAAAAAGTGTTTGAAAAATTTTACAGAGAACACTCAGGTAATGTGCATAATGTAAAAGGTCATGGCTTAGGTTTGGCCTATGTAAAACGAATAGTAGAAGACCATCAAGGTCATATATCAGTAGAAAGTGAAAAAGGAAAAGGCAGTACTTTTATTATAAAATTGCCATTAATATCATAAAAACGAATTATGGAAGAACAAAACAAGAAAATTCTTTTGGTAGAAGACGATCCAAATTTTGGTACCGTTTTAAAAGATTATTTAATGATGAACGATTACGACGTCGTCCATGCTAAAAATGGAATGGAAGGTTTTGAAAAGTTTAAAAAAGACGATTACGATCTTTGCATCTTAGATGTAATGATGCCATATAAGGATGGCTTTACATTAGCAAAGGAAATTCGTGAAAAAAATACAGATGTACCTATTATTTTCTTAACCGCTAAGGCAATGAAAGAAGATGTGCTAAAAGGCTATAAAGTTGGCGCAGACGATTATCTTAACAAACCGTTTGATAGTGAAGTCTTATTAATGAAGATAAAAGCCATTATGCAACGAAAGGCAACAGATTCTGTAGCAGACAGTAAGCAATTTGAATTTAAAATAGGTCGTTTTGACTTAAACTCTAAACTACGTTTCTTGAAATTTGATGGAGGTGACCCAACAAAATTGTCTCCAAAAGAAAACGAATTGTTACGACTATTGGCATTGCACGAAAATGATTTAATGCCAAGAGAATTGGCATTAACCAAAATCTGGAGAGATGATAATTATTTTACATCCCGAAGTATGGATGTATATATCGCCAAGTTGCGTAAGTATTTAAAACTAGACCCTAAGGTTGAAATTTTAAATATTCATGGTGAAGGCTTTAGATTGGTAATTAATAGCAAAGATTAATTTGTAGATATATAAAGTAAGAATCCAGCTTCTAATTTATTAAGCTGGTTTTTTTTTGAATTATTGCAAAAAAAGTTGCTAGTAGAAGCAAATCTTTTAGATTATTGATTTATCTGTTGCTCTATATATTTAATAAATTTTGTAATATCGGTTTCATAATCAAACCATTGAATTAATTTGTCTTTTCTAAACCAAGTAAGTTGGCGTTTTGCAAATCGTCTGGTATTCTTTTTAATTTCAGAAATAGCAAACTCTAAAGTAGTAGTCCCTTCAAAATACGCAAAAAGCTCTTTATAACCAACAGTGTTTAATGCGTTTAGATGCTTATATGCAAATAGTTTTTCAGCTTCTTCCAATAATCCATGTTCTAACATTAGATCTGCACGCTGATTAATTCTGTCGTAAATAATTGAGCGTTCAGCATTTAAACCAATAGTAACAGTTTTAAAATTTCGAGTTTTTTCGGGATTGGTTAAGAAAGAGGAATACGGTTTCCCTGTTCCTAGGCAAATTTCTAAAGCTCTTATGATACGTTGTGGATTAGCAATCGCTATAGTTTTATAAGCTTCATTATCTAAGGACTTAAGTTGTTCTTGCAGCTGCTCTAAACCTTCAGATTTAAGTTGTTCATTGAGCTCTATTCTAATATTTGCATTAACTTCAGGAAAATAATCTAAACCCTTAGTTATAGCTTTAACATATAAACCAGAACCTCCAACCATAACTACGATTGGGCTTGATTCATAAATTGTATCAATTTCAGAAATGGCTTCACGTTCAAAATCACCCACAGAATAACTATCGTTTATCGATTTATGTTGAATAAAATGATGTTTTACGGCATTTAGTTCTTCCAAAGACGGGACAGCCGTGCCGATATTCATTTCTTTATAAAACTGACGAGAGTCAGCTGAAATAATTTCGGTATTAAACTGTTGTGCCAACTTAATGCTCAATGCTGTTTTACCAATGGCTGTTGGTCCTACGATAGATATAAGTGTATTAGTCATGCTTCAACTTAAAGCCGCATTTATGACAAAAGTCTGCATTATCTTGATGTTTTTCTGCCAAACAATTAGCACAAGATTGTGTGTTGAGTGTAAGCTTTTCTACAAACGTACGTTCTTCATCTGTAAACTTTTTCTTTGAATCTGTTTCTGATGCTTTTGTGTATTCTGCAGATACAATTCCTGTGGGTACGGCTATAATTCCATAGCCTAATACCATTATTATGGTAGCAATAAATTGACCTAATGGTGTTTGAGGTGCAATATCTCCAAAGCCTACGGTAGTTAAGGTTACTATACACCAATACACACTTTTTGGAATATTGGTAAACCCATTTTCTTCACCTTCGACCAAATACATTATTGTGCCAAAAATAACAGCAGCTATAACAACGGCAAACAGAAAGACAGAAATTTTTGCTCTACTCGCTTTTATCGCACTTGTTAATTGATTCGAAGCTCCCATGTAACGTGCGAGTTTCAGAATTCTAAAAACCCTGAGCAAACGCAGTGCTCTTAATGCTACTAGAGCATGCGTACCTACAAAAATGAGTGATAAATATTTTGGTATGGTAGATAATAAATCTATAATACCATAGAAACTTGTAATATATTTTATGGGTTTATTTACAGTTATAATACGCGCTATGTATTCTAACGAGAATAGTATGGTGATTATCCATTCAGATATATTTAAGAAAGTATGGTATCTCTCATCAAAGCTGTTTATACTTTCTAGCATTACCAAAATGATACTTGCTAAAATGGCTATGAGAAGAACAACATCAAATAACTTACCAGCAGGAGTATCTGCTTCATAGATAATTTCATGAAGTTTAGATTTCCAGTTATGATTCGTATTAAATTCCATAGTTTAAAAGTACAAAAAGAAAACCTATTGTTTTTCTAATACAATGACCATATTGTTTTGACTTTCTTTATCTTTTTTCATTTATTTAGTTTTAAATACCTTAAAATTCTAGACCATAAATGGCTAGACAGAATTTAATTATTAGCTTTTAATTCAATAATTTTTAAACGCTTATTTCTGCGCATATAACTCTGAATTATATGCTGGGTATCTCTATTATTTTGCATTGGCGTAATTAAAGACTGCAAAATTGATTTATTGTTTATTTGATGGTTTAAATCGAAAAAACCTGTACCTCTAAATACACCATCTTCAATCAAAACCACACTTTTTTCGTGTATGTTTCTGCCTCTATCAATTAAAAGCACGTCTTTATTATCGTAAGAATTTAAAGCTATGACCTCGTTAACCCGTTTATTGTACGTATTTGGTTCTTCTTGGTTAATACAAGCTCCGAGACATCTTTTAATACCATAGTTAAAACAACTCGACTCTGATTTTTCTAATCCGGTTAACTTGGTACAGAGTTGATGATTTTCTAGCATACGATTCATAAAAGAAATTCCGCTCTGTCTATTTGTAAATGTTGTAATCGGTTTATCGTCGCCATTAATATGTCTAATTCTAAGATTCACGTAACCATTGTCGTCTGTAAAACTATAAAGTCCTTGTGTAAAACTATTACGCTTTAAAGCTCTATTAAGAATAGGTTTGTTAGTTTTAATTTCTTCACTTTCCTTTAATAATGCTACGAGTTCACTCCCAGTTTTTTCATAAGTTACTGTTGCAACTTGTAACTGTATTTTTTTGGATTTAGAATTGCTATTTGTAAAATGTTGGGTAATTCGTTTTCTAATATTGTTGCTTTTACCAATATAAATAATATTTCCTGTTGCATCATGAATGTAATACACACCAGTATCACTTGGCATTTCGTCTATAATATCTCTTAAATTAGGTGCTAATTTAGATTTTTGTTCAATTTTTATAGCATCCTTAATTATTGTTTTCTCACTGTCTTTATGCAATAACATTTTAAACAATTTTACCGTTGCCAAAGCATCACCATTAGCTCTGTGTCTATCACTCATTGGTATACCTAAAGCGCGTGCTAATTTGCCTAAACTATACGATTCCATATCAGGTATTAGCTGTTTAGAAAGCTCTACAGTACACAATGTTTTTCGCTTAAATGGAAAGCCAAGACGCTTAAATTCTGTTTTCAGAATACGATAATCAAAACTAGAATTATGAGCAACAACTATGCAATCTTCAGTGATTTCTATAATGCGTTTTGCGACCTCATAAAATTTAGGTGCGTTTTTTAGCATCTTAGAATTTATGCCCGTTAGATTGACTACAAAAGGTTGAATTTCGCGCTCTGGATTTACTAAAGAAATTAATTGATCAGTAACATTATGACCGTCAAACTGGTAGATTGCAATTTCAGTTATGCCTTCTTCATTATATTTGCCTCCTGTGGTTTCTATGTCTAATATTGCGTATATAACGTTGAGTTTTTTGTTGTTTAGTTGTAAAGTCGTTTTTTAAAACTTAAATAGTTATTTTACTCATAATATAGCGAGCTGAAAACTGCGACTGAGACTGTGAACTATTTTCTAGCTCCAAATATACTACTTCCAACGCGAATCATATTACTTCCACAGTCAATAGCCAGTTGGTAATCACCACTCATTCCCATACTTATGGTTACCAGATTAGAATTCCATGCTTTAAGTTTGTCGAAAGTAGATTTTAAAAGCTTAAATTCTTGTTCTACTTGTTTCATATTATCAGTAAAAGTTGCCATTCCCATAACACCAACAATACTAATATTTTTTAAATTTGACAATTCTTCTGATAGTAATAGTGTCTTGGCATCTTCAGCCGACATACCAAATTTACTATCTTCTTTAGCTATTTTAATTTGAAGTAAACACGAAATAACTCTGTTGTATTTTTCAGCTTGTTTATTAATTTCTTTTAAAAGTTTAAAGCTATCAATACCATGAATTAAACTGACAAACTCAGCCATATATTTAACCTTGTTGCGTTGTACATGACCAATCATATGCCATTCAATATCTTTTGGCATTTCTTCAAACTTTTCAGCCATCTCCTGAATTTTATTCTCGCCAAAAACGCGCTGACCAGCACTGTAAGCGTCCATTAAATCACTAACAGGTTTGGTTTTTGAAACGGCAACTAGAGTAATACCTTCTGGTAATTTTGATTTTATGTTACTTAGATTTTTTTCTATGCTCATTAGTGTTTTTTCTTGTTTGATTATTGAGGCGTCGATTAAACAATTAAACGACAAACAACTCGATATATTCTTAATATTCATAGATAGTAATAGCGCTTCTCAATTTAGGTAAGATGTAAGTGCTTTTAGGTGGCATTTTTAAACCTTCATCAGCAATCTGTTTCATCTGATTAACATTAGAAGGACACATCCCAAAACCAACCACAAATTTTCCACTATCTACACTACTTTTTATGGTAATCATTTCGTGCTGACCGTTAACATATTCAATACGATTGTCATGTCTTAAGTCTTCAATTCCTAAAATAGGTTGAAGTATAGTTTTGTAAAGCAATTGGGCATCGAGCTCATCTAGAGCTGTTTTAAATTCATAGTTTGTTTTACGTAAGTATAACGAATAAAACTCACCATCTAAGTACATACTAAAATGATGTGCCTTTGACGGTTTGTAAGGTATTAGTCCTCGATTCTCTATACGATAAGATGCATCTAATTGTATTAAAAATTCTTTTTTAGTTAATCCGTTCAAATCTTTGATTAAGCGATTAAATTCATGAATCACCAAATCAGATTCTGGAATTAAATACGACATAAAAAAGTTATACGATTCACTCCCATTGTGATTTGGATTGTTTTCTTTTTCAACTCTATATAACAAATGCGAAGATGCAGATCTATGATGACCATCTGCGATATAAATGGTCTGCATTTGCTTAAATTCATTCTGAATTCTAGCAATAGTAGCTTCATTATCAATTTTCCATAAATAGTGAGTGTCTCTGTAGGTCATTGTAAACTCAAACTCCGCATGTCCTTTTTGCGTGTCTTTTATAATTTCTGAAATCACGGTATTATCGGGATAGGTAAGTAGCACTGGCTCTGCATTAAACCCAACAGTTTGTAAATAGGCTTTAAAAGTTTGCTCGCGTTTGGCGATGGTATCTTCGTGCTTTTTAATGATGTCATTTTCATAATCTTCGGCACTTGTAGCTGCGATGATACCATTAAATTCTAAGCCATGACGATTCACAATCTTATAAACATAAAACGAAGGTTTCTCATCTTGAATAAAAACTCCATCTTCTTTAAATTCTAAATAACGGTTTTTTACCAGCTTAAAACGTTCCGCACCTTTAACTTCTTGATCATATTTATACCCAGGATTCACAATATGGAGAAAACTATACGGATTATAATCCATACGAGATTCACGCTCATTTATGGTATAGCTTTGGTATGGACGTGCAGCCACCAAGCCAACAATTGCTCGCGTGGGTTTTACTGCTTTAAATGGAATTATTTTTGCCAATTTTAGTTTCTGTGTTTGTTTATATAATCTGTTGGATTTAAATATCCTGAAGTATTCGATGAGTAACCTCCTCCAATATCTAAATTTGTTTTATCTCTTATTTCTAAATGCAAATGTGCAAGATACGCACCATTGCAATTACCAATTGTGGCAATTTGGCCTCCTCTTTTAATAAATTTATTCTTCGCGACTAAAACAGTGTCACAGTGCGCATAAAGAGATTCGTATAATTTATTGTTATATAGATGAACAATTCGCACCACATTTCCCCAACCACCTTTGTAATCTTTTACTTCACTAATATAGCCATTTCCTATTGCATATATTGGATTACCCAAATCTGTGTTTCCTCCACCAACACCATTCCAATCGTCTCCTAAATGATTATTTTCTTGAAATTTTTGAGCATTGTAATAGCCTTTTGCATCAGGTCTACCTACAGGAAAATCAAAGCCGTTTGAAATATAAGTTGGGTTTTCTTTGAAATAAGTTCTATAATTTTTTTGCTGCGGATGAGAACTATTTTTATCAATTTCTAAGGTTTCAGTTTTTTCATTATTTACAATTTTATTATGCTCTTGTTTACAGAATAATAATCCTACACAGATAAAACAGCAAATAAATAGATGCTTCATATAAATATTAATGATTACAATCGAGACTGTTTACTTAGTAAACTGCGGAGCGATTTTCTCTGCCTTTCGGCTTTCAGAATAGTCGTAAAAACCTTCTCCAGATTTCACTCCAAGCTTACCTGCTCTTACCATATTTACTAATAATGGACAAGGTGCATATTTTGGATTTTTAAATCCGTCGTACATTACATTTAGAATGGACAAACACACATCTAAACCAATAAAATCAGCGAGTTGTAAAGGTCCCATTGGATGTGCCATTCCTAATTTCATCACTGTGTCAATTTCTTCAACACCAGCAACACCATTATAAAGTGTTTCAATAGATTCGTTTATCATAGGCATTAAAATACGATTGGCAACAAAGCCAGGATAATCATTTACTTCAGTTGGTACTTTGCCTAAAGTTTTAGACAATTCCATTATCGTATTTGTCACGTCATCACTTGTGCTATAACCACGAATAATCTCCACCAATTTCATAATTGGTACAGGATTCATAAAGTGCATACCAATAACTTTTTCTGGTCTAGAGGTCACTGCAGCAATCTGAGTAATTGAGATAGAGGAGGTGTTACTCGCTAAAATCGTGTCTTTGTCACAAGATATATCAAGTTGTTTAAATATTTTTAGCTTTAAATCTACATTTTCTGTGGCAGCTTCTACCACTAAATCGGCTTGTTTTACACCTTCAGGAATACTTGTAAATGTGGTAATGTTTTCTAAAGTTGACTTTTTATTAGCTTCAGAAATTTTCTCTTTAGCGACCATTCGATCTAAATTTTTAGAAATGGTTGCCATACCTTTTTCTAAAGATACTTCACTTATATCTATGAGCTGAACATTAAATCCAGATTGTGCAAAAGTGTGGGCAATACCATTTCCCATGGTTCCTGCGCCTATAACTGCTATGTTTTTCATATTGCTATACTTAATTCTTTCCTAAGGAAAAGAAACTGTTATGTTATTATATGCGTTTAATTTTTTTCAAGAGGTTGAGTGTTTTGACCTTTGGAAAAAAATCAAAAAGGATTAAAACTGATTAATAATCATATTAGCAACCCTTAAGGCTTCTGTGCCATCATGTAAAGTTACAATTGGTGTTGTGTTGTTATTGATGGCATCAGCAAAGGTTTCAAGCTCGTCTAGAATTGCGTTATTGTTCGCAATTGTGGGATTGTCAAAATAAATTTGCTTTTTCAAACCTTCTGCATTTTGAAGAATCATATCAAAATCTCCTGGATTTTCTGGAGCGTCTTTCATTTTTACAACTTCACATTTCTTTTCTAGGAAATCTACTGATATATATGCATCTTTTTGAAAAAATCGTGTTTTACGCATATTTTTCAAAGAAATACGGCTTGCAGTTAGATTTGCAACACATCCATTTATAAATTCTATTCGTGCATTCGCTATATCTGGATTTTCGCTAACTACAGAAACTCCGCTTGCTGAAATGTGCTTTACAGGAGAATTTACTACACTGAGTATAATATCAATATCATGGATCATTAAATCTAAAACTACTGGCACATCTGTACCACGAGGATTAAATTCTGCCAAGCGATGACATTCTATAAACATCGGATCTACAATCTTGTCTTTAACTCCAATAAAAGCCGGATTAAAACGCTCTACATGTCCAACCTGTCCTTTTACGCCTTTTTCAGCGACTAATGTTCTTATCGTTTCAGCTTCTTCTACCGTGTTTGTAATTGGCTTTTCTATAAAAATATGTTTTCCTTTTTTAATAGCTTTCTTTGCACAATCGTAATGCGAAAGGGTAGGAGTTACAATATCTACAACATCCACAGCATCTACTAAGGCATCAATAGTATCAAAATACGTATAACCAAATTCTTCTACTACACGTTTTGCATTCTCAGCATCAGCATCGTAGAAACCTACGAGCTCATATTTTTCAGATTGATTGAGTAGTCTTAGATGAATTTTACCAAGGTGACCAGCACCGAGAACACCAGCTTTTAGCATGTTTTTCTGTTTTTAACAAAAATAGTCGTTTTCATTCAGAAATTTGAAAAAGAAAATATAAAATACTGTGAAATCAATAATTGAATAAAGTTTAATTTCTCGCTTTGAACTTGTGTCGCTTTAATTTAATTTAGCGTAAACTAAACTCTATTTTTTGAAAGATACATATAAGCATCAAGGTATGCGTCAGCAACTTGTTGAAATACTCATTAATAAAGGAATAAAGAACGAAAAGATTTTAAAAGCCATTGGTAAAATTCCGAGACATCTCTTTATGGATTCTGGTTTTATTGACCATGCCTACCAAGACAAAGCCTTTCCTATTGGTGCAGACCAAACCATTTCGCAGCCTTATACAGTAGCATTTCAATCTGAATTACTACAACTAGAACCAGGTGATAAAGTTTTGGAAATCGGAACAGGAAGTGGTTACCAATGTGCGGTTTTAATTGAGCTTGGAGCAAAAGTTTATAGTATAGAACGTCAGCAAGAGTTGTTTAAAAAGACCTCTAAATTTTTGCCAAAGATTGGCTATAGAGCAAAAAAACTAATTTTTGGTGATGGTTATAACGGCCTACCAGAACAAGCGCCTTTTAAAAGTATCATCGTTACGGCAGGAGCACCTTTTGTACCTAATCCTTTATTAAGTCAGTTAGAAATAGGTGGACGTTTAGTGATTCCTATTGGTGATGACGTACAAGTCATGACCCTATTTATTAGAAAAGGACCTAAGGATTTTGAAAAACATGAATTTGGTGAATTTCGATTCGTACCTCTTTTAGAGGATAAAAATTAATCCGTCCCCTTTTTATAAGCCTCTTCACCACCAACAATTGGCAATGTCAATGTTGTCTTATCTAATACAATAGTTAATTCAGTTCCAGGCTTTGGATGTAGTGTAAATTCTTTATCGCTAGAAAAAATAAGTAAACCTATTTGTTGACCTACTTTTATAATCTGGTCGTCTGGTTGCAAATCAAAATTTACAGTGTAAGATTTCCCAGGCACTAAATCTTCTTCATTAGTTAAAGATTTATAATTTTTTGGATCTGCCCAACCGCGTGTAATAATGTTGTCTGTAATTTTTACATCATTTCCTTCTTGCCATGGCAATGAAACCAACCAAACTGATAAGTTAACTGCTGGTTTATTACTAGATAAAGTGATACTTATTTTTGGAACTCCAGAAATATGAAGATCCTCTTTTAATTTTGAAGTAACATATAATAATCTGTTCTTAGAGCTTTTTGCTTTAGCATGATCGCTTCCAGAAATTGAAGCGTCGTCCGTTAATTTTTCGGAAGTTTCTGTGCTTTGTCCTATAGTTAAACCGCCAACTGATGTTCCACCAGATGTTAAATTCAAAGTGACTTCTGAAGCATCAGGATTTGGATAATTTTTATAGGCCGTTGGCTTCTGTCTGTCGTCATTTTCTCTCACAATGTATGCTTTGTTTTGTTCTTTTTCCACTCCGTTATCCACTCCATGTAAATATTTTGTAAACCATTTATTCATCATTGAAGTTGGAGGTGGACCTCCATGGCCATTTTGATGATAATAAATCATAGTTGGCAAACCTTTGTCTTTAGCCGCTTTATAAATTCTATAGCTATGTTCTGGCATTACGTTCCAATCGTTAAAGCCATGAGACATTAACAAAGCCGCTTTCATTGGTTCCATTTGCGTTAAGTAATCTCTACCAGCCCAAAAATCATTCATATCTCCAGATTCTCTGTCCATACCATTCATCATTTCGGTATCTCGAACCACTTTATTGTTGTATGCGCGTTTATCTTCATCACCACTATGTACAAAATCGTAAAGTACATCAATATCTTCACCCAAGTAACCACCAGGTGAACGCACCAAACCGTTAGAACGGTAATAATGATAATATGATGTGTTTGGTGCAATAGGAATAATCGCTTCGAGACCATTAACTCCAGTTGTGGCTGCTGCTAAAGGTATTGTTCCGTTGTAAGATGTACCTGTCATACCTACTTTACCTGTAGACCAAAATGCTTTCACTTCTTCGTGTCCATTCCGTTCCGTGTAGCCTTTTACGCGTCCGCACAACCAATCGATCACTGCTTTTGGAGCTAAAGATTCATTTTTTCCACCAATGGTTGGGGCTCCATCAGATAATCCTGTTCCTGGTGAAGATGAGTGTACAACGATATAGCCTCTTGGCACCCATTTTCTAATATGTGAGTTTGAAATGATTGGTCGTTGACCACGACGTTTCACGTCTGGGTGAAAACGCTCTTTTGCGCTTCCTCCTAATTCTACATTCACATCCCACATTGTGCCAGGTGCATCTGCAGCGACACCAGCAAAATAAGGACTAGACACATATATTACTGGTAATTTTAAAGCTTCGCTTTCTGTTTGCTCAGGTCGTGTTACCGAAACGTGCATACGATCTGGTTCTCCATCTCCATCAGTATCAAATTTTGTTTCAACCCAAAGATCGTGACGAATCCATTTATCCTTATCGCTAAATGCGTCTACAATTTGAGCTTCACCATCTTTAAAAATAGGTGTTGTTTTTTCAGTAGTGGTTTGTGCACAACTTAGAATTGTGAAGGCTAATGCAGTAATTAATAATGCGTTCGATTTTAATGAGAATGTCATATAAGAATGGATTTGTAGAATGTTTGATAAAAATAAGGACTATAAGTTAGAAGTCAAATAGGTTTATGAATTGTTTTCTCTATTCATTTTGCCTTTATGCCAAATAAACCAATCCCGATAGCTATCGGCACAAAACGATTTGTTAGGAAATTGCAAGCACCATTCGCTAATACATTAAAGATTTATTTAATAATTAATAATAGTACTTCAATCCGTGATATAGAATATCAACACAGCGTAGTGCT
>Ga0209828_1002847_pt1 | contig 13851 bp, 13 predicted proteins | sample MaitaG_FD_187429 | JGI IMG/M metagenome (GOLD analysis project Ga0209828, IMG submission 187429) | Marine algal microbial communities from Maine, USA - Maine_Asex2 metaG (SPAdes) (version 2) | ecosystem: Host-associated > Algae > Red algae > Unclassified | place: Maine, USA | collected 2015-01-05 | reverse complement strand
TCTCTTTTAGAAAAACATTTAGTTGAAAGGTATTCTTATCGATATACGTATTTCTTTTTTCTTGATAAAAAAGAAAGAAAAAATCAAGATCCTCAAATGCAGAGCGCGAATGCTGGCTCCCGCTCCCACTTGTGAGGATCAATGCTGCCCGCCAAGAGATAAAATTGAATAATTATTGATTATTAATGAGTATCGACAATCAAGATTTCGGGATCTCGAGAGTGCGAGATTTCGAGAGAACGGCGTGTTCTTTTAAAAAAATCTCCGTTTGTAGTGATACATTCTTTTGCGTGAGCTTGCCTGGAAGGGGACCAAAGGTCAGTCACACGTAGTGGGACCGAGCAAACCTGCGAGTCTGTAAGGGAACGACCCGATCGTAATGTATAATCAATGATGAATAATTAATAATGGAATATAATGACTGGGCTCATTAAATGACTACATGGAGGGGCACGCCCAAATATTAAAACAAGGAACCTGCCTTAGAAGGTGGTATGTGACCGATGTGTTTGTACGCTTTTTCTGTTGCCTCTCTACCCCGCTGTGTTCTTTGGATATATCCTTCCATTATCAAAAATGGTTCGTATACCTCTTCGATAGTTCCTGCTTCTTCCCCTACTGCAGTCGCAATTGTAGTAATCCCTACAGGACCGCCTTTAAATTTTTCTATAATCGTGCTTAGGATTTTATTATCCATTTCGTCGAGTCCTCCTTCATCTACATTCAAAGCGCCAAGACCATATTCTGCTATTTCTTTATCAATAGTACCGTTCCCTTTGATCTGCGCAAAATCTCTTATCCTTCTTAATAGTGCATTTGCAATCCTAGGTGTTCCTCTGCTCCTTCTTGCAATTTCCTTTGCTCCTAGTGGATCAATAGGGATTTCAAGAATCTGTGCACTTCTATTTATAATTTTTTCTAGCGTCTTCGCATTGTAGTAGTCTAAGTGACAATTTATTCCAAAACGTGCGCGCAGTGGACTGGTCAATAAGCCCATACGCGTTGTCGCACCGACTAGGGTAAACGGACTCAGATTAAGCTGGACACTTCTAGCATTGGGACCACTATCGATCATGATATCTATCCGATAGTCTTCCATCGCTGAATACAGATACTCTTCTACCACAGCATTTAATCTATGTATCTCATCAATGAATAGTACATCCCCCTCTTGCAGATTTGTTAGCAAGCCAGCAAGGTCACCTGCTTTCTCGAGTACGGGTCCTGAGGTGAGTTTAAGATTTGAATTGAGTTCATTCGCTATAATATGCGACAGCGTCGTTTTTCCTAATCCTGGAGGCCCATGTAACAAAACGTGGTCCAATGCTTCTTCGCGCATTTTCGCAGCTTCTATAAACACCTTGAGGTTATCCACAAGATTCTCCTGACCGCTAAAATCTTGAAGAAATTTAGGTCTCAGCGCTTTTTCTAATTGCGACTCCTCTGAAGAGAGATTTTCTTTGTGGGGATCCAGATTAGGATTTAACATATGGACAATATATAGTAATTTATTGTAATGTAAAAAGTACAGCTAATTCTTTGCCGTTTATAGCTCCCTGAGCAACGTTCCTCCAAGTATAGTTCCAGTTATGAACATTAGGTGCTTATACCTACTAAATAGGCACTTTAAGCTTAATTTTACGTTAGTTAATCTCTTTCAGGTAATGAAAGAAGAAACTAGCGTCATGGAGCTTTGCTTAATTTAAGCAGAGCTCTTCTTCACCGAAATCTTTACGTTTTAGCCATATTTTCCTTTACTTTGCGGCTTATTCTTGATAAAATCTAATAAAATCATAATATGAGCGGAGAAAACATAGAGCTTACTAGAAGAAAAAAATTGAGAGTTCCTGACAATCCTATCATTCCTTTTATTGAAGGAGATGGCATAGGTCCTGATATCTGGGTTGCGGCGCAGAAAGTCTTAGATGCTGCGGTAGAAAAGGCATTTGATGGTAAAAGAAAAATCCACTGGAAAGAAGTATATGCTGGGGAAAAAGCACATCAGAAGACGGGAGAATGGTTACCTCAAAGTACACTTGATACAATCTCAGAACATTTAGTGGCGATAAAAGGACCATTGACTACACCAGTAGGTGGCGGTTTTAGATCTTTAAATGTTGCAATTCGTCAAAAATTAGATTTATACGCATGTGTACGACCGGTAAAATGGTACAGAGGTGTTCCCACTCCTGTAAAGAAACCAGCGCTTGTAGATATGACAATCTTCAGAGAAAACACTGAGGATATCTATGCAGGTATTGAGTATATGCATGGAACAGCTGAGAACAATAAAATGAAGAAATTCCTCATAGAGGAAATGGGTGTGAAGGAGATCAGATTCCCAAATACAGTTTCTTTAGGTGTTAAGCCAGTATCTCAGGAAGGAACGGAAAGAATTGTAAGAGCCGCTATTAATGATGCTCTTGCTAAGAAAAGAAGTTCGGTCACTCTTGTACACAAGGGTAACATCATGAAATTTACGGAAGGTAAATTTAAAGAGTGGGGTTATAACTTAGCGAAGAGCGAATTTGGCGCAAAAGACTATGAGGGAGGACCATGGCAAGTAATAGAGCACAAGGGTCGTCAGTTGATTATCAAAGATGTCATCGCGGATGCATTTTTACAGCAGATTTTATTACGTCCTGCTGAGTATGATCATATCGCAACGCTTAACTTAAATGGTGACTATATATCTGATGCGCTGGCTGCAGCTGTTGGAGGAATTGGTATTGCGCCAGGGGCGAATATTAATTACGATACGGGTGTGGGCGTATTTGAAGCGACACACGGAACGGCACCGAAATATGCTGGTCAAGATAAAGTGAACCCAAGTTCAGTTATTCTTTCCGGTGTGATGATGCTAGAGTATATGGGTTGGAAGAAAGCGGGTAGACTTATCGAAAAGGGTCTTAAGGGCGCTATCAAATCTAAGCGTGTAACATATGACTTTGAGCGACTAATGAAGAATGCTACTTTAGTGAAGTGTTCAGAGTTTGGTGATGAGATCATCAAGAACATGTAATTCATTATGTACATAAAATATAAAAAGGGTGCTCTAAAGAGCGCCCTTTTTATTTGCTACCAACTTACATTGTGGGGGACGCAATTTGTTCAGAAGAAAATGTAAATTCACCTTATAAGTAATCCTGAATGCTATGCATATAGGATGACTTATAAGGTTTTAACCAATGGACACCACAAGAAGTATAGAACAGATTGAAAAAAGAACTATTCTGATTACTGTAATCGGAATAGGGATTTTTTTAAGTCTTTCGAATCTCAAATATCACAAGTGGAATGATATGGTCACAGGAGGTGGCGATTCTTGGGGATATTATGTCTATCTACCCGCTCTTTTTATTAATCATGATCTGAAAGATCTACAGACTACCTGTGCAACTAAGAAAAAGTATCATCCCGACGCTGGCGGCTGCAGGACAATTACGAAATACTCTTCAGGTGTCGCTATTATGCATTTACCCGCATTTGCTCTAGCGCATGCCTTTACTTCGGCCACAGATTACGATACAGATGGATTTTCTAAACCGTATATTTTTGCCTTGTATCTCAGCACTCTTCTTTATGTGCTTTTAGGCTTATATTTATTAGGACTCGTATTAATAAAAGAGTTTGATCAACGTAGTGTTATCACAACACTTGTGCTACTCGCTATTTGTACAAATTTATATTATTTCAGTTCCTACAATAATGTAATGTCGCATCCCATTACTTTTTTCTTTACAGCTGCTCTCATATATACAACGAATAAATTTTACGCGGCATTCCGATGGAGAGAAATGGTTTTAATAGGTCTTCTATTAGGAATGATAACTTTGATCAGGCCAACCAATATCATTTTAGCACTGATTCCATTCCTTTGGTCTTTTGACACTATAAAAAACAGGTTTGCTTTGATCGTAACACATGCATCTAAATTACCAGTTGCGCTCATTGCATTTTTCATAAGCCTTCTACCACAATTACTCTATTGGAAATATACGTCTGGTCAGTTTATTTATTACAGTTACACCGGTGAAGGATTTGACTTTGCCAATTCAATGATTGGCAGAGGATTATTTTCATTTAGAAACGGTTGGCTAGCTTACACCCCTATCATGTTTTTTGTTTTTCCAGGTCTCTTCATTTTATGGAAAAACAAGAGCAGAGTATTTCTTGCCACGGTACTAATTTTACCACTGCATGTTTACGTTATTTATAGTTGGTGGAATTGGTACTATATAAACGGTTTAGGATCTAGGCCAATGGTAGATATCTATCCAATATTAGCATTCGCATTAGCCGGGTTTATATCTTTTACTTTTAAGAAAACGTATCTACGTGTTCCATTTATTATTATTGCCAGTTTCTTTAGTGCTTTAAATATATTCCAACTGTATCAGCATTCCAAAGGCATTCTTTGGACAGAAGATGCACATACTGCATATTACAAGCAGTCATTTGGTCAAACTAAATGGAAGCAGGATATGTCAGTGGCGTATGACCTCAAGGAATACCAGCCCAAGTCCTACACGCTAAAGCGATTATTATACAAAGATGAATTTAGAGATTACGCACCGTTTGAGGTTGCACAAACCAGAAGAGACGGTAGAGCCAGTGTGTTGCTTTCTCAAGAAAGTATTGATAGTTTGATGACATTTGAAATCCCTGTCTCTGAGTTGCAACTTTTGGATAATGAAATGCTCACTATAAAAATATGGATGCGCGTAGAAAAGCAAATGGTCAGCTTATATGATTTCTCCTCTTTGATCGTGGAGCAATGGAGAGACGCGCATTTGTACAAGCGTTACAATCTTAGATTACATAACAAGCCTTGTCCTGAAATAACATGTTCCTTGTGGTATGGTGAAGTTCATGTTTGGGATGAATTGGTCGCACATATAAGACCCCACGATTCATATCAAGAAGGTGATAGATTACGGTTCCGTTTTAACGTTCCAGAAAAAGCGACGCCGTTGTTTCTAAGTAGTTTTGAGATATATGTAAGTGAAAAGGATTAGGCGTTAAAAGAAGTACCACATCCGCAGGATTCAGTTGCATTTGGGTTGTTGAATACAAATCCTCTATTATTTAAGCCTTCGTGCCAGTCTATTTCCATTCCTAAAAGATAAATACCATGCGCTTGTTCCAAAAAAACTTTCATTCCCTCTAACTCAAATTCTTGGTCTTTTTCTTTTTTGACATCAAACCCTAAGACATAAGTAAAGCCGGAGCAACCGCCACCTTTTACACCTACACGTAAGCCATACTCCTCCCCTACACTTTGTTCACCCCGTATACGGCGAAGCTGCTTCAATGCTGCTGAAGTAATTTTGATTGGTGCTTTTGTTTCTGCTCTTGTATCTATCATACGATTTCTTTCTTTTGCAAAATTAAGAGTTATCAACGAAAAAAGCTCGTTTCTCCTCTAAATTATATCAAGAAGTCTTTCCAAAACGGAATACTGCTGTTATTATGTAACTTTAACAAAGCAATATGGCATTCAGTTTCGTAATTTCAGGTTTTATTGAAGAAAGATGGAGAACCAAGACAATCAAATGATATTTGAAATAGTAAAAATCCTACTAATTTGTGGGGTATTTGCAGCCACGGTATTTTTTGCGTTCCGCAAATATATGGAGTCCAAGATCAAAATTCTAGCTCTGAAAAGGCAGGATAGTTACTCTAAGGAAGGTACTCCTATGAAACTATTGGCATATGAACGGCTGACTATGTTTTGCGAACGTATTTCTATTCCAAATCTAATCATGCGACTCGGTAGAAATAATATGCGTTCAGAAGAGTTGTTAAATGCCATGATGATTGCTATCAACCAAGAGTTTGATCATAATCTAACGCAACAGATTTACGTTTCTGAAAACTTGTGGAAGATTATTACGCTTGCAAAAGATGAAACTTTGCAATTAATTTCAGAGATGTCTGATAAGGCAGACCCAAATCAAGATTACAAATTAACAGGAAATCAAATAATAGCATATAGGTCAAAGTGGCCGAAGAATCCTTTAGAAACTGCGAAGGAAGCAATTAGAAACGAAGCAAGATTAATAATTCCATGATAAAAAAACATCTCTTCTATTTAAGTATTTTCTGCATCAGCATATGGAGTTGCTCTTCCTCTAAAACGTATATAAGCAATTTAGATCTAGATCGCATAGAAGTAAGCAGTGCCTACCAAGAAGATGCATCCGTAGCAAACTTGATTGCACCTTATAAGAAAGAAGTCACATCGCAAATGATCGAAGTTATAGGGACTCTAGATAAAAAGCTATCTAAAAGAAGACCAAACTCGAATTTAGGGAATTGGTTTGCAGATGCTCTCAAAGACGAAGCAAGTGTTATTTACAATAACAAGGTTGACTTTGCAGTACAGAATTATGGCGGCATTCGTATCCCCAGTTTAGCTGCAGGTGCTATCACTGTGGGAAATATTTTTGAACTTATGCCTTTTGACAACAAACTTCTCATTTTGACCTGTGATGGAGCAACTGTAAAAAAGTTGACGGATAGAATAGCAGAGAAAGGAGGGTGGCCTATCAGCGATGGTCTCAGTTTTAGAATTGTTGAAAATCACTCCGAAGATGTTATGATACATGGGGAGCCTCTGGATATGTCTAAGCGCTACGTAGCTGCCATTCCAGATTACATTGCAAATGGTGGTGATAATTGTGAATTTCTTTTGGAAATGAATCGTGTCGATACTGAAAAGTATGTGCGTGACATTGTAATTGATCATTTAAGAAAAGAATTTAAAGACGGCACCACACAAAGTGTGGACAATACCAAGCGAATCAAGTAGGATACAACTAGTTTTCTAAATATTTAATCATGACAATATCTAGACGCCAATTTATAGAGAATAGTCTTATAACAGGAGTAGGATTAAGCAGTGGCTTGCTAAAAAGCTCCGAGAGCAAAGGTCTTCCCAAGCTTTGTATACTTCATACGAATGACGTACACAGCAGAATAGAGCCTTTTCCGATGGATGGAGGTAGAAACCAGGGATTGGGCGGTGCGGCAAGAAGAGCTGCACTTATTAAGAAAATACGATCAGAAGAGGATAATGTTTTACTATTAGACTCCGGCGATATTTTTCAAGGCACACCCTATTTTAATTTCTTTGGGGGTGAATTGGAAATAAAACTTATGTCGAAAATGGGTTATGATTTGGCGACGATAGGTAATCATGATTTTGACGGTGGTATTGATGGTTTTCACAAACAACTTCCCCATGCCAATTTTGATTTTGTAAGTGCTAATTATGATTTTAGTAATACCATTCTTTCTGGTATTGTTAAGACGCATAAAATTTTCATGAAGGGTGGATTGAAAGTGGGTGTATTTGGATTGGGAATAGAGCTAAATAGTTTAGTTCCAAAAGAATTATATAAAGAAACTGTGTACAACGATCCACTAACACATGGTCAGCGTATTGCAACTCTCTTAAAGCAAGACGAGAAGTGTGATCTTGTTATTTGCCTTTCTCATTTGGGATACCAATATAGAGAGAACAAAGTATCAGATGTTATCCTTGCGCAGAACACCTCAGACATAGATATCATCCTCGGTGGTCATACGCATACCTTTATGAGCAAACCTGATGTTAGACGCAACTTAAAAGGTGATGAAGTTATCATCAATCAAGTAGGTTGGGCAGGAATAATGTTGGGTAGATTGGACGTAGAATTTGAACATGCAGAAAAAGGAAAATGTATTTCTTGTAAAAACTCTTTGATCAATCCTTGACTCTTTCGCTAAGGAGTTATAAATTATAAGAAAATATAACATGTAAAAGGCTATTTTACAAGGAGTTATACGTACTTTAAAAAGACTCCTAATAATCTGATTTCCAAAGATTTATAAGGCAAGAATTATTTTAAAGAAAAGCTTTCTGATATTTTTTTTGATCAGTTTTTTTTACAAAATTTGTCTGCACCTGTAAGGAACTTAGACTATTTTTTACCCAAAAACTTAATGTAGTATTTTTTTATTGTTTTGTCTTGAACGAAAGACGAAAGATCCCGAGACCAAGAACATAATTGAATTCCTGAACATTATTAACAGTAAAGAGTGAAAAAACCCATGATGACAGAGCACGAGGCCTATTGGTCTGAGTGTCTCAAAATCATTCAAAAAAATATAAATAGCCAAAGTTTCAAAACTTGGTTTGAGCCTATAAAATCTGTAAAATTTGAAAACAATGCCTTAACAATACAAGTACCAAATAAATTCTTTTATGAGTACATAGAAGAAAACTTTATTAGTGAGCTTAAGCAAGCTATTAATGTAGTTCTTGGGAAAAAGGTAAAGTTGGAATATAAGATCGTGGTAGAAAACCACAGAGAAATATCTAGCTCACATCTTAAGAAAAAAAGCGGTTCAGAATTTACAAGTGAGATGATCAAGAATCCGTTTGTAATTCCTGGCATAAAAAAGTTTAGAGTTGACTCTAACTTAAATCCGAAGTATACGTTCGATAGTTACATAGAAGGAGATTGTAACAAACTTGCGCGTGCAGCTGGTCTTGCTATTGCAAAAAAACCAGGTGGCACTGCTTTTAATCCATTAGTCATTTATGGAAATGTAGGTTTAGGAAAAACGCATTTGGCTCAAGCAATAGGAAATCAAATCTTAAATAATCTTGGTAAGAAGAATGTATTGTATATCACTACAGAGCGCTTTACAAATCAGATTATCCAGGCCATTAAGAATAACTCAATCAATGATTTCCTCTATTATTATCAGCACATTGACACATTAATTGTTGATGACATCCAATTCTTAGCGAATAAGAACAAAACACAGGAAATATTCTTCAACATCTTCAATCAGATGCACCAAAGTGGGAAACAAATCATTCTTACGTCTGATAAACCGCCAAAAGATCTCCAAGGAATGGAGGATCGCCTAATAAATAGATTTAAGTGGGGGCTCTGCGCAGACCTCCAAGAGCCAGATTATGAAACTAGGTTTGCAATCTTGGATGAAAAGATAAAAAAGAACGATATCAGCATTCCTGCGGAGGTAAAAGAATACATATGCTTTAATATTGAAGATAACATTAGAGAACTGGAAGGTGTTATCATTACTCTAGTTGCTCAAAGCACTCTAAATAACAAAACAGTCAATACTGATTTAGCAAGAGAAGTTATCGAGCAGTTTGTTAGTAGATCAAGTAAAGAGATTTCTGTAAATAATATCAAAAAACTCGTTGCTGCACATTTTGAATTGCCTGTTGAAAAACTACAAGGAAAAACACGCAAACGTTCTATCGTAATTGCGCGGCAACTCTCTATGTATCTTGCAAAGAATTTTACAAATAGCTCACTAAAGAGCATAGGTAACGATTTTGGCGGAAGGGATCATAGCACAGTCATTTATTCATTGAAAGCAGTTCAAGACCTCATGGACACGGACGCACTGTTTAAAGATACTGTCAATACACTAGAGAAGAAGGTACAGATGTCTTTAAAGACTTAAGATAGAATTGTACATGCTTACGCATGGCTTTTTGATTCAAAATCTCAACCTATGAAAATTATTGAAGGTCCTAACATGCCGAAAAGCAATGGACACTACTCTATGTGTATAGAGCATAATGGAACTGTATATACGGCAGGCCAACTCCCCATAGATCCCGTCAGCAAGGCCATCCCCGAAACTATAGAAGAACAAACCAAACTCGTTCTTGAGAAGATACAGACAATAATTTCTGCAGCAGGTAGTAGCAAGGAGCAGATTATTCAAATGCGACTCTATGTTTCTGATATAAAATTGTGGCCACAAGTAAATGCAGTGTATGCAGAATTCTTTGGAGCTCACAAACCTGTGCGTGCCGTTATTCCAACACGCGACCTGCACTATGGTTGTTTAATTGAAGTAGAAGCCGTCGCAGCAAAATAAATTTCCCCATGGTGTATAAAAAAGCGCTTGAAGAAGCACATTTCAGAATAAGTCCCTATATCCACAAAACACAAGTATTACAATCCAGTCTAATCAACGCCATTGCCAGTTGTGAGATATTTTTCAAATGTGAGAATTTTCAGAAAATGGGCGCCTTTAAAATGCGTGGTGCTTGCAATGCCATCCTACAACTTTCTGAAGAGGAGCGCGCTAATGGTGTTATAACTCATTCTTCAGGCAACATGGCACAAGCCGTTTCATTGGCCGCAAGATCTTTGGGTGTCAAAGCATACATCGTTATGCCTTCTAATGCCCCTGAGGTAAAAAAAGCAGCAGTACGTGATTATGGTGGCGAGATAACCGAATGTATTCCCACCATCGAAGAACGTGAAAAAACAACAGAGGCAATCATCGCAAAAACGGGTGCTTCTTTTATCCATCCTTCCAATGATCTCAACGTAATATTAGGACAAGCAACAGCGGCTAAGGAATTACTTACTGATTATACTGAAATCGACACGGTGTTAGCCCCTGTCGGTGGTGGCGGATTGCTCGCTGGTACGGCACTTGCATGTTTACACCGTGGCGTAAGTTGCATGGGTGGCGAACCTATGGAAGCAGATGATGCCTATCGCTCATTGCAGAGCGGCAAAATAGAATTAAACACTACATCAAATACCATTGCTGATGGATTAAGAACACATTTGGGAGATATAAACTTTCCCATCATCCAAGAGCATGTAGAAAAGATAATTCGTGTAGAGGAAAATGAAATTATTAATGCGATGCGTCTAATTTGGGAACGCATGAAAATTATAATTGAACCGTCTTGTGCAGTTCCTTTTGCTGCCGTTCTAAGGGAACCGGATACGTTTAAAGGTAAGAAGGTGGGTATTATAATTACAGGTGGGAATGTGGACTTGAGTAAGTTGCCATTTTAGATGAGATGTCGGGATTTCGGGAGAGCTAGCGGAGCTAGCGTGGGGATTTCGGGAGAGCGGCGTTTTTGAGTGAACGGAATGTTCGAGTATTGCTGTATCTAACAGCGAACGCAGTGAGCGGTCTAACAGTGAGCAACGCGCACGATCTAACAGCGAATGAAATGAGCGATCTAACAGCGAATGAAATGAGCGATCTAACAGTGAGCCAACGCGAACGATCTAACAGCGAATGAAATGAGCGATCTAACAGTGAGCCAACGGCGAACGATCTAACAGCGAATGAAATGAGCGATCTAACAGTGAGCAACGCGAACGATCTAACAGCGAATGAAATGAGCGATCTAACAGTGAGCCAACGGCGAACGATCTAACAGCGAACGCAGTGAGCTATACCTCAGTCTGCAACGAATTCCAAATCAAATCCTTAAGCTCCATTAAGCCTTTTCCAGCAACAGACGATATAAAGAGATGTGGAGGCAATCCCTCTTCTAAGTCTGACTCTAATAGAGACTGCATTTCTTGATCTAACATATCAGACTTGCTTATCGCTAATATCTTATCCTTATCCAACAACTCAGGATTAAACTTTTCTAGTTCACCTAGTAAGATCTTGTATTCCTTAGAAATATTATCGGCATCCGCTGGCACCATAAATAACAAGAGTGAATTTCTTTCAATATGTTTCAGAAAACGGATACCTAATCCCTTGCCTAAGTGCGCTCCCTCTATTATCCCAGGGATATCTGCCATTATAAAGGACCTATGATCTCTGTATGGAACAATCCCTAAATTAGGTACGAGGGTGGTAAACGCATACGATGCGATTTTAGGTTTTGCTGCTGATATGGAAGCTAAGAGAGTTGACTTTCCAGCATTTGGAAAACCCACAAGACCTACATCTGCAAGTACTTTTAATTCTAATATTTTCCAACCTTCTACACCTTCTTCACCATTTTGAGCAAAACGTGGAGTTTGGCGCGTTGCTGATTTGAAATTGGTATTTCCCAGACCACCTCTACCCCCTTTGAGCAAGATGACTTCTTCACCATCTTCTGTAATCTCAAATAATATTTCTTTTGACTCCACCTCTCTCGCTACGGTTCCTAAAGGCACATCTAAAATTATATCCTCACCATTTGCCCCCGATTTCATCTGCCCCCTACCTATGTCTCCTGGCTCGGCTTTAATATGCTTCCTATACTTCAAGTGAAGTAGAGTCCATAATTGTTTGTTCCCTCTTAGAATGATATGACCTCCACGGCCACCATCGCCACCATCAGGTCCACCCTTAGATGTCATTTTATCTCTGTGCAAATGTGCAGAACCTGCTCCGCCATCACCAGATTTAAAAAAAATCTTTACGTAATCTATGAAGTTTGAGTCAGCCATTTTAAACTATGACCTAAAGAAGTGAGTCAATGGTTTTCGAAAGACGTTCGAATATATCTTCAATACTTCCAACACCATCTACCGTGTGGGATTTTTCTTGCGCTTTATAGTATCCAAATACTGGACTAGTTTCTTCTTCATATACAGCAATGCGCTTTCTGATAACTTCTTCATTGCTATCATCGGGCCTGCCAGAGGTCTCTCCTCTTTTGAGAAGTCTAGCAACCAGTTCTTCATCATCTACATGCAAAGCAACAAGTCCAGTTACAGTTTGTTCTTTACTATTTAAAAATGCGTCCAGTGCTTCACATTGTGGTAAGGTTCGCGGGAATCCATCCAGTAAATATCCTGCTACTTCACGATTTGCATTAATTTTGTTCTCTAGCATCCCTATAGTAATTTCATCTGGCACTAATTTTCCAAGATTCATATACTCTTTAGCTTTAAGTCCTAAAGGAGTATCGTTCCCTATCTCGTAACGAAAAAGATCACCTGTTGAGATATGGAGTAAATTATATTTCTCCATTAAATGTTTTGCCTGAGTCCCTTTTCCACTTCCTGGAGGTCCAAATAAAATTAAGTTAGTCATAGAGTCCTTTTTGTCTAAGCCCGTAAAAGTACTTTTTATATAGTTTATAAGCCTTATAATCATGTGTTTACTATATAATTAATACCCATTGGGCGTACTTAGTTCATTAGACAGACTATATTTTACCTAAAAGCGGACGTCCTCTTTCTATCTGAACCAATTATATTCTTTGAAAACATGTAACGTTCCATCCAATATTTTGAATTTGTAAGACTCTGCGTAATTACACCTTTAGAGGAAGTACTATGTGTTACTGTAACGTTTCCATTTTCATTAGAGCTTACTATTGCAACATGTGATACTTTTCTGTCTTGGCCGAAGAAAACTAGATCTCCTTGATTCACAGATTCCAATGCAACAATTCTACCTTTCGCAGATTGCCCAACAGAGGTACTTCCTATAGAATACCCGTAGCTGCTATAGACGTATTGTGTAAATCCAGAACAGTCAAAACCTTTGGTATCTCTACCCGCATATTTATAAGGTGTGTTCTCTAACGTAACCGCATACTCCGCAATCTTCCTACGATTATGCTTCATTACCTTAGAATTGTTGGTAGCATATCTAGGGCTGTTGCTTCGTTGCTTCGTTTGCACTAACTGCTTTGTGCTGCCACATGATATAAACAAAATAGCAAATGTTAAAAAACATAAGATACGCAGCCAATTTGAATTGCTTACGTTATTAAGTTGAACATGAGGAAGCAGGTTATTGTGTCTACTCATTTCTAGTTATAGTTAATAAAAGTTAATTAATGCGTGCCCGATGTTCCCATTGGGCATTTTTCATATTACGAATATTTATAATATGTACAAGAATCATGCCTGAGTTTGATATGGAAGATTAAGGGCATAACCCGTTTATCGCAAAGCGATAAATGGGTCGCAGTATTGCGGGCGCGCTGTTCGCTTGGTCACAGCTACGCTGCGACTCTACGACCCTCCATGTTGCTTATGCGAGTGCAGAACAATTCGATGCGTATTAAAATTTTTGTAAAAGACATATACGATCTAG
>Ga0209828_1002846_pt1 | contig 13851 bp, 10 predicted proteins | sample MaitaG_FD_187429 | JGI IMG/M metagenome (GOLD analysis project Ga0209828, IMG submission 187429) | Marine algal microbial communities from Maine, USA - Maine_Asex2 metaG (SPAdes) (version 2) | ecosystem: Host-associated > Algae > Red algae > Unclassified | place: Maine, USA | collected 2015-01-05 | reverse complement strand
TGTCCATCACTTTGCTGATCAAATTATTTCCTTTTTGAAGGATACTGATTTTGGAGTGAAAACGATTATCTCTGATGAAACGGACGAAGTATTAGAAACTGGTGGCGGACTTTTAAAAGCTCGACCCTTGTTGGAGAATGCTGAAGATGTTCTCGTGATGAACGTTGATATTCTCACCGACATTGATATTAATAATTTAATAGAGCAGCACAATCATAACCATGCTATCGCAACCTTGGCGGTGAGCGACCGAGAGAGCTCAAGGGGCTTATTGTTTGATCAAAACTTACAACTGTGTGGATGGCACAATAAAAAAACAGGAGAAGAAAAAATAGTTCATCCAAAAGACAGCCTGACTGACTTCGCTTTCAGTGGCATTCAAATCGTGAGTTCAAATGTTTTTCCCTTGATTAATCAAAGAGGCAAGTTTTCTATAATTGATACCTATCTCGATTTAGCTGCTACGCAAAAAATTATGGCGTATGACCATAGCGGTAAAATTCTAATGGACGTTGGCAACCCTGAGCGATTGAAATTGGCGGAGGCGGTATTTGAGTAGGTCATCTATTTATTTGAAACTGAGCGGTGCCTATACCATGATTCGTTTGAATCGATAAAAAATAAATGCCGTTACCCAAGGAACTTATATCAAGATTTTTCTCTGTGCTTGAAAGTAATCGTTTGCCGTTTATATCAAATAATTCCACTTTCTTTATCTCACCCTTAGTTTTAATTTTTAGAGACTTACTAACCGGGTTTGGGTAAATATCAAACTGAATTTTCCTATCAGCTCGAGATTGCACATTTAGCGGAAAGGTCGTAAGCGCCCACAATTCGCTTTGTGCATCACCATAATTAGCCCGCATGATTAATTTATCATTTAGAATAATATTATCCTTTACATCGTAAAAGTCAAAAATAACGTTGGACGTTGTATCGCCGAAAGGTTTTATGGGAAAAGTACCCGATACAGTACCATCACTTTGCCATAAAGCTTGGCTTCCTGGGTAACTCGACTGGAAGTACATCCTACCGTTAAATAAAATTATTTTGTTGTACGTACCGATAGCTGAATCTTTTACAAGGCGCGTACCACTAGTTGTGCCATCAGTTTCCCACAAATACCTCAAATGTTGGGAATGGTGAGGACCAGAAAAATAAACCTTACCCTTATATTCTAGAAACTGCTTTGGAACGATACTTTCCCTAGGCCAAGTTACATTAGCTGTGGTAGTGCTATCTAACTCCTTCAGCATTACAGTCCCTTGCGATGTGCCATCACTTTTCCAAAGTTCATAACCGATAAAGTTATTATCATTTTTATCAAATTCCGAAGCTGAAAATAGTAGAGTAGAATTATTTAATAAGCCCAGAGTGCCCACTACACCCCCTTGTGGACCTAATAGAATGTCTTTCACTTTTTGTGTTCCTAATTTTGTTCCATCCGTGACCCATAGCTCTCCACCAGCGTTCACATTATCCCCCGCAACAAAGTATAATTTTCCATTCATTTCTCTAAAAAATACATTCCCATGCCCAGGCGCCTCTTTTAAATTATAAATTTCAAAAGGTTTTCTTGAACCATTGGTGTCGCTTAATAATTGTGTTCCAGCGGCTGTACCGTCCGTTACAAACAAGTAATTATTAGCTATAAAGTAAAGTTGATTATTAAAAACTTTGGCAGCACTTAACTGCAAAGTTGTACTGGGTAAACCGAACTGAGCCGAAAAATCAATGAATTTCTTTGTATTGACTTCTGTACCATCCGTTGTCCAAATATCAATGCTAGCACTAGAATCTGTAGCCGAAAAAAATAATTTGTTGTTGAATACGATTATTGGTATTACTGCCGCACTACCATGAGGATTAATATCTTTTACCATTTTAGTACCCAATGAAGTTCCATCTGAAACCCATAATTCAAAACCATGTGTTCCATCATCAATTCTAAAATAATATTTACCATTATAAACTACACCTAAACAAAATCACCAAGATTCCAATGCTTAGATGGATGAATATCTTTAACCATTACAGTTCCTGCGTTCGTTCCATCCGTTTTCCATATGGCATTACCATTTACACTATCAAACCCTGTAAAATAAAGCTCATCGTTCAGTATTTCTCCAAATCCATACCGCACAATCATTTGGTTAAACGGCAGTAAGGCACTTGTGCCGTTGAAAGTACCATCAGAAACCCAAAGCTCACCTCCACCGTTAACTAGAGCCTTACTAAATAGTACTTTGTTTTTAAGTTTTACCATTCTGCTATCCGACTCCAAGGGTGGAGAAATCTGCTCAAAATTCACAAATTGCGCTTGAAGGTTTAGTGAAAACAGCATGATGGCTATAGATAAAAGCTTTTTCATCTACCTAAGTTACAACAATTTCTAAAATAATTCTTTAGCAACTAATGTTGAAATAGAATAATCGTTTAGCAAAAGGTAGCAAAATAATGTTGTGTGTATTGAGAAAACCTGGCAGTGAACTACCTATTTATTTGAACGGTACGGCTGCTAATATCATTAGATGTCTTTACTTGTAAAATAAAAGTACCATTTGCTAAAGTACTGACATCGATTTCATCTCCTATTTTGCGTTGCAATTCTCTACCTTGAATATCCAATAGCCGCATTTCAATATTTTGCTCATTTGATTTTACCTTCAGAATAGTGCTGGCAGGATTCGGATAAATTGTAAACTCAAAATTATCGTTAGCTGTAGACTTATCGACCAAAGGCGTTGTGGTTAAAGCCCATAATTCTTGTTGCCAGTCTCCATAAGAAGCCCGAAGCACCAACGTATTATTGACAATCAAGAATTGTCCTGAGTTCAAATTAATATCCACAGAGCTATTAGTATCCCCCATAGGTTTAATTACCATTGTAGAAGCAGAATCTCCTTCGCTCTGCCATAAAACACCTTTTGAAGAAGGTCCAATATGATCGACCCAATACATCCTATTATTATATAATATTGGCGTGTTTTGAATATTCATAGAAGAATCCATAACAACTGCGGTACCTGAGGGAGTTCCGTTTGTTTTCCATAAACAGTATTTGGTTTGAGAGTTATGTAAAGCGTAAAAATAAAGTTCACCCTTATACTCAATAAAAAATTTAGCTGGTTGAGACGAAAATCTTGGATAGGCTGGTTGATTATCCAAATCTTTAAGAAAACGGGTTCCTTGCTCAGTGCCATCCGTGACCCAAAGGCCTAAGCCTGTTCCTTGGGTATTGCCTTCTTCGAATTCTGAAGTAGAAAAAATTATTTTAGAATCATTTAAGACAGCCATATTGGGTTGCACTTGACCTGCCTCGCCAGGAGTAATATCTTTCACCATTTTAGTGCCGTCCTTTGATCCATCGGTTACCCAAAGTTCTGCTCCTAGCCTAAGATCTTTGTAATATAGAAAATATAATTTACCATTCATCGGAAGAAAGTATCTTGGTAGAAAACTATTTAACTCTTCTTCTGCCAAATCTATAAATTGACCAGGTGAATCAAGAAGCATCGTTGTTCCAATTGAAGTGCCGTTAGTTTTAAATAAGTAACCACCTGAAATGAAATACAATTCATCTTCAAAAACATAGCCAGTAAAACTACCCGCTTTTTCAATACCAAAAGAAGATTCTAAATCAATAAATTTTTCTGTACCACGTACTGTGCCGTCAGTTACCCATATTTCGGTTTCAAAATTCTCATTAGCTACCATGAAATAAACTCTATTTTTATATGTCAAAAAATTGCTAGATTCAGACGAGTGTTTCAAATGAATATCTTTTAATTTAGACGTTCCGTCACTCGTTCCATCAGTAGTAAATACACCATACGTATTAAAGGAGTCAGAGCAAGAAAAAATGAGTTTATCTTGTAGCGCTGCGAAATAGAAACACCCTCCTCCAACTTTATCCGATGGATTCAAATCTTTTAAAAACATCGTGCCGGAGTGAGTACCATCAGTTTTCCAAAGGGCTGTTCCATGCACACTATCAAAACCATTGTAATATATTTCTCCATTCAGCTTACCTGAAGTTACCCCCTCAAGAAAACCAGTCTTCATTTCACCTCCAAGAGTATTATTTAGTAGAATCGTTCCGCCCTTAGTACCATCAGTTTCAAATAGCTGCAACGGAAAATTACCCGGCACAGTATATTTCTTTGAACCGCCAAACAAATAGTTACCATTAAGCTCCTGAAAACTATAATCTACATAAACAGGTTCTGATATCTGCTCAAACTTCAAAACTTGAGCAGAAACATTCAATGAAAAGAATAAAAAAAACCAAAAAAAGTGATTCTCATAATTCTAAGAGAATAAAAAGCACAGAGAATTAAAAAAAAGAATATGAAAGACGCGTTTTCTACTTCTCCCAACCAATATAAACCCGAGTACCCGGCTGCACGATTCTAGCTAAGAGAGCTATGCTTTTGTTATTGAGTGCAACACATCCATCCGTCCAGTGAAATTTATTTTTAATAGCCATATCACCGCCAGCCCACACTCCATGAATACCCACAGAACCACCAATCCGAGCGTTGCTCGCTATCAGCCCTTTGGCTTTGGCCCTAGCATGATTACTTCTTGACGCTAGGTTTGGATAATCGATTCCCATAAAATATTTCCACTTGCCATGCCGACGCACATCGGTTATCGAGAACCAACCTTCAGGTGTTTTCTTATCCCCTTCGCGATATTTCTGACCCATTTTATTTTTACCGAACACGCAATTATAAGCGGTTAAAAATTTACCCTTGTAATAAATATAGAGCCGATCATATTTTTTATAAACTTGAATCACCACGTGATCCTTGTCTATAGTGTCAGGATCAAACGCACGATTAATTACTTTGCCAAGACTAATCACAGTCTTTTTCACCATTCTGCCGTTGGCGTCCCGTACCATTTTTACTTTACCCTTAGGAACTTTCGTATTTTGAATTTTTTTGCCACTAGCCGTTGATTTACTAATCAGTTCGCCTTTGGCGTTATAAGTTTTTACTACTATTTTCCCCTTATTCTTATTAGGCTGTGCAAAAACAGCCTGAGCAGAAAACAATAATATGATGATGCAAAAACAATATTTCATAAACCGTAGATATAGACTTCTATAGTTCTTTAAAGTTGAACAAATCTATTAGAAACTAGCGTAAAAGCTACGTTAATTGTGATTTTATTTGTGAAATGATTTCATCAAACTGATCCGTCAATTGCCCGCCAGCACTTGCAAAATTATCTTGACCGCCGCCACCGCCTTTAATTCGAGGTGCGACGATTTCTTTAATCCATTGTTTGGCCGATAAGCCTTTGGCTTTTTGTATTTCATCATCTATTAACACGCACACATTAGCCTTACCATTTATATTTCCGCAAAGCACCACTACAGGGCTCTCCACTTTTTGCTTCAGCGCAAAGCACATTTTTTTTACATCCTCCGCAGAGTTGGCTTCTACTTTCTCTCCTAAAAAAGAAATCTCATTGAACACTTCCACCTTCGCAAGCAATCCATCTACTTTCTGCCAGCGCATGTTATCTTCTAATTTTTCAATTTCTTTTTGCAGAGCACTTTTGTCATCAGCTAATTGTTGCACAGCGGCAGTAATTGATTTTGGATTTTTTAATTGATGTTTTATGTCTGATAAAGTATCAAGTGATTCATGAATGTACTTCTCAGCCTTCGTACCCGTTACCGCTTCTATTCTTCGTACACCAGCAGCAATGGCACTCTCACTAATTATTTTAAAAAAGCCCAACTCACCAGTACTACCTACATGCGTACCGCCACAAAGCTCAATGGAGTAGTCTTTATCCATCATCACCACACGCACTTCATCTCCATACTTTTCGCCAAACAAGGCCATTGCACCCGTTTTAAGAGCATCTTCTTTACTCATGGTTTTTATAAGAACGGGGATATTCTCTCGAATTTTTTGATTGACTAATTCCTCAATGTGCCGCTGCTCATCTTCACTCACTTTTTCTATATGACTAAAGTCAAAACGCAAATGGTCTTTGTTAACTAAACTTCCTTTTTGTGCCACATGAGTGCCTATTATTTTTCTTAGCGCTGCATGCATTAGATGCGTGGCAGAATGATGCTCCGAGGTTTCCTTTCTATTCGTGGCATTGACATCTGCTAGAACTGTACCTTCCAAACTTTCGGGTAACTCCTTCACAAAATGAAGGATTAAATCATTTTCTTTTTTAGTATCAAATACTTGAATCATTTTACCATTAAAGTGCAACGAACCCTTGTCTCCTACTTGCCCCCCACTCTCTGCATAAAATGGTGTCTCAGCCAATACGATTTGATAAAACACTTTATTTTTAGCACTTACTTTTCTGTATTGGATTACTTGTGTTTTTGTCTCTAAACTATCATAGCCTACAAATTTATTTTTTGTATTGGCATCAAGAATTTGCCAATCGTCTGTATCCAAAGTGGTGGCAGCTTTAGAACGTGTTTTCTGTGCTTGCATGGCTTTTTTGAAGCCATCTTCTTTTATTTTATAGCCTTTTTCCTCAGCAATCAAGCGCGTCAGATCTATCGGGAAGCCAAAAGTGTCGTACAACTCAAAAGCAAGCTCACCTTCTATGCTCATCTCTTTACAGTTTTGCATAGCCTCGTCCATTCGGACCAATCCTTTTTCTAGCGTAGCTAAAAAACTATTTTCCTCTTCAAAAATTACTTTCTTAATAAATTCCTCTTGCTTTTTTACCTCAGGAAAAACGTCCTTAAAATTCTCTGCTAGAATTGGCAACAATTCATGGAGTAAAGGTTTTTTATAATCTAAATAAGAATAATAATACCGTACTGCTCGACGTAAAATCCTACGCACAACATAACCCGCACCTGTATTACTGGGCATTTGCCCATCTGCAATTGTAAACGAAATAGCACGAATATGATCGGCAATCACTCGAAACGCTATATCCTCTTTGCTAGCACTTTGCTTATATTTTTTTTCTGTGAGTTTTTCAGTTTTTGTAATGTAGGGCATGAAAACATCCGTATCATAATTGGAGTTTTTGCGTTGCATTGCCCGAACCAATCGTTCAAAACCCATACCCGTATCAACATGTTGAGAAGGCAAAGGTTCTAAGCTTCGGTCTTTTTTTCGGTTGTACATAATGAATACATTATTCCAAATTTCTATCACCTCTTCGTGATCCATGTTGACCAAGTCCTTGCCTGCTACTTTTTTACGATCTTCATCCGAGCGCATGTCAATATGTATTTCACTACACGGTCCGCAAGGACCTGTCTCACCCATTTCCCAAAAATTATCTTTTTTATTTCCAAAAACAATTTGTTCTTGCGGCAATAGTTTTTGCCATTCTTTTAGCGCAATTTCACTTGGCGGAATTCCATCGTTTTTATCCCCTTCAAAAACGCTTGCATATAGACGATTTTTTTCTAAACCTAGTACTTCTGTCAAAAATTCCCAACTCCAAGCAATGGCTTCCGTCTTAAAGTATTCACCAAAGCTCCAATTCCCCAGCATTTCAAACATGGTATGATGATAATGATCTACACCCACTTCTTCTAAATCATTGTGCTTACCACTTACGCGCAAGCATTTTTGAGTATCTACCACTCGCTTGTGCTCGGCAATTTTATTACCCAAAAAATAATCTTTGAATTGATTCATCCCGGCATTAGTAAACATGAGTGTCGGGTCATCCTTAAGCACTATCGGCGCGCTGGGTACAATTTTATGTCCTTTTCCTTCAAAAAATTTTAAAAATTTTTCTCGTATTTCGTTAGCTGTCAGCATAAGTAATCCCGAATTGTTCGGGAAACAAAAATAACCGATTAATCTTAGAAACAGCACGGGAGCTTACTCAAAACACTTTCTCACAACTATCAATCTGTAAATAAAAGGACGAGTTTCATTATAAAATATTTACCCATTACTTTTATAGTCGCTTTGAGTAAGAAAGTAAAATACATCTACAGTAAGGAGAGCCAACAGTTTGAGCCTCACAAGGTAAGTATTTGGCTTAAACTATTTAGAGCGGTAGGCATCCTGAGCGGCATCATCGTAGCCTCTTGGATCATTGTGGCTTTGGCCTTTAAGTACATTGGTTCGCCTCGTGAAAAACGGATGCAGAACGAAATGGCTACCCTACAAAAAAGGTATAGCCTATTGCAAAAACAAATCAATCTTACCCAAAAAAAATTAAATGAACTTAGACAGCGGGATAATGAAGTCTATCGTATCATTTTTGAAGCAGAGCCCATCGATAGTAAGAAGCTAGAAACTAACTTGGATGAACAGCGAAAAATTTCGACCTACTCGAATGTGGAGCTCATCTCTTCTATTGAAGAAAAAATGAAGACCTTAAACCAAGAAATGAAAGCACAAAATACTTCTTACGATAGCTTGCTTTCTTTTATTAAGAATAAGGAAAAGCTTCTTTTGAGTATCCCATCTATCCAGCCAGTGTCTAATAAAAATTTAAAACGCATTGCTTCTGGTTTTGGCTATCGGGTAGATCCAATTTATAAAATCAGAAAATTTCATGCAGGACTTGATTTTTCTGCTCCGCAAGGGACGCCTATTTACGCCACAGGAAACGGCACAATTGAACAAGCAGACTACAGCACTGGGGGCTACGGAAATCAAGTATGGATTAATCATGGCTATGGCTACCGAACCCACTACTGCCATATGGTAAAAATTAAGAAAACAAGTGGGACGGTAAAGCGAGGAGAGGTCATCGGATATGTAGGAAGCACGGGAAAGAGTACAGGACCACATTTACACTATGAAGTAGAACGTAAGGGACAAAAAATTGATCCCATCCATTTTTTCTATAATGACCTAGCCATAGAAGATTATAACAAAGTATTAGAAATGGCTCGACAGAGTAATCAAAGTTTTGATTAACCCAACCAAAGATGAATGCCTGGCAAAGACTCCTTTGGGAGACAATCAAAATGTATTAAATTTGTAAGTAATGGACCAATTTGATCTTTTTGGTAATAAAATAGACGCACCGAAGCCTTTGACTAAAAAACCGAAGGCTAAGGTAGAGAAGGAATCTCTATCTTCAAAGGTGAAAATTGAGAAGACTCCTGCTAAAGCGCAAGAAAAAAAATCGACCCTAGAGAAAAAAGTAGTCCTCACAGACAAAGTAACTGAAGAGCAGAATCAAAATAAAGTAGACGAAAAAAAATTGACAAAAGTGTACTACACAATTAGTGAAGTAGCCAAAATGTTTGATGTTAATGCCTCCCTACTTCGTTTTTGGGAAAAAGAATTTAGAGAACTTGGGAAAATTAAAAAGAATAAAAAAGGTGACCGTTATTATAACAAACACAATATTCGAAGCTTGAATATTATCTACTATTTACTCAAAGAACGCAAAATGACGATTGCTGGAGCGCGAAATATGATAAAAAACAAGCGCAAAAGCACCGTAGCTGAATTTGATATAGTAGAAAATTTGCAAAAAGTTCGTGGCTTTTTGGTAGATTTGAAAACAGCGCTACAAGAGAAAAAGTAGAATAGCCACCCTCTATTTCTTGTATAAATCAGTAAATAAAAAAGTATAAAATGAAAAAAATAATTATAGCAATTTTGGCGTTAATGACATTCGCTTTTCAAAGTAAAGCTCAATCCTTTGTAAGAGAATTGGATCAAACAACTGAAAAGCCATTGTTGAGAGGGCAAATTGAATTTAAAGATCTTAAAAACGAAAGCACCTTACAATGGATTAAGGCTGATTATCAAGCGAAGGAATCCGTTATTAAAAAACTGAAGGTACTCTTACCCAAATACCGATTGGTCGTGTTTATCGGCACTTGGTGTGAGGATACTCAACATTTGTTACCCCAACTTTATCGAACCTTACAAGACGCTTCTTTTGATTTTAACGCTTTAGAAATGTATGGTGTCAATCGAATGAAAGAAGGTTTACATGCAGAGCATCTAATTTATAATATCAAATACGTGCCTACCATTATTGTTATGGATCGGTTTAAAGAAGTGGGTCGAATTATTGAAAGCGTCAATACAAGTATCGAAGAAGATCTACTGGATATTCTAGAAGGAAATCAGTAAGAAAATTCTGATAAAATAGTCTAAGCATTTATGCAAGTTCAATTTAAAGTGTATCACTCTCTAGCGGAGCTACCCGACTCGTGGGACGAAACATTGGAGGAGCAAAACCCATTGCATTCTTCTAAAATTGGGGTGACGGAACTCGCAAACACCCCGGACATTAAAAGCTATTACGTAGAAGGCTACTGCCCAAATAATACCTTAATCTTGCAAGCGTACGCTCAGCAACTGCAAGTACATAGCGGACAATTTAACTTGGTAGGCAATGCGTTCAAAAAATGGTTCATTCGTACTTCTATTGATATAGTTAAACCCAAACTGTTTGTGGCCGGCAATCTTTTTCGTCATGATGCTCAAATGTTGCTCTTTCATAAAAGAGCCTTGAGCCGCTTAGATCGAAGTAAAATTTTAGAAGGTGCCATTGACTATATGATGCATTACACCAAAAGTCAAGGTGTTTTTATAAAGGATATCCCAAAGCCAATTGCTCGATATTTTTTAACGAAGAAAGAATACCAACGAATGGATAGTGATATTGCTATGCAGTTAGATATCCCAAGTAGTTGGCATTCTTTTGATGATTACCAGGCCGAGCTGAAAAGAAAGTATCGAAATCGAGCAAAAAGCACACGCAAGAACTTTGCCGCCGTCAAAACGCGAACGTTAGAGATAGAAGAAATCATTCATTACAAAAAAGAAATGCATTCGCTTTACAAGCAGGTCACTCAAAATCAAGTAGTGAGTATGGGAGAGTTGAGTGAAAATTTTCTCGTTGAACTCAAAAAATCTCTTGGCAAAAGATATCAGGTTACTGGTTTTTTTATCTCCGAAAACGGACTTGAAAAAATGATTGCTTTCTCTTCAGCTATCATTCACGATGGTGTCCATGATATGAATTACATTGGATTTGATTACAGTATCAATCAAAAATATTCCTTGTATTTCAATATGCTTTTTCATTGTGTAGAGTGTGCCATTGCTAACCGCTGTCATAAACTCTTATTAGGCCGCACTGCTTTGGAAGCCAAAGCTATTGTAGGCTGTGAACCAGATTATCTTTATACTTTTTACAAATTAAAGAGTCGATTTATCAACGCAATTGTAAAAACAATTACTGCTCGTTTTGAAAATACTTTGGGCGAAGGATGGGCAAACCGCCATCCATTTAAGGCAGAATATTATGAAAGGAAATAGTATCTAGTGCTACGTAAGTTTATTCTAGCTAAAAATTAAATTCGCTAACACTACCCATATACCTACACAAACCCCAATCAAACCAAGTTTACCTTGCTTCGGAGCTAATTTTGCTAGTAATTCTTGTCCTTTCTTTTCGGCATCTTCGTTTTTAGATAGTAGAAGTTTATGTATCATTCCATAACCCAAAAGAAAACCTAGCATAGCCATTAGGGCACTACCAGCTGCCCAAGTAATCCACCAGATAGGTACAAGGCTTAGTACTTTCAAACTTAATACCGCTTGTATAAAACCCCAAAGGCCCCAGAAACAAAATACCAATCCAATCCAACCTTGGTAGGGTGTTATTTTATCTAATAATTCTTTAGCATCTGGTCTCCTAGATAATAGTAAGGATGGTGCTGCTAAAAGTCCGAGTATTATTAATGTAATTCCGTAGATCATATTTTTTGTTATTTGGCCAATGCATAAATATACTACTTTGAAGAATAATTTTTTAGCACAACACATTTAGATTAAAATTGATTCGCAAATTGTAAACAACAATTCATTTGGAATTAAAGTTTTGTTTTTATAAAAATTTTCTTTTCATTTGCATTTCAATTCATTTAAAAACGAGAAAAGATGTACTTCTTAATACAACATATCAAACCCACGGCACTGTCTTGCGACAGCAGCCCGATGTGTATCTCGTGGAATTATTTTAGCTAGCATTTTATCGTCCTAATTAGAATTTACCCTTGGTACACTTACCAAAACGGGTAATTTTTTTGCGTGCCTAGCACTCAAAAATTAACACACGAAACAACAAAAATTCTAAACCGTCACGCCTATAGCGTGACACCAAACTAAAATATTATGTCTATCACAATAGGAGAAAATTATTTACTAAAAGCTAAAGAAGCTTATGACTTCGATATGGAAGAGTGCGTGGAAGCACTGAACTATGCTATGTCTTACGACGATGAAAATGCTGAAGCATACTTATTGCACGGAAAAGTAATGCTATACTACATTAAGGATTACAGCAATGCAGAGGAGTCATTCATGCAAGCATTAAGCATCGAGCCTACTCATAGCGAAACCTTTATTGAATTCATTTGGCTACGAATTAATGAAGCACATTTTGAAGAAGCGCAAAAACTTTTGTATGGTGCGTTGCAAGTTGTAAAAACAGATTTTGCACAATTGTATCGCTTACAAGCTGTACTCTTGGAATATGAAGAGAGCTATGACGATGCTATAGAAAGTCTAGAAATAGCGCTTGATAAAACCTACAATTGTAGTTATCAATGCTTTTTAGAATCAGAAATAAAACGACTAAAAAAGAAAAAGAAACGCAAGGCGAAAAGAATCAAGAAGTCTAACAAGAAAAAGAAATATATAAAAAGTTATACTTCTGAGTATTTGCTAAGCTAAGCTCACAAAACCTTCCATGTTTATAGTACTCGGTGCCAATAAACATGGAAGGTTTCAAAAACAAAATAAAATGAAACACGATATAAAAGGAAACGATTTAGAAAAATTAGGATTCAAATCAGGACCACAAATTGGAATTGCGCTAGAATTATTAGAGCAAATAGATTTTCGTACAAAGAAGCAAGCACTCAATAAATTAAAAGTGATTGTAACGAATCCGATTAACTATGTGCGAGATAAACAATATGGTGTATTGGCTAAAGCCATTTTAGATGAAGAGAAAAAAGCATCAGAGAACGCAACAATTCCATTGGCGAGTGCCAAGGACTTTAATGTATTTGGTCGGCAGCATATTGAACCCGGCGCGATGAAGCAAATGTATACTGCTATGAAATTACCCGTGACTGTTTCTGGGGCGCTCATGCCCGATGCGCATCAGGGTTATGGCTTACCAATAGGTGGTGTATTAGCCACTAAAAATGCTATTATACCCTATGCCGTTGGCGTGGACATTGGTTGCCGTATGGCTTTAAGTGTCTATGACATCCCTGCTTCTTATTTATTAGAAGATCGCTTGTCATTAAAAGATGCCTTGAAGGCGAACACTAACTTTGGTTCGGGTGGAAACTTTGAACAAGGCAAACGAAGCGACCATAACGTACTAGCCAATGAACTGTTTGAAACCAACTCCATAGTCAAAAGCTTGAAAGACAAAGCTTATGTACAACTAGGAAGTAGCGGTGGTGGAAATCATTTTGCAGAGTTTGGTATTATAGAATTTGAAGAAGCTGATAAATCGTTGAATGTCCATAAAGGAAAATTTCTAGCCTTGCTTACACATTCTGGTTCACGGGGTTTAGGTGCAACCTTGGCTAATCATTATACCAAAATAGCTAAAGAAAAATGCAAACTTCCTGGCGATGCAAAACACTTAGCTTATTTAGATATGAACAGTGAGGAAGGTCAAGAGTATTGGTATGCTATGAATTTAGCGGGCGATTATGCATCGGCTTGTCATGAGGTAATTCATCGAAAAATGAAACAAGCATTAGGTGCACAAGTTTTAGCAACCGTAGAAAATCATCATAACTTTGCATGGAAAGAAATAGTCAATGGGGAGGAATTAATCGTTCATCGTAAAGGAGCTACACCTGCTGGAAAAGAT
>Ga0209828_1002844_pt1 | contig 13863 bp, 9 predicted proteins | sample MaitaG_FD_187429 | JGI IMG/M metagenome (GOLD analysis project Ga0209828, IMG submission 187429) | Marine algal microbial communities from Maine, USA - Maine_Asex2 metaG (SPAdes) (version 2) | ecosystem: Host-associated > Algae > Red algae > Unclassified | place: Maine, USA | collected 2015-01-05 | reverse complement strand
GAGTCCGGCGGCGATGTCGGTGTCGGCGCCGGTGGCAAACTCGCTTTCGCGCAAGGCGGCGAGCGTTTTCGGCCAGTCGGCGAGGGGGCGGGTTTTGCCGGCGGTGACGGCGCGTCTGCCAAAAGTGGTGACGCCGCAGGTCGCCTGTTTGCGTAGCGACTTGGGCGAGGCGAACACCTGCGCTTTTACCCAGTCGCGGGCGGTCTTTTGTTGGCGGTCCCACGCAGCACTGTCACGGCGCATGCTGTCGGAGACGTCGATCAGGAGTTCGAGATGAAGCTGCTCCGAACCACCGCGTTTGACCGCGCGCGGGTTCCAGGCAGCCCAGGCGAGCAGTATCAAGGCGAGCAGCGAACCGGCGATGATGACGCTGCGCGCGACCTTCTTCCGTCCGAGTCGACGCCATCGGTCGGCCCCGCCTCGTCCGAGGAACGCGAGCATTGCCACAACCGCCGCGATGGTCGCGATCAGATGCCAAGGGCCGTAGGGCTGATGGAGGAGTTCCATGTTCTGCTAGTTCGTATCTGCTTGTTCGTAAGCGCTCAACTCTTTTTGCGCGGGCCAAAAAGAGCCTTTCGGTGGCGCCCGGTCCAGCGAAGCACGAGCGGAACCGAGGGTGACCGACACGAAAACAAGTTCCAGTGGGACGGGAAGACAAGGCACATTCCGGCAAGTCATCAACCCACATTCGCACCCAAGAAAACCATCACCGCGTTACAACCTTTCATATATTAAATGCCTGGCAGGCCATGAAACCCGCTCATAGCCATGAAGTAGAAAATCATGAGTAGCAACGTAAGGACCAAGGTGACCAGCACGGTCGCCAGCATGACAAAGGCCGGGGCGATGGAGGGCTTGTCGCTGCGGCAGGCCCAGCATGAGAGCCCGATTAAAAGCAGAGGAAAGATCAAGCAGAGCCAATAGCCGCCTCCCAAGATCAACCGTACCAATAATGGCAGTACCATTCCCATATCCTCGTAAATCTCCCGCAACTGCGGAATGATGACGAACGCCAGAACGCAGAGTCCGACTTGGATGGCCTGCATCAGAAGGAGAGTGGCGAGCAAGGTCCGCCTGGGAATGATGACCATCTTTGACGCGGGGGTTCGCGTTGGCTGGTGGGGGCGTCGGCCGGGCGTGGGTTTATTCAATATAATGTCACCAATTGCATCTTAATAATAAGATGTTCTCAGTGAAATGATGTTCAATTTATTTCTGAATTAATTAGTCGCAACTGCCCACAATGAGTTCCCAGCCTCCAGAATTCTCTGAGGGGTGAGTCCTCGTTGATTTCCGGTGTTGACGTATTCTTTTTCTAAACTCCAAGACCGCTGCTACGCGTTCAACTGTTTCACCACAACGCCTTCCTCGCCGGCTTTGATCCGGTACACTCTGTCGGCGAACTCACGGAACGAGTTGGGATCGTGGTGGGAAATCATGAGCACTTGAAAGCCGAGCGCCTCGCCGGCGTCATGAACGATCTTCACCATACGCGGAACGAGGTCGGGACGCAGCCAGCAATCTTGTTCGTCGAGCACCAGGACGCGGCGATGCGTTGCTTTGTCGAGGGTGGTCAATGCGAACATGCGCAGGCCGACGGACAAAATGTTCGCGACCGAACCGCCTTGACCATATTGAATGTCCTCGGCTTGGCCGTTGCGTTCGATGTGGAAGTCGACGCTGGCGCGGTTGTTGCGCCAACCGGCGCTGGCGACCAGTTGGATGTCCTGTTCGAGCACTTCTTGCAGGGCGATCGACAGCTTGGTCTGGATCACATCGAGCAGTTCTTTGAACAGCTGTTCGCTCAAGGCCTCGAGGGCGGTCGAGACGGAAGCGGCCAAGCCGATGCGGCGGCGCACTTCGGTCAATTGGCCGGTCATCGCATCGAGCTGGCGCTGCTCGGTTTTCCGACTGGCGGCGAGGCGTTCCAGGCGCAGCCGCGTGTCTACCGGAGGGCGCAGGGGTAGAGGCAGCGGCGGGTTCGCGGGCGAGGCGGATCCGCTCATGTTTCTGCCCCTTCTCCGTCTGAACCTTCGTAGCGTTCCTCGACCTCGGCGAGTCGTCGTTCAACGTCGTCGAGGGCGTTGGTATACTCGCGGGTGCGGCGGGCGTTCTCTTCCTGCATGGCGCTCAACTTGGTTTTCAGTTCGGTGAGGTCGTCGGTGCCGAACTCCTTCTTCGCCTGTTTGCGCAAGCTTTTGAGTTTTTCTTCGGCGCTCTTCAAGCGCTCCTCGGCGCGGATGCGTTTGTCTTTCAGTTTCTCGTGACGAATTTGCAGGCGTTCGATGTCGGCGATGAGGTCTTCGTGGCGGTCGTGATCGTGTTTGTCTTTAGGCATCCGTGACCTCCATGGCGAGACGTCGGATCTCCGCTGCGACTTCGTCGTCGAACTTGTCGAGATGCTTATCTAAAAAACTCACCAGACCGCTGCCGGTAGTGGTGCGGCGGGCGTGCAGTTCGGCGAGGCCGGTGACAAAACTGGACGGGCCGCCGGGCAGCAGGTCAACCGCCTCTTCCTTGGCATGAAACACCTCGGCGAACGGGCGATGCGGGATCTCCCGGTAGCTGTGTTTCCAGCCCTTTTTGGTCGGCCTGAGTTCGAGTGCGGCGGGCACGTGGTCGAGGGTAATCTGGCTGCGTTCGCGCCGGGCGATGTTGCCGGGGTTGATCCAGGTGGTCGAACCGCGTTGCACCGGCGGCATGCGTTTGTGGATGTGCCCGTTGACAACGAAGTCGACCCCGGGAATCTCGCCGAGGCGGATGGTGGCGGAGCGTTCGAAGCCGGGCAGGTGCAAGTCATGGTGGGTGAACCACAGCACAAGGCGATCGCCGGCGTCCACCGAACGCGGTAGCGCTTTGCCCCAGTCGGTGCCGCCGAGTCGGACCGGCAGGCCGCCGATGTCGATATCCATCCCGCCCTGATCGAGCAGGGTCAGTCGTCCGGCTTCCTCGATAATGCGCAGGGTGTCGTGTTCGTTGAGTTCGTTTTCGTAGATGTCGTGGTTGCCGACGATGCCGAACACGTCCTGGGCAGCAAACATATCGAGCACGCTGACCACCAGCCAGTTGGGGTTGTTGCGCGGCACGTTGAACAGGTCGCCGAGCAGCACCGGCATCAGGTTTTCGTGGCGGGCCGTGTCGAGGCACCACTGCAACTTTTGCAGGATCACGTGCGGATAGTCATCACTTCGGTAGCCGGGAATCCGGTCTTCGAGATGCGGATCGCCGATAGCGAGAATGCCGTCGTAGCTGCGGGTTTTGGCGGGTGCATTCTTGGCGGCGCTCATGAGACGGGAACCTCCTGGCGGCAGATCGGGCAAATCTCAATTTCGGCGAGCAGCGCCTTCCACTCGGCTTCGGCTTGGCGTTCGTTTGCGAGCAAGGTGGCGCGGTCGGCCGCGTCAAGCGCGCGGAGGTTTTCGTAACTTTCCAGGTCGCGGGTGATGGTGCTCAAGGCGCTGTAGTCAAGCAACTCCGGGAAGGCGGGTAGTTCGTCGAGGATGGTCAGCGTGTCGCCGGGTTTGAGGTGTTCAGTGGCGACGGATTCGAAGTCGTGAAGCAGGCGGGAAAGCGCCGAGGTATCGGCGATCGCGGTCGGCGGCTCGAGTTCGCAGAGCACCTGGGTGGTGTCGATGGTTTGTTGAACAAAGCGTTCGCCGATGCCGATGCGGCGGATCAGTTCGGCCAGTTTTTCGGCCTCTTCGAACGCGGCCGGGGAGGGCAGGGCGGGGAGTTCGCTGAGGATTTCGTGCTGGGCCGCTTCGGACGCGCGCAGGCGCTGGTTGCGTTCGGTTCGTTCGACCAAGATGCCGAGCGTGGCTTGCCGTTCGAGATCGGCGGCGAGTTCGGCGTATTGTTGTTCCAAGGCGACGAGCGATTGGTCGAGTTCGGGGACCTCGTCCAGGGTGGCGACGGCGGCGGCTTGGTGTTCGACCTGCGTGTCGAGGGTGCGTTCGCGGGCGCGGGCGGCGGTGGTTTGCTGTTTGTGCAGCACCTGCATGGCCATCAGCTTGCCCGCGTCGGAAGAGGAGGCGAAGAAGGTGGCGCGTTTGCCGCCGGTGTCGTGGAGCAAAAAGATCGGCTGTTTCTGGAACGCAAGATGGACGTTGTAGGATTCCTTCTGGTTCTCGTCGGTAAGCGCCGGCAGGCGCAGAACTTGATGTAGTTCGTCGGGCACGCGTCCGTGCAGGCGGCTGTGTTTCTTGCCGTTGATCACGTACCAGGCGGTGGTCTTGGTGCGGTGCCAGCTGATTTCGTCGCCCTCGCTGGTCGTGATGGTGACGATGCATTCGCGGGTGCCGTGGCGGATCATGTACTTGCCGCTGGTGTTTTCGCACAGGCATTGGATGGCGTGAACCACCGCGGATTTTCCCGAGTTGTTGTCGCCGAGCAGGACCGTCAGGCCCTCGGCTAGTTCGAACACCGAGTGGGTGTGCGACATGAAATTTTCGAGTTCGACGCGCGTGATCATCCGTTTTCCGATTCTACGCAAACATGGAAGCAAGATGAAAGGTGGAAGATAGAAAATAGCGGAAGATGGAAGGTGGCGCACGCTGCCAAGCGGGTGGTTGTATGCCGGCTTCTAGCCGGCCTGCGGGAAGGCAGGCATACAACCACCGCCTGGAAGGACGGCGCTACTCGGGTGCTTTTCGCGCTCTTGCCAATGTCGGAACCCGCGCATAGAGCAGGGGCCACGTGAAGAAACTCGACCCCGCCAAACTCAGCATCGCGTTCACCGACCGCAGCTTGTGCACGCGTAGCGCCACCTGCGTCGGGGTCTGTCCGGAGAAGGCGATCTCGCTCGACGAGGACTTGTATCCGGTGATTCTCGACCCGGACAAATGCACCGAATGCGGACTCTGCGCCGAGATCTGTCCCGGTGGCAAAGTCGACTACGGCGAACTCACCCGCATCACCTTTGGCGAGAAAACCAAAGATCCCGCGACCTTCGACGGGGTGGTGCGCGAAACGTGGATGACCCACGCGGCCGACGAAGGCATGCGCGATCGCGGAGCCGGCGGCGGCGTGATCACCGCGCTGCTCTGGGATCTGCTCAAGCACGGCGAAGTCGACGGCTGCATCGTCACCCGCATGAATCCCGAACGCCCCTGGCTCGGCGAACCCTTCATTGCCCGAACCTACGAGGACCTGCTCGCCAGCCAGGGCAGCAAATATTCGATTGTGCCGGTCAACGCGATTTTCCAGCAAGTGATCGAAGAGGGCGGAACCTACGCCTACGCGGCCTTGCCCTGCCAAGCGCACGGGTTCCGGGTTGCCGCCGAAAAACTGCCCGAACTTAAACAACGCATCACCTGCGTGGTCGGCTTGTTCTGCGGCGGCGGCCTCGAACCCTATCTCGTTCCCGAACTGCTGCGCACCAAAGGCGTGCGCGTGGCCGACATCCGCGACTTCCAGTTCCGCGGCGGCGACTGGCCCGGCAAGATGCGCGCCATCATGAAGGACGGCGAGGTCCGCGACATGCACTATTCCAACTACAAGGACGGCGCCTACAACTACATCGTCGGCATGTACATGCCGCGCCGCTGCGCCACCTGCTTGGATGGTAGCTGCGAGTTCGGCGATGTGGCGGTCAGCGACGCGTGGACGCGCGACGCCGACGGCAATTACAAGTTCCCGCGCCACTCGCGCGTTCTCGCGCGAACCACGCGCGGGGTCGAGTTGCTCAAACGCGCGATCGAACGCGGCACCCTGGTCGGCCACGATCTCGCCGACGATCCTAACTTCGCAGCGCAAACCCACCACCTGCAAACCAAACGCAAAGGTCTGAACGCACCGCTGCGCATCGAACGCCAAGCACGCAAGGGCCTGCGGGTACCCCAAGTCGACCGCGTTTGTCCCGAGGCCTCGTTCAAAGAACGCATGACCGAACGCATCGTCTCCTTCTTCCTCTGGCTGGGCACGATTTCATGGATCCGCTATCCGCTGATCAAAATTCTCACCTCGAAAGCGGCGATCCCGCTGATCCATCTGCGTCAGTTTATGAAGCGGCGGAAGTACAAGAAGCGGAAGCAGCAGGCGGCGAAGCGTTCGGGGTAGGCGCTGAGGGCTGGGGATTTCTTGAAGACGAGGTAGCTCCCGAACCGCGGGCCTGACCACTGGTGCGCCAAAGTTGAAGTGTTCGACAAGGACTCTGACGGCGACACGATCTTGGATTGGGAGGAAGCCTTCGCCTTCAGCCAGCCGTGCGGAAATGTTGACGCCAAAAAGCACGATGACTCGCGGGAGGATTTGTATTGGCTCGGGAATCGCCTCGGTCTCTTTCAACGGTCACCGTTACCTTCAAAAACGAGGACTTGTACGATGTGTATTTCTGCCGTGAGCATAGTCGCCCGGACGGGGCCGGCCTCCATCATGGCTCCGGCAACCGGCTACTGACTACTGGCTACTACTAAGATCTTGGAGCAGGACTTCGATGACCTCCTCCTCATAGCCCGCATGGCCTGCGGCTTTCATCGCCGTCGCCAGCGCGGCGTTCCAGGGTCGGATGTAGGGGACGCCGGTCAGGCTCTGGCCGGCTTGGCAGGCGGCGTAGGTTTCTGGATCCATACGCCAAAGGCGGGTGCGTTCGGGATCGTGAACTTCACTGAGGATGCGCATGCCGGCCCAGTCGAAATCCGCCCGGACATGGAGGGGCACACCCGCTGCGGCGACGCTTGCGAGCAGGGCTTTTACGGCTGCGTTGGGACGGCCGTTGAGGCAGATCAGGGCATGGCTCCCGGGCCCGAGGCGGTTCGCAGCTTCGCTGACCACCGCAGGGTTTTCGCAAACAAAGACGGCGGGCATCGCGGGATCGGGCGCGAATGTTTTGATCTGACGCCATGCCAAGTGGAAGGGTTGGCCACGATGCCGGTGCCAGTCAATCCATCCGGCCGCGTCGCATCCGGGGGCGGCGGCCACGTTGAGGCAGAGCACGGGGGCGCTGAGATCGTCCACCTCCACGCCGATGGCGAACCACGCGCGGCGGCGGGCGGTGGCATCCTCGGACCCGTCAATCCCGCTGCGGATTTGGATGCCGCGCAAACACAGGCTGCCCAACACCTGGTTGCGGTCGAGGGCGTGGCTGTCGCCGGACACGGCGGCGGCAAGGCTCGCGAGTAGAATCCCGCCATGATCGTCGGTCGCGAGGATTTGCGCCGCCGCCGCCAGCCATTGGTCCGCGAGGATCGTGTCGCGGCCGGCATGGCGTTTAAGGGACCCATCGCGGAACAGTTTCTCCAGCCATTTCTCCAAGACCGGGTCGGTTTTCAATCGCTCGCGCCAACGTGCTTCCAGTTGGCGCCAGGCTTGAGTTTCGGCCTCGCGTTCCGCTCTGAGGTTGCGGATCGGCCCCCGCAGTTCGGTCAGCACCTCGTGCAGGTCGCCGGGTATGGCGGCCGCGAGTTGGGCGAGCGGAACAGCGAGGGCACCACCGGCGCTTGCGGGCCGGCCGAGCAGATTGTCGGCGGCGCGGCGTTGCTCCGGGCTCGGCGAGCTTAGCCGCAGGGTCCCGCCATCGAGCGGCTTTCCTTGCTGGACGCGTTTTACCAGGCGCTGAACCAGCCAGGCGAGGGCGGGCTGGCGAAAGTGTTCGACGAGTTCACGCATTCTTGGATTCTTTCTCTTCCATCCGCCGCTTTTCGCGGCCGTTCCAAAGCCATCTGGTGACGGCGACGGCGGGCGAACTCGGCCGGGATGACAGGTGGTAGATGGCGAGAGCGGATACGGTGGGGTACACGCCCCACTCGAGCTGGCTGGTCATCACGTAGTCGAGATCGAAGGTTTCGAGGAGGGCCATCAGGCGGGCGCGGGTCGGCGCGTCGATACCGGCGAAGACCTCGTCGAGCAGGATGAGCCGGGGCGCGGCCGGGTCGGCGCTTTGATAGTGCGCGGCGGCGGCGGCGAACTGCGGAACGGTGAGCGTCATGGCCTTCTCGCCGCCCGAGCCGGTGCCGAAGGTGCGCTTGGTGAGGCGCTTCCAGTTTGCGTCGCCCTCCTGTTTTTTGAGGATGCCGAACCGGTGCCAGGCCCGGTAGTCGAGGGCGCTCGCCAAGTGTTCCCGCCACGTCGCAGTGTCGTCGGCTTCCCGGACGAGGTCGATGCGGTGTTGGAGGAAGGCGGCGATTTGTCCGCGCTCCTCAAGGGTCCAGGTCGCCGAGGTTTTCAAAAACACCTTGCGGGCGGCAAGCATCTGCGTGTCGTCCGGGTCCGAGACCCGCCATTGGAACTTGAGCTGGATTCCGCTGGAGGTGTGCACGTGGCTCAACTCGTCGTTTACCTTGCGCACCCATTCCTCGCCGTCACGGATGCGTTCTTGGAGGGAGTAGGCGGCTTCACCGATGAGGTGGTTTTCGATGACTTTGCGTTCCTGTTCGCGGAAGAAGTGGTCGCGTTCGTCCAACTCGTGCCGGAGTCGCTGGGCGAACTCGCGCATCGACTGCTTCTCGCCGCGGAACGCGCAGGTGACCACGCTCACATTGGAGGTGTCGACATGGGCGAGATGCGGGTTGTGGCCGTGCCGCCCGAGCTGGTCGGCGAACTCGCGGTAGAGGTCGATCAACTCGTTTTGCAAACGGTTCCAGCGCTCGTCGTCGTCGGGGTGCTTGGCCAGTTGTTTTTCCAGACGTCTCGCCAGTTCGACGGCGGCGGTGGCGGAGAAGCTCTCCCGTTCGGGTTGGGCGTCCATGTCCACTTCGCCGATCAGCCCTTGGGCCACGAAGACCTCCATCCGGACGACGGCGCCTTCCCGTTGTTCGCTGGCGGACACACGTTTCTCCTCGGCGCCGACCCGGCGTTCTTTTAAGGTGGCTGCTTCGATGTCGAGGTCGCGCAGAGTGGTGTCGAGGTGGTCTTGTTCGGCGGTCACCGACGCTTCTCGTTCGCGGGCGGTGGCGAGGCGTTCCATCAAAAGTTCGATGCCCGCACCGAGGCTGGCTTGCAGGGTCTCGGCTTCGGCCCGGGCGGCGGCGGCGCGGCGGCGTCGCTCCTCGTGGGCCTCGGCGGCGAGCCGGGTCGATTCAGCCGCATGCTCCAGGGTGTGGCTGGCGAGTTGGCATTCCTGTTCGCTCTCCAACAGGTTTTCCCAGAGCGGCCAGAAGGATTCCGCGAGCCGCCCGAGTTCCCCGAGGGACCGGGCAAAGTCCGCCAAGGCGGCGGGTTCGGCGACGTCGCGTAGATCAAGGTCCTCGGCGTCGGTATCGCGGGCGGAGCGGGCCGACTCGAACTGCTGGTTCGCGTTCCCTTCCTGCTCTTCGGCTTCGGCCACGCGACGCTTGCAATTCTGTAAATGCGAACGGTCGCGTTCGAGGCCGATGGCCTGTTCCACGAGGGGCGCGGTTTTCGGCGCGGCGGCGAGTTCCGCGGCGAGCTGGAGGTTCTCGGCTTGCACGGCTTCAAGTTCGGCGGTGCGGGTTTTGGTCTGTCGCGCGATTTCGGCGAGTTCGCGTCCGAGGGTTTCGATCCGCCTGGCCCGCGCGGCTTCGCGGGCACGGTATCCGATGTAGGCGACGTGCGATTTGGACCAGTGTCCCTGGTGGGGGCCGTTGGCCCAGGTGCCGTTCGAGGCGATCCAGCAGCGCGCGCCGCGTGGGTTGCGGGCGATGCGGCGGAGCAGCTTCTCGATGAGTTCGGGCGCGTCGGGTTCCGGTTGCAAAACCGAGGCGAGGCTGTCCGGGCGGGGCAGTTCGGGATCGGCGGCGAGGACAAGGAAGTCGTCTTCAAGTGATCTGTCCTTGAACGGCTCGGCGGCGGACCTAGACGCTGCGGGCGGCACCCAGGCGTCGAGCAGTCCCGAGGCCTCCAAGGCGGCTTCCCATCCCGCGCGTTCGGCGTCGGCAACCTCCGGGTGGAAATCGAGCCAGCGCCAAAGCGGCGCGCCGGCGCGTTCCGGGTCGCGAGCGCGTCGGGTGTGCGGAACGGGTGGCAAGGTGGTCTCCCCCTTGCCCAGCGCGTCCAATTCGGATTCGAGCGGCGCCCGTTCGTTGTCGAGGGTTCGGAGCTGCTGTTCGAGCTTGGCCTGACGGGTGGCAAGCTGCGCCTGCGTGCGTTCCCGGGCCTGCGCGAGAGCGGCGTCAAAGGGGGATTCGCCGAGACGCTCGGCGAGCCATTCGGAGATGCGTTCGGCCCATGGCGCGCCGCGCGCAAAAATTGTGGGGCCGAGCACGTCGAGTTCTCCTTCCCAGCTTCGAACCGCAGCCTCGAAGGCGTCGATTGCCGTCTCCAAAGAGGCTTCGTTGTTCCGAACGGACTCGCCGGCTTCTTCGGCGAGGGCGCGCTGGACTTGGGCGTATTCGCGTGCGCTTTCGAACCTCCTCCGCGCTTCGACCAAGGCCTGGTTGAGTTGCTCGATGCGGTGCACGGCGCGGTGCCGCCGTTCGAGTATTTTGCCGAGGGCCTTGCGATGGCCGGCGGGATGGCTTGCCGCACGGTCGGGCAAGGTGTCGCTGCGGGCCGCCACCGGATCGAAGGCGCGCCGGAGTTTTGCCTCCGACGCGCGCAGCGACTCCGCCCGCTGGTCCCGCACCTCGATCCGGCGGGCCTGTTCGGCCTCGGCCTCTCGGCGGGCCGTTTCCGCGCGTTCCAGTTCGCTGCCGGACACGGTCGCGTCCGCCTCGGTCTCGGTCGCCCGCAGCAGTGCTTGGTCGAGGTCGCGCTTGCCACGCATCTCCGGACTGCTTTGCAGAATGTGGATCTCCGCCTGAACCCCGGCGAGCGTGGCTGCGACGTTGTCAAATTCCTCTTGCGCCCCGGTTCGCTCCTGTTGGTTTCGCTCGGTTTCCGCGTCCAGTTTACGCAGGTCCCGGGCGGCGTTCTCGAACGCGCTGTGGCTTCCACGCACGACTTTGCTGAGGCGCCGGATGGCGGTGCCGAGGTACTGGACATAGCCGACGCGGAAGGTGTCCACGCTGGCGAGCGTCTCGCGGAACTCTTCGGTCCGCTGGCGATCAGTCTCCAAACCTTGAAAGGATTCGGCGACCTGCTCCAGCATCGACTCGGAGACCGGGGCGAGGGCCTCGCTGAGCGCCCGGCTCAAGACCTCCTCCTTCATGTCGCGCATCAGCTGGGGTTGCCGAAGCTGGATGAGCAGGTCGAGCAGGGGGCGGTAGCGTCCACCAAGTTTGAACAGCGCCTCGTCGACCGCGTTTTGATAGGCACCGACCTTTTCAAACAGGGTGCCATCGCCGAGCTCCTCGAATTGGGCCGCCAGTTGGCGTTTGCTGAGGGGCGTCTTGCCGTTCAGGAGTTTGATGTCCGGACCGACCCGACGCCTGCTGATGAAGAACCAAGACTTTGGTCGACCGCCGCCCTTGCGCGCGTCGAGGCCGCAGCCAAGGGTGAGGTAGGCGGGCGTATCGTTCTCGTCGATTCTGCCGAACTCGATCCAAGTGTATCCGATGCGGCGGTCGTGTCGGTCCATGAGCAGGTTCCACTCCATGCGTTTGGCGGGGTCGCGGTCGGGTTCGACGCGGTCGGGGCGAAGCGAGCCGTCGAGCAGGAAGGGGAGCTGCAGGGCGAGGACGCGCGATTTACCCGAGCCGTTGTCGCCGCGCAGCAGGAGCCTGCCGCGCGCGTATTCGAACACCTGGTTTTGGTATTTGAATAGGTTGATGAGCCCGCCGCGCACCGGCTGCCAGCGGTCTTTTCTCAGATCTGCCGACGCCTCGACGTTCACCGTAGCCTCGCCGTTCGCAGTCGCCTCGCCGTTCGCACTCGCCTCGCCGTTCACACTCGCCTCGCCGTTCACAAGAGCAACTCCTCGACGGGTGTTTTGGCTGTCGCGGGTTCGCGTAATCCGAACCGCCCGATTGCGGGCAGCGGGACTACGCCGGCAACGGGTTCGTGAACGGTTCGGAGCAGGTGAAGGGCCTCGAGACGGCGGACCGCGTCGCTTGCGAGTCCGACCTCGCTTCCGGGTTCGCGGGCATCCCGACGCCAGCCCGGATTGGCCTCGGCCATCTCGCGGATTTCCGCTTGCAGGACCGTCAGCGGAACGACCGGCGCGTCCTGCTTGCCGTGCAGCCGTTGGGCGTGCAGTCGTTGGGCGAGGCGGGTTGCGACGAGCAGGGTCAGATGTCCGTCGGTTCCCGTTTCCGGGAGATGATAGTCGGAGAGCTCGCCGTCGCGGTCGACCATGGCGATGCCCTCGCGGCGGATTTCGGGCAGGAGTCCGGTGGCTTGTTCGATCTCTTGGATGAGGAAGCTCCGCCGTTTGTCCAAGTACGCGCGTTCGTCCTCGGCCAGGTCCGCAACGTACAAAACAGGGTCGTCAAGCAGGCGGCGGAACAGGCCTTGGCGGATTTGCCGGATGCGCCAATCGTCGGAGTCCTCGGCGATCAAATTGCCTTGCCAGAGCGCGAGCAGCCGCTGTTCGAAATCTTCCTCGAGAACTAGGGAAGGAGGTTGCCGGGCCGCCAGCAGACGGCTGAGGATCGGTTGGTTGACGTTGTACAGGGCATCGGCCTGATCGGAACCGACGAAGCGGTCCTGGTCGCCATCGACCCGTTTGAGAACGCCCCAGTCGAGCAGAACGCGCAGCGCTTGCACCAGGTCGCGGCGGCTCTCGCGCCGGTTCAGTCCAAGCGGGATGCCGCCTTCCTCGAACACCGGTTCAGCGACACGGATTCCTTCAATGCGATCAGCGATGTTTTTCAGGGTCAGCTGCCGACCCTCCTGCGTGAGGATGCCGAGCACGAGGCACAGGAAGGCGTAACCGCGTCGGCTCAGGGCCACGTCCTTGCCGGCGGGGTCGCGGCAGGGACGCGAGGCGTCGAGAATGTCGGGCGGACGCTTCACCAACCGGGCCGCGTCCGCGTCGATATGAAGTTCCCAGCCCGCGTGGTGCGCGAACCAGAGGGTCAGCCATTCGCGGTGCCGGTTGACGAGGATGCGATTCTCGTGACGGTGCGTTGTCAGAGGGCGCGCGAGCAGGGTTCGGACGGCTCTTCGACGATCCTCCCATGCGCCGGCTTCGACTCCGCGTTCCAATTCGCGCAGGCGGTCGCGGCGGCGGCGCGAGCCCTGTGAAAGCTTTGGGCCGGCGGGGGAAAGCGCCTTCACGAGGCGAGATGGTTGTTCGGGGTGTCGCCGGTGGTCTTGGCGTTGGCAGCGGCTTCGGTGGTTGTGTTGGCGGCGGACGCGGTCGGGCGGATTTCGACCTGGTAGTCCGGACCGGTCAGCCATCCTTCGCTGGTTTCGATGGTCGCCTCCTCGTCCGGAACGAGCGGGGGCAGCAGCGTGATGTCGAGGGAGCCATCCGACGACTGGCTCCTGAGTGGCGTGCCGGGTTCGTGGTTCGCCGCGTTCGAGATGCCGGTGAGCAGGCGTCCAAGCAAGTCGAGCAGAAGATGGAACGCGGCCCGGTCGAGTTCGCCGAACGCGGACAAGCGCAAGGGGCCGTCGTGAACCAGAAATTCGTGCGCCAGGGCAATCTGGCGGTTCTCCTCATCGGCGAGCTGGCGCAGCAGTTCCCGCTCCCTTGAGAGGTCGATCACGTCCGGGGCGCGGCCGCGCGCGGGACCGCGTCCGGATTTACGCAACTGGGGTTCCAGCCACATCGGTTCGGCGTCCAGCCAGCTCACCCGCGCGGATTCGGCCGCCTCCTCGCGCCGAACCAGCGTTTCGTGGTTGATGCGCAAATGTCGCGACGGAGTCAGGCAGAACGCAACGCGCCAAAGGCGGTGGGCTTGCGCCTCGTTCGAGGTCTGCGCAAACCAGCGCGCCAGTTCGAGCCAATCCTGCCGCCGGTCGCTGCCCGAGGCCCGCCGGTCGTGGAAGCTCTGCATGGCGAGCAGCAGCGCGGGGATGGCCTCGCGGGTTCGGGCCCGCAGCATCTCCGCCTGGGAGCGACCCGAGGCATCCCCCAGAAAC
>Ga0209828_1002843_pt1 | contig 13863 bp, 11 predicted proteins | sample MaitaG_FD_187429 | JGI IMG/M metagenome (GOLD analysis project Ga0209828, IMG submission 187429) | Marine algal microbial communities from Maine, USA - Maine_Asex2 metaG (SPAdes) (version 2) | ecosystem: Host-associated > Algae > Red algae > Unclassified | place: Maine, USA | collected 2015-01-05 | reverse complement strand
CCGGCGCGTCAGCGGCGACCGGCGCGTCAGCGGCGACCTCGGCCCCGCCGGTGCCCGAGTCGGCCGCGTCGACCTCGCCACCGTCCGGCGACAGCCTCGAATCCTTGTCCGGCCAATGCGCCGCAGGTCCGGTCGACGACGCGCTCGTGGGGGGCGAGCGCCTGATCGGGCGCTCGGCCGCGATGCAGGAGCTGCGACGCCTGATCCGGAAGGTCGCCCGCACCAACGCGCCTGTCTGGATCACCGGCGAGTCGGGCACCGGGAAGGAACTCATCGCCCGGCTCATTCACGAGAACGGACCGCGCGGTGCGCACCCTTTCGTCGCGATCAACTGCGGTGCCATTCCGGCCGAGTTGATGGAGAGTGAACTCTTCGGACACCGCAAGGGCAGCTTCACCGGCGCAGTGACCGACAGCGAAGGCCTGTTTCGCCGGGCCGAAGGCGGCACGCTCTTTCTGGACGAAGTGGCCGAACTGCCGCTGCACATGCAGGTGAAGCTGCTTCGGGCCATTCAGGAGCGGTCGGTCCGACCCGTCGGCGGCACCGAGGAGGTGGCCGTCGACGCTCGCGTGCTGAGCGCGAGTCACAAGGACCTCGCCGGCGAGGTCGATGACGGCCGCTTTCGTCACGACTTGTATTATCGCCTGAACGTCATCTCGATCCGCTCACCGAGCCTGCGAGACCGGGAAGGAGACATCGTCGAACTCGCCCGTCATGTGCTGGGACGCCTCGCCAAGGACGACGGCAGGACGGCGTCTCTCAGCCCGAGCGCGATGGCTCGCCTCGAAGGCTATCGATTCCCCGGCAACGTGCGGGAACTGGAGAACCTGCTCGAGCGCGCCGTGGCCATGTCGGAGGGTGCGCTCATCGACGCGGACGATCTCGTGCTGCGCCCCGACGATGCGGCGACTGGCCAGGTACACGGGATGTCGAGCGACACGGCGGACGGCACGACGGACGGCAGGGCGGACGGCATGTCGGAGCGCCGGGCCGTCGGCACCTCGCCCGAGGACGCCGAACGTCGCCGCCTGATCGCCGCGCTGGAGGCGCGGCGCTGGAACCGGAAAGCCGCCGCCGCCGACGTCGGACTGACCTACCGCCAATTCCGGTACCGGCTGTCGCAACTGGGCATCGACGGTCCGGGCGGACGCTGATCGGCGGCGCACTCGTCCTTCTCGACGAGAACTTCAGCCGCCGGCACGCAACCGGGTCGGCGGTTTGTAACCCGGGTGACGAGCGGCGTGTCATCGAGTGACATTCGTGTCATTCCGCACCGTGAACGCGTTCGCCCGGAACCGCGTCACGCTTGCCCCAAACCTCTGAATTTCATCGGGTTCCTGCTTGCATTATCGGACTTCGGCGCCGTGGCATATGCCCTGCACTAAACCAATTGTCCCCAAGGACGATACCCGTTCAGCAGATCGTGGTTCAGGTCTGCGCCCCGACTAGCTAGTCACTACCTACTTCTGGAGATTTCCACTCATGGTTAAGGTTCAAAAAGGTTTTACCCTCATCGAGCTCATGATCGTCGTCGCGATCATCGGCATCCTGGCATCGGTCGCCATCCCGGCCTACAGCGACTACATCGCCAAGGCGAAGGTCGCTGAAGTGATCAACCTCGCCGGCGGCACGAAGACGACGCTGTACGAGAACTACTCGGACGTGGGTGTGATGCCCGCCGCGACCGATGCCGTCAACACGTCGATCATCGCAGGCCTTCAGGATTCCGAGTACGTCTCTACTGCTGCCTACGTCCGTGGCGGTGATGACACCGCGACGTACACGGTCACGCTCGACAACATCGGTTCCGCCGCGAACAGCCAGACCATCGCGTTCGCATTCGACGGCGGGGCGGCCACCCAGAAGTTCGTGTGCAACGGCACCGGCACGACCGCTCCGGCCAAGTTCCTGCCGGCAAAGTGCAAGCCGTAAGTACCAGTTGACGTCACGACCAGTTCCAGGGCGGCTCTTCGGAGTCGCCCTTTCCTGGTGCTCTGACCCGCTTCTTCCGTGCGGAGTCCAACGAGAAGGTTACCCGTCATGTCCGAACGAAAAGTCGATTGCCGGGAACAAGGCGGTTTCACCCTGATAGAACTGATGATCGTGGTGGCCATCATCGGGTTGCTGGCCAGCGTCGCGATTCCGGCCTACAGCAAGTACATCAGCCGCGCCAAGATCACGGAAATCTTCGCACTTTCCAGCGGCGCGAAGTTCGCCCTCTATGACACTCACGCCACCACGGGCGAGATGCCGGTCGACGACGATGACGTCGAGGCGGCGATTCAAGCGGGTTTCGAATCATCGGACTACATTACGTCCGCCGTCTACGTCAGCACGGCCGACACCGCGCGCTACACCATTACGCTTCAAGGCATCGGCAGCGCAGCAAACGGCAAGACGATCGACTTCCTGTTCGACGGCACCCGGCCGACCGATGGGGTCGTCTGCAACGGCGTCGGGACAACGGTACCGGACGACTTGCTGCCGAGGCACTGCCGCAAGTAGTCGCCGCGGAACGGCCGCCATCTCACGCCGAACTCGTGACAGACGGCTCGCGTTCCTCATCCGGACCGGCCACAGGGTCGATCGACGACCTCGTGCTCGTACAGGACACCTCCAGCCACCGCCGGATACGCCCTGGCCGCTCGCCCGCCGCTCAAGCGATGCCGCCCTCTGCCGATCCATGCACCACAGGAGGCGTCCCGAACGGCGCCCACAAAGGAACACACCGTGAGCGAACCAGACACCGTCACTCTGAACGGCATTGCGCGACAGCTTGTCAGTCAGTCGATCTGTACCGAGGAGCAGGCCCAGGAGGCGATGCGGACGTTCGCGAAGAACAACAAGACCTTTCTCAGCGAGCTGACCGCGACCGGCGAGGTGAGCGCGAGCGCCATCGCCCAGTTCACCGCGGCGGACTTCGGTCTGCCGGTCTTCGATCTCGCCGCGCTCCAGCCGGACTCCATCCCTCAGGAGTACGTGAAGGAAGAGCTGATCCAGAAGCTCAATGCCGTGCCGATCGCCGTCAGGGGCTCGAAGCTCTTCATCGCGATCTCCGACCCGACGAACAGCGAGCCGCTGGACAAGTACAAGTTCGCCTCCGGCCTGAGCGTCGACGCCGTCATCGTCGAGGAAGACAAGCTCGCGGAGCTGCGGGCGCGCGTGCTGGACGGCAACGCCGCGCTGACCGAAGGTCTGGACGACAGCTTCGACCTGGACGTCGAGGGCGGCGACCCGGCCGAGTCCGACGATGACTCGTCCGGCGTGGACGAGACGCCCATCGTCCGCTTCGTCAACAAGATCCTGCTCGACGCGATCAAGCGTGGGGCGTCGGACATCCACATCGAACCCTACGAGAAGATCTTCCGCATCCGCTTCCGCGTGGATGGCGTGCTGGAGGAAGTCGTGCACCCACCGTTGAACATGGCGGGGCGCCTGACGGCGCGCATCAAGGTCATGTCGCGCATGGACATCTCGGAGCGTCGCGTCCCGCAGGATGGCCGCATCAAGTTGAAGATGTCGAAGACCAAGGCGATCGACTTTCGGGTGAACACCTGCCCGACCCTCTTCGGCGAGAAGACCGTCCTCCGGATCCTCGATCCGAGCAGCGCGCAGCTCGGCATCGATGCGCTCGGCTACGAGCCCGAGCAGAAGAAGCTCTACATGGACGCCCTCGCGAACCCTTACGGCATGATCCTCGTCACCGGACCGACGGGCAGCGGCAAGACCGTTTCGCTGTACACCGGGCTCAACATCCTCAACGAGCCGGGCACCAACATCTCGACCGCCGAAGACCCGGCGGAGATCAACCTGGCCGGCATCAACCAGGTCAACGTGAACGTGAAGGCGGGCCTGACCTTCGCCGAAGCCCTGAAGTCCTTCCTGCGTCAGGATCCGGACGTGATCATGGTGGGCGAGATCCGGGACCTCGAGACGGCCAGCATCGCGGTGAAGGCGGCCCAGACCGGTCACCTCGTGCTCTCGACCCTGCACACCAACGACGCGCCGCAGACGCTCTCGCGTCTGATCAACATGGGCGTGCCGCCGTTCAACATCGCCACCGCCGTCTCGCTCATCATCGCCCAGCGTCTCGGACGACGCCTCTGCGAAGCCTGCAAGGCGCCTGCGGAAGAGCTGCCGCGCGAGCTGCTGATCGCCGAGGGCTTCAAGGAAGAGCAGGTGGACGCCGGGTTCCAGGTGTTCAAGCCGGTCGGCTGCCCGAAGTGCAACGGCGGCTACAAGGGCCGGGTGGGCATCTACCAGGTCATGAAGATCAGCGAGGACATCGGCAAGATCATCATGGCCGGCGGCAACGCCATCGAGATCGCGAACCAGGCGAAGCAGGAGGGCATTCCCGACCTGCGGGAATCGGCGCTCAACAAGGTACGGGACGGGGTCATGGGCCTCGAGGAATGCAACCGGGTCACCAAGGACTAAGACATGGCCAGCGCAACAGCAAAATCCGGTGCCAAGGCCACGATCCTGTTCGAGTGGGAAGGCAAGGACAAGAAGGGTGCGAAGCAGAAGGGGATGATCTCCAGCCCCAGCGCGGATCTCGTCCGCGCCAAGCTGCGTCGCCAGGGCATCGTCGCACCCAAGGTCAAGAAGAAGCGCAGCGGTGGCGGCGGCAGCAAGGGCAAGATCACCGCTGGTGACATCGCCCTGTTCGCCCGGCAGCTCACCACGATGATGGGCGCGGGCGTGCCGATGGTCCAGTCGTTCGAGATCGTGGCGAACGGCATGGACAACAAGGCCATGCGCGACATGGTCAACGGCATCAAGGCGGAAGTGGAGTCGGGGAGCAACCTGACCAGCGCGCTCAGGAAGTACCCGGAGCAGTTCGACGATCTGTTCTGCAACCTGACGGAAGCGGGAGAGCAGTCCGGTACGCTCGAGACGCTGCTCGGCGAGATCGCCGAGTACAAGGAGAAGTCCGAGTCCCTCAAGAAGAAGATCAAGAAGGCGCTGTTCTACCCGGTCGCGGTCCTCGTCGTCGCCTTCGTCGTCACCGCGATCCTGCTGGTCTTCGTGGTGCCGCAGTTCGAGTCGCTGTTCGCGGGACTGGGCGGCGAGCTGCCCGCCTTCACCCAGATGATCGTTCATGCGTCGGACTTCATGACCGCCTGGTGGTACATCATCATCGCCGGCGCAGGCCTGACGGTCTGGGTGTTCAGTCAGGCGAAGAAGCGGTCCGTCGCCTTCGCCGAACTGCTCGATCGGGTGATCCTGAAGGCGCCGGTGTTCGGGGACATCGTCGTCAAGTCGGCCGTGGCCCGGTTCGCGCGCACCCTCGCGACCATGTCCAAGGCCGGCGTGCCGCTGGTCGAGGCCATGGAATCCGTCGCGGGCGTCGCCGGCAACTCGGTCTTCGAGAAGGCCATCCTGAAGATGAAGGACGAGGCCGCGACCGGTCAGCGTCTCACCCAGTCCATCGAGAACTCCGGTCTGTTCTCCAACATGGTCGTCCAGATGGTCGCCATCGGCGAGGAGTCAGGCTCGATCGACGACATGCTCGCCAAGGTGGCGGACTTCTACGAAGAGGAAGTCGACAACGCCGTCGACGCGATGACCTCCCTGATGGAGCCTGCGATCATGTCCTTCCTGGGCGTGCTCATCGGGGGCCTGGTCGTCGGCATGTACCTGCCGATCTTCAAGATGGGCGACGCGTTCTGATCGCGCTCTAGACGATCGACGTCCGGCGCGCGATATCGGAGGCGGTTCACCAGACCCGAGCATCGTCGGTCGTCTGAACAGGCACCGGCCGGTCGGGTCCATCATGCTCGGCCAGCTCCTTGCATCGGGTCGCGGTAGCCCTCACCGCGAGTAGACTGCCTGCATGAGCGTGTTCGATCTCTTCCGCGAAAGCCCTCCCCTGTTCTTCGGGGTGGTCGCTTTTCTCGGCCTCTTCGTCGGAAGCTTCCTGAACGTCGTCATCCACCGCCTGCCCATCATGATGGAGCGGGACTGGGCGGCGGGCCTCCGCGAGCTCGAGGCCGAACGGCAGGCGAGCGCGATTCCGGTCGGTGCCGGCGGCCCGTCCGTCGTGGCGACGGACGGACCCGATGGTCACGTCGTCGGTGCGGGCCCGGACGGTGTCGAAGCACCGGCGCCCTTCAACCTCGCCATTCCGCGTTCACGCTGCCCGTCGTGCGACGCGCCGATCTCGGCCTGGCAGAACGTGCCCGTGGTCAGCTGGCTGGTGCTGCGCGGCAGGTGCGCGCACTGCAAGACTCCGATCTCGGTGCGCTACCCGCTGGTCGAGGCGATGACGATGATCCTGTCGCTCGTCGTCGCCTGGCACTTCGGACCGACGCCGGCGGCCGTTCTCGGCATCGTGGTGACGTGGTTCCTCGTCGCGATGTCGATGATCGACGTCGACACCCAACTGCTGCCGGACAGCCTGACGCTGCCGCTCATGTGGATCGGGCTGATCGCTTCGCTGTTCCCCGTCTTCGCCGACGTGCGCGACGCGGTCGTGGGCGCCGCGCTGGGCTACCTCGTGCTCTGGTCGATCTACTGGCTGTTCAAGCTCGTGACCGGCAAGGAAGGGATGGGCTACGGCGACTTCAAGCTGCTGGCCGCCATCGGTGCCCTGCTCGGCTGGGAGGCACTGCCCATGGTCATCCTGCTGTCGTCGGTCGTCGGCGCGGTAGTCGGCATCGCGCTCATCGTCGTCACGCGGCGCAGCAAGGAAATTCCGATTCCGTTCGGGCCCTACCTCGCCGCGGCCGGCTGGATCGCGATGATCTGGGGCGAGCCGCTCCGCACCTGGTACGGCACGCTGTTCGGCTGACCGGTCGCGCGGCCCTCGCGGTCGGCTCGACGCTCGTGCATCATCCCCCGCACCGGTTCGCGCTCGAGGCGACCGGACCGACGGAGATCGCCCGATGCACTGGCTCACGCCCGAGTTCCTCCTGACCGCCCTGATCGTGGTGCTGATTCCCGGCACGGGCGTGATCTACACCGTCTCGACCGGGCTGCTCGCCGGGCGTCGGGCAAGTGTGGCCGCCGCCTTCGGTTGCACGCTGGGCATCGTGCCCGCACTCGTGGCGAGCATCGCGGGGCTCGCCGCGCTCCTGCACACGAGCGCGCTCGCCTTCCAGATGCTTCGGATGGTCGGCGTGGCGTATCTGCTCTACCTCGCGTGGGGTCTCTGGCACGAGACGGGTGCGTTCGCCCCGACGACGGCGGGGGAGCCGGCGACGGCGGCGCCGGCGCACGGCGTGCGCGTGCTGAGCGCCATCGCGATCCGTGGTGCCTTGATCAATGTTCTCAACCCGAAGCTCTCGATCTTCTTCCTCGCCTTCCTGCCGCAGTTCGTGCCTGCCTCGGGGAACTCGGCCGTGCCGTACATGCTCTGGCTCGGCGGCACGTTCATGCTCATGACCTTCGTCGTGTTCATCGGCTACGGTGTCGCCGCCGGCGCCTTGCGCCGACGGGTGCTGTCGTCCGAGCGCGCCATGCGCTGGTTGCAGCGAACCTTCGCCGCGGCGTTCGCCGGGTTCGCCGCCAGGCTCGCGACGAGCGAACGCTGAGCGTGGGTACGACACGTGCGGGACGAGACCCATGCAGCTGATCGGTCTCACGGGCGGCATCGCCAGCGGCAAGACGCTCGTCTCCGATCGTTTCGCGCGGCATGGCGTTCCCGTGATCGATGCGGACCTGCTCGCACGAGAGGTCGTACGGCCCGGTTCTCGCGGACTGAACGCCTTGATCACGCACTTCGGCACGGCGATCCTGACCACGAAGGGCGAGCTCGACCGAGCGGCGCTCCGAGAGATGATCTTCGTCAACCCGCCGGACCGCGCCGTCGTGGACGAGACCCTGCACCCGCTGATTCGCGAGCGGTCGGAGCGCCGGATCGGCGAGGCGCGGGCGGCCGGACATGGCTACGCCGTGTATGCCGTGCCGTTGCTGGTCGAGACGGATCAGACGGCGCGCTTCGATCGCATCGTCGTGGTCGACGTGCCGGTCGAGGTGCAGCTCGAACGGCTGCTGGCACGCGACGGCTCGAACGACGCACAGGCCCGAGCGATGCTCGCGGCGCAGGCGACCCGCGCAGACCGGCTCGCCGTCGCGGACGACGTCATCGACAACACCGGAACCGTGGAGGCGACGCTCGCCCGCGTCGACGAGCTGCACGAGCGCTACGCGGCCTCCGCAGCGATGAACGCGAGACCACCCCGCGACTGATGGCCCGAGTCGCCGTCGATGCGGAGCCGCAGCGGTGCCCGGCGACGGCGCTCGACGTGTCCGATCCCGCCCACGAGATCTACCTCGACACGATGGAAGTGGTGGAAGTGGTGGAAGTGGTGGATCGTGCGGCGCGCTTCGTCGCGTCGACTACCTCGATCTGTCTTCACGGCGACTCGAGCGCTCGCTGATCAGTGCGTCCACGACAGACCGGTTGGCCTCGGGGAACGTCAGCGACCCCAGCTCACTCGGCGCTGCCCATCGAAGCGTCTGCCCCTCGCGTCCGGCGGGCGTTCCGTCGAACCGCGTGACGTCCATGAAGTGGAGTCGCACGCGCTTGTCGGGATAGGCGTGCACGAGCGTGCACCGCGGCACGAAGGCGGTCGGCACGATGTCGAGCTCCTCGCCGAGCTCGCGGACGAGCGCGGCGTCGAGCGTCTCGCCCGGCTCGACCTTGCCGCCGGGGAACTCCCAGCGATCGCCCTGGTGCTGCCCGGGCTTGCGGAGTGCGAGCAGCACGTGCTCGGCGGCGGGATTCCACACGATGCCGGCGACGACCTCGAGGGTGCTCATGGTGCCCCCGGCCGGGTCCTGCGCGGTATCGTCGCCGTCCGTCTCAGCTGCGATAGTCGGCATTCACGCTCACGTACTCGTGCGAGAGATCGCTGGTGTAGACCTCGGCCGCGGCATCGCCCCGCCCGAGATCGATCGTGATCGCGATCTCCGCGGCGGCCATGACCGCGGCGCCGCGCGCCTCGGTATAGCCGTCGGCAATACCGCCGCGCTCGAACGCACACACGTCGCCGAGCGTGACGGTCACGCCCGCGGGATCGAGTTCGGCGACGTCGGCCTTGCCGATCGCCATCAGCAGCCGCCCGACGTTCGCGTCGCTCGCGAACATCGCGGTCTTGACCAGCGGCGAGTTCGCCACGCTGTAGGCCACCGCGCGACACTCGTCGCGGTCGCGCCCCCCCTCGACCCGGACGGTGATGAACTTGGTCGCCCCTTCGGCATCGCGCACGATCGCCTGCGCGAGGTCGATGAAGACGGCGTCGAGCGCGCGAGTGAACGCCTGCCAGTCGCTGGCCGTCGTGCCGGCAGCCATCGCGTCCGTGGCCGGCGCATCGGTCGCCGTCAGCTCTCCCGGAGACAGCGACGCACCCTGCCCCGTCGCGCACAGCACGCAGGCATCGTTGGTCGACGTGTCGCCGTCGACGCTGATCGCGTTGAAGGACACCTCGACCGCACGCTCGAGCGCGTCGTGCAGATCGGCCCGCTCGATCGTCGCATCGGTGAACACATAGGCCAGCATCGTCGCCATGTGCGGCTCGATCATGCCGGCGCCCTTGGCCAGGCCGGTCACCGAGATCGTCGACCCGTCGGCCAGCGTCACGCGTCGCGAGGTGAGCTTGGGGACCGTGTCGGTCGTCATGATGCCGGCGGCGGCCGATCGCCACGCCTCGAGCGATGCCGACTCGCCCGGCGTCGACGCATCGGGCGCCGCTGCGTCGCGAGCCGCTGCGTCGGGCGCCGCTGCGTCGGGTGCCGGCGCAGCGAGCGCCGACGCGGCCGCGACGATGCCGGTCCGCATCCTGTCGTCGGGCAGCAGCTGTCCGATCACGCCGGTCGAGAACGGCAGGACGGCTGTCGTGTCGACGCCGAGCGCGTCCGCCACCGCCTCGCAGTGGCCGCGCGCCATCGCGATGCCGGGCTCACCGGTGCCGGCGTTGGCGTTTCCGGCGTTGACGAGCAGCGCCCGAATGCTGCCGCCCGAGGCGACGACGTGCTCGCGGGCCACCGTGACGGGCGCCGCGGCAAATGCACTCTTCGTGAAGACCGCCGAGGCAACGGTACCGTCGGCGAGTCGCATCAGCACCAGATCGGGCGAGCCGTCCCGCTTGACGCCGCAGGCGACGGTCGCGAGCTCGACGCCCGCGACGGGAAACGCAGGTTGCAGTGACAGGCGCACGGGCATCGACGGGTCGCCTCAGGTCAGCTTGCCGTGGCAGTTCTTGTATTTCTTCCCGGAACCGCAGGGGCAGGGGTCGTTGCGCCCGAGCTTGCCGCCCTCGCGACGGAACGGCTGGGCCGGCACGTCGGCCGGAGGATGCCGCTCGGCGGCCGCACCACGCTGTGCGGCCGCCGCCGCCACCGCGGCATCGGCGGGGTCATCGGCACGGTCGGTGTCGCTGCCGCGCGGTCTCGTCGGGGTGTCCCCGGCCGGCGATCGCCCCTCGCCCTCGTCCGCGAGCGCACTCTGCACTGCACGGTGCTCGTAGCTGACCTTCGGCGGCGGTGGCGGCGCGACACGCTCTTCGGCACGCTCGGCCTGCTCGGGGCTCTTGACCTGCACCTTCGACAGCACGGTCACCACATCGCTCTTGTACTCGTCGAGCATGTTGGTGAAGAGCGCGAATGCCTCCTTCTTGTACTCCTGCTTCGGATTCTTCTGCGCGTAGCCGCGCAGTCCGATGCTCTGGCGCAGGTAGTCCATGCCGGCCAGGTGCTCCTTCCAGTGCTCGTCCAGCGCCTGCAGCATCACGTACTTCTCGAAGCGGCGGAGCCCCTCCTCGCCGGCCGCCGCCTCCTTGGCGTCGTAGTCGGCGACGAGCTGCTCGACGATGCGTTCACCGATCGAGGCCTCGGGCAGGTCCGGCTCGGCGGCGAGCCAGCCACGCACGTCGAAGCGCTGGTTCGTCATGGTCTCGAGTTCCTGCTCGAGCCCCTCGAGGTCCCAGGCCTCCTCGATCGAACCGGGCGGGACGAAGCGCGCGACCACGTTCGGGATCATCTCCTCGCGCAGCTCGTCGATCTCGTCCCGGACGCTCTCCGCCTCCATGTACTCGTTGCGTTGCTCGTAGACGACCTTGCGCTGATCGTTCGCGACGTCGTCGTACTCGAGGAGGTTCTTGCGCATGTCGAAGTTGTGTCCCTCGACCTTCCGCTGTGCGTTCTCGATGGCCTTGGTGACCCACGGGTGCTCGATCGCCTCGCCTTCCTGCATGCCGAGCTTCTGCATGAGATTGCCGACGCGCTCGCTCGCGAAGATACGCATCAGGCTGTCTTCGAGCGAGAGGTAGAAGCGCGTGGAACCCGGATCGCCCTGCCGGCCCGAACGCCCGCGGAGCTGATTGTCGATCCGGCGTGACTCGTGACGCTCGGTGCCGATGATGTGCAGGCCACCGGCCTTCAGCACGGCCTCGTGGCGCTGGTCCCAGTCCGTGCGGGCGCCACCCTTGGCCGCGTCGTCGGAATCGGCGTCGCCGGAGGTCAGCATGGCGGCGAGTTCGGCCTCGAGACTGCCGCCGAGCACGATGTCGGTACCCCGACCGGCCATGTTGGTCGCGATCGTGACCGCGCCCGGACGACCGGCGTTCTCGATGATGCTGGCCTCCCGTTCGTGCTGCTTGGCGTTCAGCACCTCGTGCTTGATGCCCTTCTTGTCGAGCAGGCCCGACAGGTACTCCGACGTCTCGACCGAGGTGGTGCCGACCAGCACGGGCTGCCGGTTCTGCGAGCACTCCTCGATGTCCTCGATGATCGCGTCGTACTTCTCGGCGGGCGTCAGGAAGACGAGATCGGCGCGATCGTCCCGGACCATCGCCCGGTGGGTCGGGATGACCACGACCTCGAGGCCGTAGATCTGCTGGAACTCGTAGGCTTCGGTGTCGGCCGTGCCGGTCATGCCCGCGAGCTTGTCGTAGAGCCTGAAGAAGTTCTGGAAGGTGATCGACGCGAGCGTCTGGTTCTCCTTCTGGATCTGCACGCCTTCCTTCGCCTCGATCGCCTGGTGGAGGCCCTCGGACCAGCGCCGCCCGGGCATGGTGCGTCCGGTGAACTCGTCGACGATCACGATCTGGTTGTCCGAGACGATGTACTCCTTGTCCTTCGTGTAGAGCGCGAGCGCCCGGAGCGCGGCGTTCAGGTGATGCAGCACGGCGATGCGGGACGCATCGTAGAGACTCTCGCCTTCCTCGAGGATGCCGTCCTCGACCAGCAGGTCCTCGACCCGCTCCATGCCCTCCTCGGTCAGGTGCACCTGCTTGCTCTTCTCGTCGACCGAGTAGTCGCCCTCGCCCTCCTCCGACTGCTGGCGCGCGAGTCGCGGCACGACGGCATTGAGTTTCGTGTAGAGCTCGCTGTCGCCGTCGGCCGGCCCGGAGATGATCAGCGGCGTGCGCGCCTCGTCGATCAGGATCGAGTCGACCTCGTCGACGATCGCGAAGTTGAGCCGGCGCTGCACCTTCTGCTCGGGCGAATGCGCCATGTTGTCGCGCAGGTAGTCGAAGCCGAACTCGTTGTTGGTGCCGTAGGTGACGTCGCAGCCATAGGCCTCGCGCCGCTCCTCGCTGGAGAGGCCGTTGACGATGATCCCGACCGTCAGGCCGAGGAAACCGTAGAGCTTCGTCATCCACTCGGCGTCACGCCGGGCCAGGTAGTCGTTGACGGTGATGACGTGCACGCCCTCGCCGGGCAAGGCGTTCAGGTAGACCGCCGTGGTGGCCACCAGCGTCTTGCCCTCGCCGGTGCGCATCTCGGCGATCTTGCCGCTGTGCAGGACCATGCCGCCGATCATCTGCACGTCGAAATGGCGCATGCCGAGCGCGCGCTTGCCGGCCTCGCGCACGACCGCGAAGGCTTCGGCGAGCAGGGAGTCGAGCTTCGCACCCTGGGACAGACGCTCGCGAAACTCGGCGGTCTTGGCGACCAGCGCCTCGTCGTCCAGCGCGGCGATGGTCGACTCCAGCGCGTTGATCGCGTCGACCTCGCGCGCGAGACGCTTGACCGTCCGGTCGTTGCTGCTGCCGACGATCTTCTTGACGAGATTACCTAACATGAATCCGAATCCTGTCGCTGCCATGGCAGCCGTTATGCGCCTGTACCGGACATCGACACGGCACGTCCGGCGCGCTCGCGCGCATCGGACGCGATGCCGGCGTCGCACGCGGCATTATGGCACCGAACCTCGGATCGACCGGAAGTTCAGCGGACGTACAGGGCCGGGTCCAGCGGCGCGCCGTGCCGACGCACCTCGACGTGGACATGCGGCCCGGTCGAGCGCCCGCTAGAGCCGAGTGTCGCGATGGCCTCGCCCTTGCGCACCCGGTCGCCGAGCGCGACGAGGTTGCTCTGATTGTGCGCATAGCGCGTGCGGTAGCCGGCGCCGTGTTCGATCTCCACGAGATTGCCGTAGCCGCCGTTTCGGCCCGACCACGTCACCACACCGTCTGCGAGCGCGTGCAGCGGCGTCCCGACCGGCCCGGCATAGTCCACGCCGTGATGCATCTGCCGACGTCCGCTCAGGGGTGACGCGCGATAGCCGAACCCCGAGGTCCTGACGATGCCGACCGCCAACTGCCCGCCGACGCGTCGGTCATGCGCGGCGCGGCGGTCGTCGAAGATGCGCGCCATGCGGGCCGACTGCACCGCCAGCGGTTCGATCGCGCCGCGCGACAACTCGTCCAGTGCATCGCGTGCGGAAGTGGCGTCTCCCACCGTCGGCACCTGCGATGGCGGGAGGTCGAGATCGAACTCCCCGTCGTCGAGCCCGGCGACATCGGCGAGCCGGACGAACAACACGCGAAGCCGAAGAATCTCGGCTCGCACTCGCCCGAGCTCGGACCAGACGGAATCGGATGCAGGTCGCGCGTGGTCGGGTGCACCCCCGAC
>Ga0209828_1002842_pt1 | contig 13868 bp, 15 predicted proteins | sample MaitaG_FD_187429 | JGI IMG/M metagenome (GOLD analysis project Ga0209828, IMG submission 187429) | Marine algal microbial communities from Maine, USA - Maine_Asex2 metaG (SPAdes) (version 2) | ecosystem: Host-associated > Algae > Red algae > Unclassified | place: Maine, USA | collected 2015-01-05 | reverse complement strand
TCGGCTCACCTTTATGGCCGGCAACTCCATCGTGGCGGCCGCCGAACTCGCGGCCAAAGCATGGGCCGAGGGCGAACGCCCTGCTGTCGGCTTCGCCCGGTATGTGCCGCCCGAGACCGACATGCTTGATCCAGAGACAGGCGCAGGTCAGCCGAACTTCAGCTACGGCTACATGGCCCAAGCCGTTGAACTCACCGTGGACATCGAGACCGGACACATCCGGGTCGACAAGGTCATCTCAACCCATGATGTCGGCCGCACGATCAGCCCCGAACTCCTGCGGGCCCAAGTCGAAGGTGCCGTCGTGCAGGCCCACGGTTATGCACTCAGCGAAAACCTGCAGGTCGTCGACGGTATGATCCGCAACCCGCGGTTCTCGTCGTATCTGATTCCTGGCATCGGTGATGTCCCGACCGAAGTCGACTCGGTGATCCTCGAACTTGCTGATCCACTCGGGCCGTTCGGGGCTCGCGGGGTCGCCGAGATGCCGTACATCACCTATGCGCCAGCCGTCGTTGCTGCACTCCACGACGCCACCGGCGTGTGGTTCAACGAGTTCCCTCTGACCCCTTCGCGAGTGCTCGCAGGGCTCAAAGTTCACGACTCGTAGCGCACTGCTAGCAGCTTCGGCGCAAACGATGAGATACTTGCGCCATGGGGACAGGCGCCAATCCTGATCAAGACGATTCGCAGGTCGACGAAGACCTGCTATTCGAGATCGTTTTTACGATGGACACGTTGGGTCGGGCGCCGGTGCACCCTGACCGAATGCCCCGGTGGTTGAGCCTTCTCGGAAGCAGCGTGGATCAGCAACAGCTGATCGATGCCTTGATCGGGGGTGGCTATGTCCATCGTGAGCCGAAGTCGGACTGTCTTGTTGGACCGATGGGAGCTGGCCGCAACTTTCTCAATGGCTTTCCGAACCGGCCGAGCACACTCGCTACTGCGTTGCGAAAAGAGAATTGCGCGGCTGCAGGTTCGATCGCGCCCGACCACACCGCCGCCATCTTTGACTGCGCAACGCCCGACGATGCCCGGGTCGCGCTGATGGCGGCACCGTTCGATCTGACCGCTGATCAAGCCGCGTATCTCTTGGAGAATCTTGAACTTCGGTGTCTCACGAGCCAATACCGGTCTGCCGCCATCAAGGACGCGTCGAACGAATATCAAAGTCGTATGCCATCGAATGATCCACCGCCCTTTCCGGTCGGTGCGGATCAGCGAGTTGTCTGCGAACTCACCTTGCTCGACGAAGATCCCAGAAGCGTCGGCGGACCCCGGGCCTTCGTGCTCCTCCAACCAGAAGTGGGGCGCATCGAAGTAGGTAATCCGCTACCTGACCATCACATTTGGGGCAGCATGGAGGGTGATCTGCGGTGCACCGTCGTGGAAAAGCTCAATGGCGGTATGAGTGGCGGTGGTGGTTTGCCCTGGGACGATCAGCAGCTCGACTTCTTATGCTCCGAACCCGGCACTGGCACTGGCCCTAACGGGAGCGCGTACATCGTCCTTGCCCAGATACCAGAGACCATTGTCGAAGTTCGCGTTGAGCACGATGGCGTGACCCGGGTGCAAACGCCAATTCGTCGAACCGCAGCCGTTCCGCTTGACAGCCACGGAAGTCGCCACTTCACCGTGTTCGGCCGCGATGCGACTGGCTCCGAGGTCATTCTCTTCGAGCCGAGGTAGTCGTGGTGCAACTGGCCCCCTGCCAGACGAACGGCTGGGCGAGTGACCGTGACCTGCTCGACGTTCTCGCAACAACCTGGCGCGCGGTCCACGGGTTCGTCGACCTTTAGGTCGGTGGCCCGCTCTCCGCACCCTTCGATGGCTCCGACATCGAGACGCTTCGTCGGCTTCATAACGGGGTGCTCGATGGACTCGGCGAAGACCCGAACTTGGGGAGTGCTGAGTAACCTGCGCCGGTGACTGAAGACCGTTCCCACCGCAAACCCCATGGCGACATCCTGCTTTCGCAGGAAGAAATCGCACACGGAGTGCAGGAACTCGGCGAGCGTTTGAGTGCCGACTATGCCGGAACCAGCCCCATGCTTGTTGGCGTCCTCAAGGGTGCCTTTGTCTTCATGGCTGACCTGGTGCGGGCAGTTGACCTCGATGTCGAAGTCGACTTTATGGCGCTGTCTTCCTACGGCCGCTCAACGGAGACCAGCGGCGTGGTCCGGATCGTGATGGACCTGACCGAGAGTGTCGAAGGTCGCGATGTGATTCTGGTCGAAGACATCGTCGACACCGGTCTGACACTGAGCTACCTCGAAGATCACCTTGCAACCGCGGGTGCAAAGAGCGTCGAAGTCTGCGCACTGCTGGTGCGAGAAGGCCGCCAGCACGAAGGCAGTCACATCAAATACGTCGGCTTCGAACTGCCGCCGGCTTTCGTTGTTGGCTACGGCCTCGACGCCGCCGAATACGGCCGCAACCTGCCCTACGTAGCCGAATACCTACCGGAGTGAATTGAGGACGAACTACCCCGAGACTCGGGAGCGCACTACCCCGGGACTCGGGAGCGGCTATTACAACTACCCCGGGACTGGCGAATTGGTGGCTAGAAAACAGCGGCGAGCGAAGCGAGCAAGCGCACTACCCGGTCGCGTGGGGGTGGTTTTCGTTGAGGCCGGCACCGGTGATGCGTACCATTCTTACGTTGGCTTTGAACTCCGGCAATGAAGCCGCGTTGGAGTAGGACATGGAGCTCTTCAGCCCAGCCATGAGCTCATTGACGAGCAGTTTGACGGATCCCCGATAAGGGACCAGGCCTTCGACACCTTCAGCAGCGCGATGTTCGAAGTACTCGTCGTCGAGTTCTTCGCCCGATCGAGCAGCTCGTTGTTCGGCGGCTTCTCGCGACGCCATGCCGCGTACTCGTTTGTAGAGCCCTTTGTCGGTCTGCTCGACCTCGCCCGGTGCCTCTTTGGTGCCCGCAAACATCGACCCGATCATGACGCTGTCGGCCCCCACGGCGAGCGCCTTGGCGATGTCGCCGGATGTACGGATGCCGCCATCGGCGATGATCGGCACGCCGCAGTTGGCGTTGACGGCTTCGCTCACGGCGGTGAGCTGCGGCACACCAACTCCGGCGACCAGTCGAGTGGTGCAGACGCCGCCGGGGCCAACGCCGACCTTGATGGCGTCGGCGCCAGCCTCAGCCAGATCGAGAGCGCCCTGGGCGGTTGCCACATTCCCGGCAATCACCTGCACGTGAGGTGCCTCGGCCTTCAGGCGCCGCACGCCTTCGATTGCGTGTTCCGCGTGGCCATGGGCGATATCAAGCACCACTACCGAAGCGCCGGCCTCGGCGCAGGCCAAGGTGCGCTCGATCATGTCATGATCGGTGCCTATGGCCGCACCAATCGTGCCGCCGCCCGATGCGGTGAACGCGGTGCGGACTTGGGTTTGCTGGTCCTCGATCGGAAGGAATCGGTGAATGATTCCAACGGCTCCGAGCTGTGACATAGCGGTCGCCATCTCCCACCCGCAGACGGTGTCCATGTTGGCCGCGATCACCGGTGTGCCCATGGCGATGCCTTTGGTTAGCTGCGACGCCAGGCTGACTTGAGAGCGCGACCGGATCGCCGAGCGCTGAGGCACGATGAGGACATCGTCGTAGGTGAGTGCGAGCGGCAGGCTGGCGAGGTCCATGATGGTTCTAGGTTCAGTTGGTCAGATTGACCAGATAGTCGGTGATCTGAGCGTCTTCGGCGCCCAGATCGGCAAAGTTGTCCGCCGTGCGAGCTGCCATAAATTCGCTCCAGTCAAATGAGCGATACCGAGGAGTCTCGGCCAGCTCAGGCAGCGGGCTGATCGTGCAATGACGGCTTGGGTTCGCGAAGTACGGAATGCTGAACCGGCGTTCGCTGGTCATGGGGACAACCCGGTGTACCGCGGCTCGCCAACGGTCGTTGGTCTGTACTTGCACAGCATCGGCCAGATTCACGACAATCGTTCCTGGTGTAGGTGGCACGTCGAGCCATTCGCCGTCTCGCGCCTGGGTTTGTAATCCGCCGGTGCTGTCCTGCAACAACAGGGTGATGACACCAGGGTCGGTGTGATAGCCAAGTGCGGTCTCGCCGAGTTCGGTCAGTCCGGCGCGCTCGCTTTCGGGGACTGGGTCGCCAACGGGGTAGTGGTTGAGTCGAACGGTGCTGTTGATTGGGTCAAAGGTCATCTTCGACTGCGATTCGGTACCAAGTTCGAGCACGTGGTGCAGTAACGCCAGGGTGCGATGAGCCAGCGCAGTGAACTCGACATGAAAGTCCTGCATCGTGCCCCGAAAGCCGGGCAGGTTCGCGGGCCAACGATTGAATGCATCACGCGCTTCGGTTGTTGGGTCCAGGTAGTCAAATACTGCCTTGTGGTCCCGCTTGCGCTTGGTCAACTCGCGGTCGAAGAAGCCCATGGGGTTGTCGGCGTTGCGTCGCAATGGTTCGGTCACCGCAGGTCCGGCATCAAAGAACCGTGCGGTCTCCTGCCACGTGCGTTCGATCAGAGCGTCGGCGCCATGACCGGTGATGAGAAAGAAGCCGTGCTCGCGGCACGCAGTATCGAGTTCGGCAATGGCGGATTCTGAAGGTTGCGAAAGGTCAATGACGGGAACGCTGCTCATAAGAAGGTCGCAAACTCGTCGACCGATGCCCGCTCTGAAACGAGGGAGTTGATCGGGTGTTCGGGATTTGCCTTGCCAATTGACACGCCGCAGAACAACATGAGTTCCTCGGGTGCATCGGTGAAGGTGCGCACCTGTTCGTGCGCTGCTGACCAGGCTTCCTGGGCGCAGGTCTGGTAGCCAGCTTCTTCGGCCAACAACATAAACGTTTGCAGGAACATGCCAAGGTCGGACCATTGCGGTAGTCCAAGTCCGCGGTCGACATAACAGAAGATCGCAGCGGGTGCGCCAAAGAAGTCCATATTGCGAGCGAACTGTTGGAGCCGCCCCGCCTTGTCATCGCGTGCGACGCCGATCGTTTCGTACATTTGCTCGCCGACGGCGAATCGATAGGTGCGGTACGGGTCCCACAGCTTGGGTGGATAGACGTCGTACTCCATGGTTTTGGTCGGTGGAGCTTCGGTCATGAGTTTGCGGAACCCGGCCATGGAGTCACCGTTAATGACCCAGATTTTCCACGGTTGCAGGTTGCCGCCCGACGGCGATCGAGATGCCTTCTCGAGTAGTTCACGGATGACGGCGTTATCGATGGGTTCGGGCAAGAAGTCCCGGACCGTCTTGCGGGTCATCACCGCGTCGGTGACGTTCATAGATGTTCCTTTGCGCTGATGGGGTCGACACGCTGGTGAAAGCATGCCGGTAGAGGAGACGGTAGTGCCCTGTTAGTGGGCGGCGATATCGGCGGCCTGTTGAGCGGTTCGGGTGTCATTCGGGAAAGTCTTCACGCTCGCTTGGAGGCCAAGTTTGGCGGCGGCCTCGACGAAGCGGTCGGTTGCAGCGGTGGCGGTCATAGCAGCGTCAGTTACGCAACGCTGGCGAGTAGTTCAAGAGTGCGTTGCCACGCGATCTCGGTGGCGGCTTGGTCCCAAGCTCCCATGGGGTTCTCTTCGTTGGTGAATCCGTGCCCGGTGCCGGGGTAAACATGGAAGATGACGTCTTTGCCCATGTCGCGGAGTTGGGCAGCGAGTGCCTCGCAGGCTTCGAGCGGGAAGAAGTCATCGTTGGCTGCGAAGTGGCCTTCGATCTTTGCGCTGAGAGGTGACCAGTCGATCGAATCGTCGCCGAGTGGCGCCCCATAGAAGGGTGCAGCAACCTTGATCTTGTCGCCGCCCAGGGCGCAGAGTCGCATGGTCAGCAGGCCGCCCATGCAAAATCCGGTAACTCCAACAGTGCTACTGGTGCAGGCATCCATGGCAAGCAGCGCATTGACCGCTCCGACCATGTCCTTGGCAGCCCGATCCGGGGGTAGGCCGGTCATGAGTTGGCCGGCTTTGTCCATCTCTGTGTGCTCCGCCATTTCGCCGTGGTACAGATCTGGAGCGAGGGCGGTGAAACCTGACTCGGCAAGCCGATCGCAAACCGCTTTTATCTGTGGGACGAGGCCCCACCACTCTTGCAAGACAATCACGCCGGGCCCTGTGCCCGATGCCGGGGTCGCCAGGTAGCCACGAGCGTTGGTGCCGTTCACTGCGAACTCGATCATTTCTGAAGCCATTGCGTTCTCCTCGGGGAAGGTGATGTGGGTGTGCAGCGCTCCCGGCGGCGTTGTTCGCGCTGCTGAGACAGTACTGCAGCAGTTCAATTGGTGAGCAACGTGTCAAGCAAGCGCTCGCCGATTGCCATCATCACGGGGTCGTCGTCGCTCATCGTCAGGTACATGACGGCGAAGTAGATCGCCCACCCGCGGGCGCGTTCCCAATCGGCGTCAGAAGCACCCGCAAGCTCGCGCACAGTGCTGATCTCGGCGGGCACCAACATGAAGGCACCCGCCAGGTCGGTCGCTCGATCTCCCGAGCAAATATCGCCCCAGTCAATGATGGCGGATAATCGACCGTCGTTGACGATCATGTTGCGTGCGTGAAGATCGCCGTGCAGCCATACATGATCAGTCGCAACGGGTGCTGTACACGCAGCAGCGAACAAGCTTCGCACGGCCGCCTGATCGACGGATGTATCGAGCAAATTGACGCGACTCTCGAACTTGTCTGCCTGACCGCTCAGTGGTCCACCTCGATAGGGGTTCGGCGGAGCATTGGTGGGGGCTGTTTGGTGTAGCTGGCTGAAGAAGCCGCCCAAGAGATTTGCGGTCTCGGCGGGATCGCCCAGCTCGGCGCCGGCCGCCTCGGCCCCCTCGAACCAAGGCGTGATTGACCAGTGCCATGGATAGTCCTGTGTGGACTCGCCGCAGTGCGTCGGCGCCGGGATCGGCAAGTCGAAGCGTGATGACAACTCCGGAAGCCATCGTTGCTCGTGCAGAATCAGAGGAGCCGCTGCTTGGCGATGGGGTACCCGCACGATGTGGTCGTCGCCGAGTCGCAGGTTGGTGTTGTCCCAGCCCTTTGACAGCTCGGTGAGTGGCAACTTCGCAAGCTCTGGGAACTGGCCGGTGACCAGATCCCGGACGAGCGAATGCGTTACGTCAATTTCTGCACCCGGTCGATTTGCCACGAAAAGAAGCTACCTGCCCCGTGGACAGGTAACTCGAGTTTGATGTGGGGCGCTGGCGATATGCCTTAGAGAAAGACGCTTGTTCCGCCTGGGCCTACAAGGAACCCGACGACCATCAGTACCGCGCCGTAAACGACTTGTTTGCGCACAATTGCGATGATGCCGGAGACGACGAGAATGACTGCCAGGATCCAAAGTAGAAGAGCCATGGGTGAGATTCCTTTCACGTTGAGTGAAAGGGGAGTACCCATCTCAAGGCGGTACTAAACCAATTTTTTTCAGGTGTCGATACGACGGGCGGACGGGAAGCGCTTAGAGGCCGGAGTTGGCGACTGACTCGCGAAGTCTTCGGCCTTCTTCGTCGGGGTACACGTAGCAGATCACGTTGCGATCTCCTTCGTCGGTCCAGGTCTCGAATGTAGGCACGATTGAGCCAATCTCAAGTTGAGACAACACATACTCCAGGCCAATGAAGGACTCGAATTCGTCGAGGCATGCACTGTCAGCCCACCGGCGCAACGTGTCTTCTGCGGGGGCAGGGTCGTCGTCGTCGGCGGGGTATTGGGTCAGAAAGTACGCTTCGCGGTCATGGGGTCCGTTACACCCGACCAGTGTCGTGATCTGTTGCAGAAAGTCCGATCGATCTCGGTACACGTACTCGTTAAAGCAGTCCCCAGCCTCAATCTTTGATGGGCTCGTTGACACGCCAGCGAGTTGATCGGGATCGCTTGCGTCAAAGGTTTCTGGTGTTGGCTCGGCGTCGACGATGAATGTTTGCTCTGGCTCCTCGACAGCTTCGCTACCCCCGGAGCATCCAGCTATTACGGCAGCGAGCGCGCAACCAACAACGAATCTGCGCATCACACGAACAGTAGCTCGAGTCGTGCGGTTAGTAGCTGGGTAGCGCTTGGTCGACGTTCACGAACGTTGACCAAAGCACGAAAGCAAACGGCAGCAGCCCCATGGCGTACAGCGTCCACTTGCGGTCGAACTGTTTGCCCATGAACCAGGCGGCAATCCAGATGAAGAGCCCGGCGATACCCCACATGATTGCGGGCTGCACCTTGGTTGGATCGCCGTTCAGGCCTTCGCCAAAGTCGTCGGTGCTTAATGGCACCTCACTAGCTGTGAGATCGACGGAGCTGGTCACGTCGATGACTTCATCGCCTGCGGCGTCGTCTGAGCCGTCGGTAGCGCCAGCCGCTACCGCCACGTCGTTGTCGCCTGCGTCTGCCTCGCTGTCGTCTTCGATTGGGTTGCCTTGTGCATCGACCGTGTCGTCGTCGTCAGCGGCGACGTCGTCGCCGATAATGACCTGCTCTTCGATGGGGATGTCGCCGTCGGTCGCTTCGGCGTCGCCTGCCCGCTCGTCACTTGCGCCGGAGTCGAGCGAGATCGAACCAATCTCTACCGCTTCGTCTCGGGGGATCGTCGCGGCAGGTTCGCCGACAAGTTCGGCCTGCACAATGATCCGTTGGCGAGCGCTGTATTTGGGATGACACGCCGTGAGCGTGAGCAAGTTCTCGTCGCCCTGATCCAGCACCCAGGTATCGCTTGGGCTCACAATGAAGTAGCCGAGATCGCCGCCGCGCTGGCCACCTTCGTCGTAGCCGAGTACCCGGTACTCAAAGGTGCCCTGTGCAGTGGTGACAAAGATTGGGTCACCTGGTTGCAGCTCGTCGACGCGATGGAACGGGGCGCCGTAGGTCGTGCGGTGCCCAGCAATTGCCGCATTGCCAGCCTGCCCAGGGTTGGGGGTCGTCTGGTAGTGGCCAGGCCCCTTACGAAGGTCCTCGACCGAAACTCCTTCGACACTGATCTGATCGACATTGATGTCGGGAATAGCGATTCGGGCGAATGCCTCGCCTGGCTCAGGGTAGAGCTTGGCCAAGATGGCCTGCCGCTCAGATTCACTGAAGTCGTTGATGCTGATCTCGGCTTGCTCAGGCGCGCCACCATCGTCTGCTGTGGTATCTACGCCGTCGCCGCTCAGCACAGCATCGGGATCATTGGCGATGAGTTGACCTTCGCCAATACGCTCTTGGCTCGCTTCGGCGGCTGCAGCGAGCGAATCAAGATCGCCCGCGACCTCTTCGATCCCTGTGGACTCAGCGAAATCGTCCACGAGACCGCGCTGATCGGCGGCGTTCTGAAACCCAGTACCCCATAATTGATATGCGACGAACATCAAAACGATGACGCCAGCGCTGATCAATGCTCGACCGATCGCGCCCAGTACTCGTGCCAATCTCATGGCTGACAGTATGCGATTCGTTTGGCTAAAACTGGCCGAAAGCTCTGATTGCGGTTGCGTGGTGTCCGTCGAGATTGTGGCCGCTCGCGAATGCCGGGTTTCGCTCTGCGGGCAGTGAAACAGCGGAGTCGATGCAAGCTGATCGGCTGCAAACGACTTCGGCGATTATGGGCAGTATTGCTCAGTGTTGTGTGGCCTGTATCCCTATCCTTCGACTACGTGACTGACTCAACAACAGAGCTTGCGGTCCAGGTCCGAGGTGCCGTCGTGCTGCTGGGTCGTTTTCCTGCGCTCGCTGGCCTCGACCTGCAGCTCGACACTGGCACAGTCACGCTGGTCCAGGGACCCAATGGCGCTGGTAAAACCACGCTGTTGCGGCTGTTGGCTGGCCTCGCTCCGCTCGAGAGCGGAAGTGCACAAGTGCTTGGTCACGACGTGACGAAGGCAAAGCGCCAGGTTCGAGCATCGGTGGGACTCCTGAGTCCTGCAACGATGCTCTACGACCAGCTCACTATTGCCGAGAATCTCGAGTTTTGGGCCTCGTTGTCGCGGCACGACGACGTCGATCTCATGGCGGCACTCGATCGGGTTTCGATGGCCGACTTCGCGGACCAACAAGTGGCGACACTCTCGACCGGGCAGCGGCGCCGGGCCGCGATTGCGGTGGTGGCTATTCGGCGCCCTCGACTTTGGCTACTCGATGAACCCCATGCTGGGCTTGACCAGGCGGGCCGCGACATTGTCGACGGCCTCATTGCCGGTGCCATCGAAGCCGGGGCCACGGTGGTCGTCGCATCGCACGAACTAGACCGAGTCCGGCCACTGGCTACCCACATTGCGACCGTCGCTGGCGGAATCGTGCACTCCTTTGAAGCGAATTCTCCGGGCGGCGTGCATGCGTGAAATCTGGGCGCTGACTCGCAAGGACCTGCTGATCGAGGCCCGATCCAAAGTGGTGGCAACTCAGGTGTTGCCATTCGCCATGGTGATCCTGATCCTGTTTGGACTCGCACTCGACGCGGACCGAAGCAGCTTGCGGTCATTTACACCTGGGCTGTTCTGGGTGGCCACCTTGTTCGCGGGGATTCTTGCGATTCAGCGATCGGTGTCCGTTGAGACCCAGTCTTCAGCGTTCGAGGCCCTACGTTTATCGGGTGCTCCCGGCTGGAAACTCTTTGCGGGCAAGGCCCTTGCAGTCGCGCTGCAACTGCTGGCGATCGAGTTCGTGCTGGCGCTCGGTGTAGTGGTGCTCTATCGCTCGAACTTTGCAGACCCTGTGCTTGTCGTCACGGCTGCGCTTGCCGCGACAATCGCGATCGCTTCGGCAGGTAGCCTTTATGGTGTGTTAGCCGTTGGGATGGGTGTTCGAGACACGATCTTGCCCATGCTGTTGTTGCCTGTGCTGACTCCGGTTCTTGTTGCCGCAACCCGAGCCTTCGACGACGGCCTCGGCACGACTGCGGTCAACGGCTGGTCGTGGTGTGGGCTACTTGGATTGTTCGCCGTTGTCTACGGCGCGATTGGCGCTGTTGCTTACGCCGTTGTGATTGAGGATGCGTAATGCCGATCGCCACCGTTGAACCTTCGACCACCGCTCAAGAGGCCGTCGGCACGAGCTCGCGTCTGACCAAAATTCTTGGCTTTGCCTGTCTGGCTGGACTTGCGGTGCTGTTTCTCCTTGCCTTTGTGCTCACCGACCCCGACGAACGAGTCGACGAGGCCACCAACATTGTCACGGGCCAGTTCGATGCTGTGCGGTTGCTCTACGTGCACTTCCCGGTGGCGATCGTTACCTATACGGCCTTCTTGCTCAACGCAGTCGGCTCGATCATGGTCTTGTGGAAGAAGTCGACTTGGTGGGATATCACCGCTGCAGCGTCGGCCGAAGTTGGCGTGCTGTTCTGTGGGCTCACCCTGGTCACCGGTTCGATCTGGGGTCGCCCGATCTGGAATACGTGGTGGGAGTGGGGCGATGTGCGCCTGATGACCACAACCATTCTGTTCCTGATCTTTGTTGGTTACCTGGCGTACCGGCGAACGATGACCGACTCACAGGTCCGTGCCAAACGCAGTGCAGTGGTTGGCCTCGTCGGGGCGATCAACATCCCGATCGTGTACAAATCTGTTGAGTGGTGGGAGAACCGCACGCTGCATCAGCAATCGACACTGGCCGATTTGGCAGTCGAAGACCTGACCCTGTTTGCCATGATTTTCGGCATGGTCGTGTTCTTGGGTGTCTACGCCTGGTTGCTGATCCATCGCTTCCGCATTGGATGGCTCGAACATCAGGCAGAAACAACTGGTCTTGAGCAAGCGATTGCGGAACGCCGCGCTCAAGCCCCCGACGCGATTCGCAACGCCGTCACACAAGCTCGCTCTTCGGAGCCAGAAACAGGAGTCCACCAATGACACATATCGGCTACCTCATTGCCGGTTGGGGCATCTCGCTCGGCGCTATTGGCCTCTACGCCGTGTCGTTGATTCGGCGTGGCAAGGTGTTAGCCGCCCGCGTGCCAGCTGAAAACCGCCGCTGGATTACGAGCAAGTGAGCGACTTCATCGACGACCCCTACGCCGACGATGGCTCGGCGGGCGACGGTGCGGCTGATGGCTTGGACCTGACGCCGCGAAGTATTGCGGCCGGAGCTGATCGCAAACGTCGCTGGCTACCAGCGGCCGTCCTTGGGGTTGTCGTCGTTGGATTGGGTTTCATCCTTCTGCAGACGCTGGGTAACGCCTCGCTGTTCTTCTATAACGCCGACGAAGCAGTCGAGCGCCGTTCCGATCTTGTTGATCAACGCTTCCGCATGCAGGGCACTCCTTACGGCGAGCCGTATGCCGCGGAGATCGAACGCGAAGGCCGCCAGCAGGTCGCCGTGGTTTTCCCGGTGAACTTCGGGGGCACACTCGTCGATGTTGTACACACCGGTCAGCCCGCTGAACAGTTTCAGCCGGGCGTGCCTGTGGTGCTCGAAGGGGCCTGGGTGCAGGGTCTGCCAGCCGGAGTCGATGGAATCGGCGACGGAGCGAACGACGGTTGGCACTTTGCCAGCACCGACATGATCGTGAAACACAGCAACGAGTACCGGACCTCGAACGACGATCGCATCGACGAAGCTGAGCGCGGCGGGTTCGCCCCCGAACAATGAACAACGTAGCGATTGGTGATGCGAGTGTTGTCATTGCCTTTGTTGCGTCGATAATCGCGGCCGCGACCTTGCTGGTCGCCCAACGCAACGGTGATGAGCGACTGCGGCGAACCGGTATCAATGTTGCTTGGATGGTGGTGATTGGGGCCGTTGTTGGCTTTGTCATTCTGGAGCGGGCTCTCATCACCCGAGACTTCACCGTCAAGTACGTGTTCGACAACGGCAGCAGTCGCACGCCCCCGCTCTACAACTTCGCAACTGCCTGGGCCTCGCTCGAGGGATCCATCTTGCTGTGGGGGCTGGTGCTCGCTGGTTATCTGGGGGTCGTGCTTACCAAGTTTCGGAACCGGGTCGCTGACCCGCTCGTGACCTGGGCTCTGGTTGTCCTGCTGCTCGTGTGCACGTTCTTTTTCGGCCTGATGCTCGGTCCCGCTGACCCATTTCAATCGGTCATCATCCCCGCTGGATTCGTCGACGGACCTGGACCAAATCCACTGTTACAGAACCATGTCCTGATGGCGATCCACCCGCCAATGCTGTACCTGGGATACGTGGGCTTCACGGTGCCGTTCGCGTTTGCGATCGCAGCACTGATCACGGGCCGAGTTGGCGAAGGCTGGCTCGTCGAGACCCGACGTTGGACACTGTTTGCGTGGGGATTTCTTACCTTAGGCATCGTGGCCGGCGCCTGGTGGAGCTACGACGTACTGGGTTGGGGCGGCTACTGGGGCTGGGACCCGGTCGAGAACGCATCACTGCTGCCGTGGCTCACCGGCACCGCATATCTCCACTCGGTCATGATCCAGGAACGTCGCGGCATGTTGCGGGTTTGGAACCTCTCGCTGCTGTGCGCAACGTTTAGCCTCACGATCTTGGGCACGTTCATCACCCGGTCTGGGGTGCTTCAATCGGTGCACGCCTTCAGTGAGAGTTCGATCGGGCCGCTGTTCCTGGCCTTTTTCGGGCTGATCGCTGCGGTAACCGTGGCTCTCATTGGATGGCGCGGAGACCGGTTGCGCGCTCCGGGGCGCATCGACTCTCCAATGAGCCGCGAAGGCTCGTTCTTAGCCAACAATGTGTTGTTCGCAGTCTTCGCTTTCGTCATATTGCTCGGCACGGTGTTTCCGCTGATCGTCGAAGCAGTACAAGACGAAACCATCACGGTTGGCGTGCCGTACTTCGAACGCATGACGATGCCGGTCGGCATGGTCATGCTTTTTCTTATGGCGGTTGCACCGGTGTTGCCGTGGCGCAAAGCAAGCGGCGAGCTCCTTCGCAAGCGGCTGGAATGGCCGGCCTGGTTCGGCATTGGGGCGTTGGTGCTGGCAGTGGTGCTT
>Ga0209828_1002841_pt1 | contig 13870 bp, 5 predicted proteins | sample MaitaG_FD_187429 | JGI IMG/M metagenome (GOLD analysis project Ga0209828, IMG submission 187429) | Marine algal microbial communities from Maine, USA - Maine_Asex2 metaG (SPAdes) (version 2) | ecosystem: Host-associated > Algae > Red algae > Unclassified | place: Maine, USA | collected 2015-01-05 | reverse complement strand
AGAGGCAGGTGTGAAGTATACACCTGATACATGGATACTTAATAAGCCTTTTTCTGTTGATGATGAAAACTACAAGCGTGAGATTCAGAATGTCAATGGTATCATCCATGAAGTTATATATCATACGCAGGGGATTTTTACATTAGAACGGCGGTTTACAAAGCTTGTAGATGATCAATGGCATTTGATCTTCTATAAGGTTTCTAATGATCTAGATGACGGCTGGGAGAAATAAAAAAAGTGTTGCCACTTTTTCAAGTGGCAACTCATTTTTGAATTTCAAAAATGCGGAAGTTGTTTTTAAACACACCGTTAATTTTCAAATTGTTCCATGAGATTATACAGTGATTAATGATGTGTTTCGCTTATTAATCAGCAAAATTTGTATTTGTTACCCCCTTTTAGAAATTTATTGTAAAAAAATAGATTTATAGTGTTTTAAGCAACAAGCTTAAAACAGCGGGGAGCTTAAAACAGCGGGGAGCTTAAACGTGCGGGAATTAAAAGAGCCGTCCTAGCGGACAGCTCCATTTCGTGGAACCCTAATTTCTTAAAACTTCCTATAAAAGCTAGTTTTCAGATGTAAAAGGTATGTCCACTAAGGAACAATTCCAAAGTTGTTCTAACGATGTCTTACAAAGGGAGTTGTTCACTTTTACTTTTATATTTTAGTATTAGATAAGTGAAAGCCATCCACAATGACTGCAGATGGCTTCCTGCTGTAAGGGAATTAACCCTAACAAACAATTCCAAACTAAAAAGATAATTTTATAAGTTTTTCTGTTACGACGTTTTCGCCGCCTACAAATCTTACATAGTAAACACCAGAAGTAAGGGCACTCAGATCATATCTATGTTCGTCTTGAGTAGCATTTACCTCTATCGTTCTTACTAATTTATTTGCATCATCTGTTATGTATATCTTTTCGATATTATTTGCCTTTAGATTTTCCACTTGAATTTTATCAATGACTGGGTTTGGAGAAATCGTAATTTTTCCACCTTCTGGGCCATCAAAATCCAATTGTCTTATTTGAGAATATACAAACTTTCCATTATTATCAATTTGCTTTAATCTGTAATAATTGACTCCTCTAACTGGTGTTGCATCTACAAAGCTATAATGGCTTTCGAATGTCGTAGGTGTTTGCGCTACTTCATGTCCGATTGTTTCAAATCTAGAACCATCTTCAGAACGTTGAATATCAAAACCTTTGTTATTTACTTCCACGCGTGTTGTCCACTCAAGAAGTGAGGTCTGCCCCTTTCTTTTAGCGGTAAAGCCTACTAGATCTACAGGTAGGCCTACATCTTGTAAATCTATCCCTAACGATGCAGATTTATTGTCATCACCAACTTCATTATCAAAGGCATCTGTACAGCCATTAAATGGTAGACCTGGAGATGGATTTGGCATAATTTGAATGTTCGCATTGCTAGTTTCCAACACACATCCTGTGTTAAAATTTCCAGTGATGACTACTTGTACTGATCCAGTTTGTAACCAAGTTATAGATTGATTTGATAATCCATTTAATGTGAAATTATCCATATCATAGGTCCAATCAAACTCTGCACCTGTGACTGTCATTTCATCGATGACGACGTACTCTTCTCCTGTAGGTAAACTGATTTGGATACTCCAACTTTCTGCCGGAGCAAGACATGTCGGATCGCCTCCACCCATTGTCCAAGTGACTTCTAATATGGAGGTAGTTCCTTCATCTATGCACGACGCATCAAATTCCATCCCATTTAATGATGGATTGCAATCATGGTCTCCGCATTGAGCGAAACTAGTTGAATAAGCGGCAAACATAAAAATTGTTGCGGCTATAATTGTTTTAAATGTTGTTTTCATAATAATTAAAATTTTATCCTGAGGCTTGCTAAAAACAAGCCTCAGGATGGTTATCTAGTTTAGTTTAGTTTATTATTAATGATCCTTGCGCGTAATTGTTATTCAAATCAACATCGCCACCTGTGTAATTAATCAGTGTACCTGTTGTTTGTCCTGTACTACTAGGTAGTCCATCCGCACATATGTTTACTGCAATTACTGTAGTTCCAGATCCTGGAATCTGATCAGGAAGTGGCATTGTCAGTAAAAAGTTTGGGCCTAATGGAGTAATTACCCAATGTGTGTTATCTGCCGGAATACCTCCAGCCACATTTGCTATAGTAGCATTCGGATCTATGGTCATACTAAAGGCACTCGGTGCTGATATCAAGATTTGCACCATTCCGTTCGTTGGTGACAATTCTAAGTTATTTATGATATATACCGCTTCTCTACACTGGTTTTGTGCAAATGTTGTACCCTCTATAAAGAATATTGGTGTCAACTCTACTGCCATTTCTGGCTCTACTGTCACATCTTGGCAGAATACATCTTCCTCACCACATACACTTTCTACTGTTAAGCATATCGTGTATGTTCCCGGCTCTTCATAGGTATGACAGAAGTACGATTCATGGTACCAAGTACCATCTCCTGTATCCCATGTGTAGGAATCTGCATTCATTGACATGTCTTCTGCGCATACTTCCAACCCTTCTACAGTAATCGTAAAGTCCGCCATTGGTGGTGCAGGATCAAGGATCGTTACATCAAATGAGCAGCACCCTTCGTTTCCATTTGAGTCTGTCATACACATTGTAACTGTTGTCGTTCCTACTGGGAATTCCGCTTCTAAACTTGTGGACTCAAAATCTACATTTATTGTTTCATCTGAAGTCGTCACTGTCAAGTTTGTCTCATCCGCTGGTGGTAATGCACCATCACAGTTATCTGCAAATACTGGATACGGCCAATCTATTGTATTGAAACAAAGACCTGTTAATCCATTATCGATAATATCATCTTGACACTCTGTCGCAACTGGAGGTAAATTATCAAAGACAAATACATCACATGTTACTGTGCTTGTCAATCCACACGCATCTGTTGCTGTAATATCTACCGTTACACTTGTTACTCCGTCAATTGAAATATCATCACATGTTACTAACACCTCTGGATTTGTCTCCGTCACACTACAATTATCAGTACTAGAACCATCGCCTGCTGCATCCGCTGCTAGCGTTGCTTCTCCGTTCTCGTCTAAGAATAATTCTATAGTTGCTGCTGGACATACTGCAACTGGTGCTTCTTCATCTAACACCGTTACCATTGCCGTACATGTACTTGTATTACAATTTTCATCTTCCACTGTAAGTGTCACCTCTACTGGTGTTCCCCAGTCAGCGCAACTGAAGTCTGTAATATCTATGCTTAGACTTACTTCGCCACATGCATCACTACTGCCTCCATCTACATCTGCTGCTACTATGCTTGCTTCTCCGTTTTCATCTAAGCTTACTTCTATATTCTGACATACTGCAAGTGGTGCTGTCTGATCATCTACTGTAATCACATGATTAACCGGTATGCTCAAGCCACCGCAATCTTCCACCAAGTAATCTCTTGTGATTATCAATGGATCTCCACAACCTGTGCCTCCTGTAGAACTCTCTCCTGTATATGTTACCGTTACATCGCCTCCACAATTATCTGCTTCATCTGTTATCACTTCTGGATCTGGTGCTGGTACATCTGAATCACAATCTACTGTAATGGCTAATCCATCACTTGCCGTTGGTGCTGTCAAATCTTGTATCACAAATATTTGCGTTACATTAACAACATTACCACCGCAGTCTGTTACACTGTAGGTTCTTGTTATCTCTAATGGACTGTCGTTACAGCCTGTATTATCACTGTATACATCTTCTACAAATTCTACTACTGGATCAGGACAGTTGTCTGCCTCATCTGTCACGAGTTCCACATCTGGAGCTGGTAATTCTGATACGCATTCAAACGTGTCTCCTGCTAGTATTTCTGTTACTGTAGGAAATTCATCATCCAATACAACTACTTCAAAACAACATTCGTCATTCAAGTTATCTGAATCATCATACACTTTGTAGCACACTGTTGTTGTTCCTTTAGCAAAAGCTAATGGTCCTACAATTGCTGCATTCCCTGATGCCTCCTGATACGTAATCATGTCTGGAATAAAGGCTGCATCATCGCTGCTGAAGCAGATTTCCATTCTGTTACACTGGCAATTATCCTGGTAAGATGGATTTTGCCATGAATATGTCGTCTCACATACTCCATCATCTGTATCTAACTCAACATCTGAAGGACACTCCGATAGACTGATAAATGGTGGTATGTTATCTATTATTTCTACTGTATGTACATCTGTTGTAGATAAATCACAATCATCTGTTATTGTAATTGACACTACTGTTGTTCCCGCTTCGAATGTTCCTGTCCAGAAATAATTGCCAGTTACAGCGTCTTGTTGTATCGGTCCAAAGTTTACAAATGGATCTGCACTAATTGACACATGTGTCAGGTTCATATCTGTACAGTTGTCTGTATATTCTGGTACCCATATATGGGCAGACTGTGAACAATCCGTACCTATTATATCAACTCCTTGATTATCAGGTGTCGTTATAAATTCCGGCGGACTAGTATCTCCTCCTGTATGTATAATTGTACTTGTAGTTGCGTTTCCACAATCATCTATTACATCGTAAATACGTGTTAGTGTCCATGCGCAATCATCATCATCAACTCCACATGACTCTTCTGCAAATGTTACTGTAAATTCACTACATGCATCTGAGTATGCTAATTCTATTGCTGCAATATCATTTGCCATTGGCAGTGCTGCACTTGCTTCGTCTTTACAAACGTTTACATCCGTCTCCCCTGCTGGATCATCTCCATCTGGTGCTACTGTATCTTCGATTGTAAATGTTGCTGTAGTCTCATCACTATTACCGCACTCGTCTGTAGCTGTAAATGTTACTTCTACACTTCCTGTTGCACCGCAATCATCTGAAAGTACTGCTGGATCTGGTGCATAAGTCCATGTAACTTCTCCACAATTATCTATAGCGCTTGCGCCTCCGTTATTTGCCAACCAAGCAGCTAAATCTGCTATATTGCCTGCTCCATCACACTCTACTGTCATATCTTCTGCTGCTGGATCTATAACGGGTGCTTCCGTATCTACCACCTCTATAATCTGATCGCAAGTAGTTGCATTTCCACATACATCTGTTGCCGTCCATGTTCTTGTAATTGTCATCTCTTGTGGACAGTCACCATCCGTAACTACATCATTGTAAGTAATCTCTACTCCACTACAGTTATCTTCAGCAGTTGCCATACCTGTATCTGCAGGTTCTGTACTTGCATCACACTGTACTTCAAGATCTGCTGGACAAGTAATCTCTGGTCCCTGTGTATCTTCTACTGTTATTATCTGATCACAGCTGCTTGCGTTTCCACACTCATCTTCTGCTGTCCATGTTCTTGTTATTGTATAGTTATAAAAATCACATGCTTCAGGGTCTGACCCTTGTGTGCTTACATCACTATAACTCACTGTAACATCTGTGCACTGATCTACTGCTGTAGCTTCTCCTGTGCCTGTTTCTCCTGAACTAGGATCTCCCACTGGATCTGTGCTCGCATCACATTCTACTGCGATGTCTGCTGGACAAGTGATCATTGGTGCTGTGTTATCCTTAATCTCTACTACTTGATCTTGTGTTACTGTATTGCCTCCACAGTCTGTTACCTGCCATACTATCGTCCAAGTTATATTACATGTCGTAAGTACCTCGTCTATACTTAGTATCTCTAAAAACATCTCAGGACAGTTATCTGCAAAGTCTGCACTGCTAGGGCCATCTACACTAATGCCTCCTGCTGTAAAGCTATCATCAAAATCAAAGTCATCCACTGTTAAATCTAGTATTGCTGTCCCAGGACATGCTGCTCCGTCTTCTTCTGTAAAGAAGCAGTAGTCTGTCTGATCTGCAAACGTTGGTGGCTCGTTATCTTCTACTGTTATATCAAAGCTGCAATCAGCATTTACATTCCCCGATGGATCTGATACTTTGAAAGTCACTGTTGTTGTTCCCTTAGGGAAGGTCGCTGTAATATCTTGTAAAAATCCACTCGTGCCTACATATGTTACATTCTCTGGTAACAATGCAGGATCTATATCATCACTTGTAAAGCATACTTCCATCTCTGCACATAAACAGAAATCATCGTACTCTGGATTTGTGAATGTATATTCTGCATCACATACGCCTGGCTCCGTAGATAGAACTACATCATCAGGACATGGTGTCTTGATAAATGGTGGTTCTGTATCTATTACTGTTATTGTATGTGTAATACTCACCTCATTACCACAGCCGTCATCTACTGTTATCGTAACTACTGTGGGGCCCTCTTCAAACTGACCAAACCAATAGAATGGGAATCCTCCGTTTGGATTTGCGCCCGGTGTGATTGGTGAAAAGTTTACGTAAGGAACTGCACTTATACTTACATTATTAAAATCCAAAGTTTGACAATTATCTGTTGCAAAAGGAAGCCAGATGTAGCCTATTTGCGTACAGCCCGTTCCCGTTGCTGTCAACTCCTGACCTTGCGGCGCTGTCCCTGCTGTGATAACTGGGGCAGTATCATCTGTAATTGTATAGTTACAAGTAAAGCCTCCTGCAATATTACCACATGGATCTTCGGCTTCAAATGTGATGGTCAATAACGCTGTACAACCATCGCTAGTCTTAGTCTTATCTACTACTCTTATGATCAAAAATTCTTCTGCTGCGCAAGCATCAGCTACACATCCTTGTAATGGCAGTATGTCAATTCCTGCTACAGTCCAACCATCAAACACGGAAATTTCATCGCCTATATTAAGACTAATTTCTGCATCATCTGGACAGTCACTACCTCCTTGTGTTGTAAAGGTTGCAGCTATTTGACAGTCAAAATCCCATACTGGTTCATCAACATCTGATACTGTAATCGTCTGATCACAGCTACTCTCATTTCCACATGCATCTGTTGCTGTCCATGTTCTTGTTATCTCGTAGCTATAGAAATCACACTCTGCTGGATCTACTCCTTGCGTGCTTGCATCTGATTCTGTTATCTCAAATTCTGAACAGTTATCTTCTGCTGTTGCTACTCCCGTTGCTGTTGATGTGTTATCATCTTCGCAACTTACTTCTGCATCTGCTGGACAGGAAATTACGGGTGCTATATCGTCTACTACCTCTATTATCTGGTCGCATGAACTTGTATTGCCGCATCCATCATCTGCTGTCCATGTTCTTGTAATCGTATAGGTCGCATCGCATATGCTGCTTGGTGTAATAACATCAATAAAAGTCACTACTGGTGCATTACAATTGTCTGTCGCTGTTGCAACTCCTGTAGGTTCTGCCTCGTAGACAAACATATCCGAAATTGTAGCTGCGGAGCCAAAAAATCCATCAAAGGTTTGTTGATCAAAACAGAATTCTTGTCCTGCACTTAGCATTACCATTGTCGATCCTGACTGTGGAGCAGAGATGTCTGCTGTCAATTGCACAAATGTTCCATCTACACTGTAGCCAAAGGCATCCCAAGTTGCATTTGCATCATTCGTCGTATATGACCAGTCAAAAGCTATCGCCCCATCTGCTGGTACCGTTATACAGAACTCTGTATTTCCAGAATTCCCATTATCTGAGCTCGTCAAGGATATATCCGTTGGTGCTCCTGATACATCTACACTTCCACCTCCACCATTTAAATTTATCGTCCAATTTGCTGGTGCAAATATATCTGTAAATCCTTCTATCATTATCTCTGGTGCTGTAGATGCATCGCAGGCTACTACAACATCTGCTGGACATGCTATAACTGGTGCCGTATCATCCACAAATCTATAACTACATTGGAAGTCTGGTGCTGCTGTAACATTCCCACACTCATCCATTGCACTGAAGGATATTGTGATCAATCTATCACATCCATCCATATTATCTGTAATCTCTGTTACTGTAATAACCATATCTGCATCCTCTGTGCAGTTATCTGATATTGCCCCGGATAAAGCTGCAATTTCTTCATTACCAATCGTCCATGTGTCAAATGCACCAATAACATCGCCTTCTGACAATGAAATATTTGCGTCGGATGGACATTGATCTCCTGCTTCAGTTGAATACTCAAAGTCAAATTGGTCATCATAATCCCATACCGGTGCTGTATCATCATTTACGGTAACTGTTTGTGAGACGGTAGTCGTAAGAGGTTCTGTACTCGGGTCATTATCGTCATCACACATCTGCTCATAGGTCCACGTGTGTACTATTACAAAATTATTTACGCACGTTCCTGGTGTAGTTTCTGATGTTGCTGACACTACAATTGGAGTATAGTCAGGTAAATTTGGATTTGCATCACAGTTATCAGAAAACTCTAAGTCTGGTGGACTTGTTACTGCTGGATCGTCTGCACACTGCACCATTACATCTGCTGGTACTACAGATTCTACCACTGGTGCTATATCATCCACTACGAGGATATAAAAGTCACATCCAATTTCGCTTTCGTTTCCGCACGCATCGGTTGCAAAAAATTCTACATAAGAAAGTCCCTTAGGGAAAAACTCCTCTCTTTGTTCTGACTCGGATACATCATTATCAAATGATATACTCGGGTCTGTATCTACATTCTGTGTGATCTTCATTCTTAGGCTAGGCGTATCATCACAATCATCTTCTACATCTGGTGTGTTAAATGTTACCTCACCATCGCAATTATCTAAGTTATTTGAAGCAATTATTGTTCCGCCTCCATCTGTTGTCCAGTGTTCTGAGGTTCCTACTACAACAGGATTATTTATATCTGATCCCGCTGGTTGTGGGTTGAAGGGGTAGCATACGAGTGTTGGTGCATTTCCCGGATCTACAAAAGTGAATGTACAATCTAATGTGTTTGCACTTGGTGTGCCACAGGCATCATAGACTCTCCATTGTACTACTAGTGTAGAATTACATGCATCTGTATTTGTTATGATTATATCTTCTACCGTCCATACTAGATCAGCGGTAGGCGTGCAGTTGTCAGTTCCACAACTTTCTAGTCCAGGTCCTGGGAACGAAACACCTCCTACAGTAAAGGATTGGTTATTAGGAAGAGTCTGTCCGACTGTCAAATTTGTACTTGCATCTTCTGGGCAAACAGTGTTTATTACCTCATTAAAAGGAGCGCATGTTATTGTAGGTGCTTCGTCGTCTATAAATGTCGTGTGTGTTGTAAGACCGTCTGCTAATATATTTCCTGCTTCGTCTATAAGGTTATAAACTTGTTCTATTGTTCTTTCGCAATCTCCATTCGCTGTAGGAAGCAGTTCTGAACTTACAAGTTCGAAGCCAATGTTTTGTATTTCTGAACAGTCGTCAGATACACAATTTACATCTGCGGTGTAAGGTAAACCACCTATCGCGAACGTCAAAATACCGTCTACATCCGGGGAGATTATTGCTCCTATTCCATTACCACCTATCCCATCTGGACATCTGTCTGTAATAATTTGTTCTAGGATATCGCATGTGCTTGTTGGTGGATCGTTTTCTTCTACTGTTACTGTCGCTGCACAAGTCTCTACATTTGCGTTGCCATCTTTTACAATAAGGTTTATTTCTAAAGTACCTACATCATCACACGTGAGTTCAGCATCACATCCTTGTTGTATATCCCAAGTATAGTCGGCTGGGAAATCATCGTCTCCCGTCCGCCAAGTTGTTGTTACTAGATAGTAGGTTCCAGGTGTAAGATCCATTACCATACATAAGAGTGGGTCTAGGTATCCCTGCGCATTATTTTCATCATCTCCATCTAAGAGATTCGCACAAGGGTTAGCAGGATCAAAAGGTGCAGAATATATCATGCCTGCAAAATCTGTATTGCCTGCAATATCATTTAGTGTAAAAATATATGTGTCCGCAGTCGGGACAGTAATCGTTTGTTCATCATAGTGATGGTCTCCATCAATTAAATCACAACACCCAAATGTTTGGTCTAAGAAACACGCTACGTTCGGATCTGAATCGTCAAAAGTAAATGTAGGGTCTGATAATTCAAGGGTACCGCTACTCGTTTCCCAGATTTCACCAGAAACACACATCTTTTCAATTGCACAGTTATCTGAACTTCCGTTATCTATATCTGCGGAAGTAAGTGTGTAGCTACCGCCTACAAGTACGACAGTTGCATCTTGACAATTAGCCATTGGAAGTTCATTATCACCACATGTACCAGCTGCAATATCTGCAGTGCCCTGGCAGGTCATATCTACATCGTCTGTTACCGTAATGGTGACCCCAGTAAAAGCAGAACCAACATCGCCTACAAATCCTGAGTGATTCGTATTATAAGACAGATTGCCAGGAATTCCTGTATAAACATTTCCTGTATTATCAGCAAAATTAAATGATGTCCCTCCAGTTCCATTCACTTGGATTTCAAAGGTTACTCTATCATCGGTTACATCACACGGCGTACCGTTATCATCACATCCTATGTTGCTTATAATTACCTCTGTAATATCACAAACTGCACAAACAACTGTACCATTTGTTACTACACTACTAAGATTGGAAGCTACATAATCTTCCATGCGTGTAGATTGTCCAGCGCTAAACATGTACATGCACATATCATCCACATAGTCCATGTAATTCATATGCATGTCAGCTGACCCACAAGAAGAAGATCCCAAAGTAGGACAACCAAAATTACAACTTTCTTGATCAGGTGTGTCCGCAACACCATCATCAATTGCACAACTACCTGCACAATTATTGTCTTGAGACCATATGTGGTTAAGCAATAAGTAGTGCCCTAATTCGTGGGTAACCGTTCTTCCTAAATCATAGGGTGCGCCAGGTACAACTCCGGAACTTGGGCATCCAGGACCCGTTCCAAAAGCACCTAGATTCATTGTAATTCCATCTCCGTCTCCATCTCCACCATAGGGACTAAATCCTAATAATCCGCCACCTATATCTCTTACAAAAAAGTTTATGTATCCAGCCCAGTCAGGCTCATCAGAAGTTGAGTTTTGATTAATAGTGATGGCAAGATCACCATTCGCTAATCCATATCCTTCAGGATGACTTTGAGTTGCTATGCACAACTCTAAACAAGTCTCCCCATTATCTATACCAGGAAATGTTGCGGATGCCGTATTAACCCAATTAGAAATATCGGCGTTTGTGCCTTGCAGGTCATCGTTAAGAATTTGTATTTGACCTTCTGCTAATGCGGTTAAGCAAGCAACATCCGGATTAGCTATTCCTTGAAAATGGATTGCAACCGGAAGTATCACCGGATTTGCACAGAGTGCTCTAGTCTCTGGTTGAGATTTAGAATATTCTTCATATCTCTTAATTTTACCCTTATGGAGCTTACTGTAAACTGGATCAGATAGGAGCTGCTCCATATGTTCGTAAGCGCCACAGCCTCTTCCGTCTATATTATCAGCACCATTGTTGGTGAGAGCGTTTTGAGCACTCAGTACGAAACTGAAACTCAGAAATACCATCAATAAGCATAGCTTCGGTAGGTATTTAATAAAAGTTGTTTTTGTGTTCATAATAAAACGTTTAAAATTTGAATTGTCCATCTCTTTCCTAGAATGGAATTAGTTGTTAAATAAATAATGACACTAGATGGGGAACACGCGAAGCACAAGAATACATGTCTAACTATATGTAACAATAGCCAGTACATCTTTAGGAGTTAGTGTTTCCACTACCTGAGGCAGTCTGAAGCTAAACTGAAATTACAATTTAGCATTGAGGCATGGTCGTTTTTAGATCATGCACTAACTTTATCTTCTATCTCTTATTGCTTTGGAAGTTGCTTAGGAGGGCGAAGTTATTCCTATAATTTTCTATGTTTCCCTGTTTATAATTGGGGTCATCCTTATGACTTTCGATCAATTAAAAACATAATAGCTGTCCAGGTTACGTTCTAATATTGTCGAATTGGATTTATATTCCTATCAATTAGGAATACGAATTGGTTTTGAATTTGTTCGTTTCATAGCTTTTAGTTAAGAATGTTTGTTCAGTTTCAAGAGACAAGATATTTTCTTTTAAGTACACTATTATACAAATACTCATAACTGGTTATAATTAGTTTGTATGCGGCTTAATAACTTTTTATTGGGGATGGAAATTCAGTAATTATCGGTAATATCGGGCGGGAAGTTAACTAACCAGTTGCACAAACTTCTAATGCAATTACAGATGAACTAATTCTTACAAGAAAATCATTCGCCGGAATAGTTGCTAAATAGCAACTGGTGCATTCTTGAAAATCTCAATCCAAATTATTTTCAGGAATGGTACTATTAAAAACAAATGCGCTCGGTGCGTTTGGATCAATCGTTAGATCAAATGCGGCTGCCTTTGTAATCAATACATGTACGTCACCTTCAGTAGGGCAGATGATATACAACTACATAAAGAGTCGTAGGGAATGCCTATACAAGCTGTACGTATAGGACGTATACTAAGAGCCCTTGCTCTATTACAATGGGTAAATGATTGGTTTGAACTAACAGGTATACAGCCTATTATTCGTTTATTTAATTGACATCCATTATGTTGGATAATCCTAGCATAGTGCATTCGTTTTGAGGTGAATACCAATTTGACCGAGTTTCCAATCCCGTTTAACGCATTGAAAGCAGAAGCAGTTCGAAAGCGGTATTCTGGTTTATTAAAGCTTTGTAAAGCGGCTTAAAAATTCAGATTTCCTTCTTCTGGAAACGGTAATACTTTCTCCTGTTTTCATTAATAATTTTGACTCTTTTCCTTCAGAAAAGGATAAGATATTCGCTACATTGACAATAAAGCTCTGATGAACTCTGGCAAAATATTCACCTGGAAGGGTTTTTTGGATTTCACCTAGTTTCTTGCATACTGTTACTTTCTTACCTGATTTTAGGTAGATATGCGTATAAGAGCCTTCTGCGTTTAAGTAATTAATCTCAGTAGGTAGTAGAAATTGAATTTCACTCTTAATTGATAGTGCAATAGCTGGAATGTCTATACCAAAGTTGGAAGCTGTGGTGTTGATCATGATTTAGGGTTGTTTTTATAATGATTATTTTTATGTCTACATAAATTTTTTCTTGGTATTGATTATGGTGATATTAATTTAATGAAAACTAAGTAATTTATCCGTAGTATGCTAAATCATTATATAATCGGTATTTCTTTAAGCATTTTCGATAGGACTTTTCCCATACTCGGGTTTTCAAATTTTTACTATCCGACTAAATAATGCACTTCTATATTCTTTCTGTACTGCTAGTTCTTCTCCGTTTGTCAATGTGATCGTATTAGAACTATGGTTCAAATAATTCTTAGCGTACAACATATTTAGTATAATATTTTTATGGATTCTTACAAAGTAGTTCTCTGTCAACATGCCTTCTAATGTTTCGATGGAGTGTTTGGAAGAGAAACTCGTTTCATCGTTTAGATAAATCGTGCTCTTGCCATTGTACGGACTGATGTAAACCACGTCAGTAGCTTTAACCAATCGGTATGTATTCGCCTCAGTTTTAATGAGGTAACTAGGAAGAATTTGCATTGGGTTGAAGTTGTCCTATTAAATTTTCCTCTATATGAGAACTTGTCTTTTGCAGCGCTTTTCAACACTCCGTCAGTTAAAGATACGTCTTTTTAGTGTTTATTACAAGTCCGCTTGGGGGGGGCTCACTGTGTTCGCTGGTAGATCGTTCGCCTATGGCTCACTGTTAGATCGTTCGCCTATGGCTCACTGGTAGATCGCTCGCGGGGGCTCGCTGGTAGATCGTTCGCGGGGCTCACTGTTAGATCGCTCGCGGGGGCTCGCTGGTAGATCGCTCTCTGCGTTCGCTGTTAGATCGTTCGCGGGGCTCACTGGTAGATCGTTCGCGGGGCTCAC
>Ga0209828_1002838_pt1 | contig 13874 bp, 14 predicted proteins | sample MaitaG_FD_187429 | JGI IMG/M metagenome (GOLD analysis project Ga0209828, IMG submission 187429) | Marine algal microbial communities from Maine, USA - Maine_Asex2 metaG (SPAdes) (version 2) | ecosystem: Host-associated > Algae > Red algae > Unclassified | place: Maine, USA | collected 2015-01-05 | reverse complement strand
AAATAATGTTTGATTTTATCTTTCTTATCATATAATTATAGCAAATCCAAAGTAAAGAGCCAAGAGATAACAATAGATACCACAGCATATCCTCCTATGTCGGAGACGCAGGGAATCAAGATCCGTTATCTGCAAGCAGAAAAAATCAATTTTCAAAATAATTAACAAATAACAAAAATACACAACTATGTTTTTCAAAACGCTCTATCTTTCCGTTCTTTTAATTATTTCGCAAGCTTTAATAGCAAATGACTGTTATTTTGATTGCTGGAACAAAGTATATTTACAGGGAGGACAACTTACTTGTAATGAAACGGTAGTTTTAGAAGATAACTTTAATGGAAATGCTTTAAACAACTCAATTTGGCAAACTTTCTTCTTTGATGAAGACTATAGATATGCCAAAATACATTCACCAGTTGAAGAAGTTTTCTATTTAGATGAAAATGTTTCAATTCAAAATGGTACTTGTGTTTTAACTGGCTTATATGCTCCAAATTCAACTTATACAAATAGCAGGGAAAAACTTATATCAGGCACATATCCAGCGGTATGATAATGTCGAAAGAAAGTTTTAGGTTTGGAAAGTACGAAGCTAAATTCAAAATACCTGGCGATGGTTGGTGGCCAGCTTTCTGGGTATGGCATCACGATGAAATTGACATATTTGAAAATTTTTGGGATAGCACTAAATTTTTTACAAATATAATTTCTGGAAATCAAGAAGGGTGTGATAATTTAAGCAGGGAAAATTCAGCTAACTTGCTTGATGGTAATTGGCACACATTCTCGCTCGAATGGACGCCGTTTAAAATATCATTTTTTCACAATAATGTTTTACTGCAGCCAGAAATTTATAGGTATTATGACAAATTTGGAATCCCTTTAAATATAGATTGTGATAATAACATAATTCCAGAAGGAGAATACTACATAAATCCATTATTTGTTGAGTCTAAGGAAAGGGCTTTCAACCCAATTATCAATTTGAGTGTTTTACCAAGACACGGTCTTGATAGCAGTTGTACGTATGATGTAACATGTCAATCTACGGATTGTGGAACAGATTGGGGACATCCCATTGATAAAAATTGTAATATTATTGGCGACATACCAGCTGTAATGGAAATTGATTACGTGAAAGTTACAGAATCTAATTATTCTGTTTGTAATTCAGTATTAGCGTATGGTAATAACTGCTCGCTTACGGGCATTAATCGTGACCCTAAAGATTGTAAGCCCGTTTGTGTAAATGTGCCTTCAAACATATATGTAGAAAATTACTTTACGAATGATTGGTTGAGCGAGGTAGAAATAATGAACGTAACTGCTGGAAACAAAATACAAATTTTGTCATTCGATAACTATGAGATTAATTACAAGTTTTTAACATCTGGTAGCGAATGTATAGAAATTGATTATTTGGATGCTTGTAATTACCAATCGAAATTTAGAATACCATTAGAGACCGAAGAAATTCTAAATATAGGTATTCAAGATGTTTCAATTATAGAGAACAATCCATGCAATTACACATTAACGCTCACTTCACCATTTAAAGAAAATTGTAATTTAAGTTTTGATGCAACTTTTGTTAATATTTGGGGAGATCCTTATGATGCAACAGTAAGTAGAAATGGCAATGAATTATTAATTGATTATCATCAATTGAATTTTGCCGATTATTTGATTTTAGAAATGACCTACAATTCAGAATGTCAAGGAAATGTAACTCAACAAAGAACTTTCGATATAATTAGTTGCGCTGATTGTTGTCCAATAAATACTTACTTTGATGGATTAAATTGCTGGTTTTTTAATATCCCTCAAGGTTACTTGCCCCTCATTTATAATAATTCATTTTACACAAAACAAAACTGCGAAATAAGTAATAGTAATAATTGTTGCCCACCTGCGACAACTTATGACGGAACTAATTGCTTTTTTGGATATTTTCCTGCTGAATTTAATGGATTCATCTATGAAAATTCGTTTTATACTAACTCGGATTGCGAATATTGCCCTTATAACCGAATGTTAATTGGAACTGCCTCTTCATCTCAAAAAGTAGATGTACAGAATAATATTCAGTCAACAAGTAAAATTCAAGGAACTCCCATTATATACTATAATGCAGGAAATAATATCAAATTGCAGAGCGGTTTCTCAGTATCTGCTGGTTCTTCGTTTTCGGCAACAATAAAACATTGTAATCCACAAAATTGATGCGTAATATTTATTTTTTTGTGAAGAAGTATCAATTCGTTTTGTTAGTTTTATTATTCATTGCAGATGGTATCTTTTCTTTCTTTCAATATATAAATATGCCGTTAGATGGCGATATGAGTGCCATCATTTTACCAGCTGAATGGTATAGTAAAGTATTAGAAAGCCCTTTAGGCTTAAAAGCATTAGTAGATGGAGAAACTTACGGAGGTTCAAATCGGTTTTTTTCGCATTGGTCAATGTCGAAATACTTTAAAACCATTCCTTTTCTTATTCAAAATTTCACTAATCCAATTGATAGTTTATTCATCAGTTGCGCTTTATTTAAAACAATTATTCAAATAGGGTTAATCTTTATTTTGGCAACATATATCAAAAATACGCTTAAATTTAACTTATTGCCAATTGTATGTTTACTTTTTCCATTTTTTCAGGCACATGGCTTCTATGCTCAAATGGGTATTATTGATCAATCAATAACCTATGTATTTTTTTACGCCTTTCCGTTGTTATTAACTTTAATATGGTTTCTTCCTTTTTATACTTACTTGTTTATTAAACAAAAAACTACTTTTCCTTGGTGGCATTGGTTGTATTTAATTCCGCTAATGTTTATTATTTCTTTTAGTGGACCTTTAGTACAACCCATTATTTTTTTAGTTTGCCCAATTACATTATTATTTTGGTTTTTAAATAGTTGGCTCTCTGATAACAATAAAGGAAGTGAAAGGTTGATAAGCTCAATTAGTCGAATACCAAAAACTTTAATGTTTGCATTCATAGGCATTACACTAATAGCTTTATATGCTTATTACATTGGTACTTTTAATGTAGAAAATATTAATAATAATACACTTGCATTATCCGAACGATATGTAAAATTAGCAAAAGGCTTAATTAAAATTTTTACTGTTAAGCTGGGTTTACCTATTATAATCTTAGCCATCTCAATTAATATATTTATACTTAAAAAGTATAACTTATTAAAAGCCAAACATCATTTATTTATTTTGTTATTGGCAATTATTATTTTTTCAACTTTATATTTATTGCTTTTGCCCTTGGGTGGTTATCGGGATTATCGTCCATATATTATTAGGTATGATACTTTGTTACCCATAAGCATTTGCTTGATAAGCTATTGTGTTTTAACAAGTTGTTATGTGATAAGCATCTTACCAAAAAGAAAAAAGCGTTACTTAGTGGGCATAATTATGGTACTATTTGTTTTTCAGTTATTTGATGAGTTTAAAAGTGCTCCTAATAACTGCGAAAAAAGAATGTTAGCAGAAATAGCCAGTTCAAAGACATCTAAAATTAAATTAACTGAAAATTGTAGGGTTTTAGGTTGGCATAGTTTTAAAACGCCAAACGAATCAAAAATTAATGCCGAGATGTTGTATTATTGGAAAGTGACAGATAAGCAGATACTTTATTACTATAAATGAAAGAAAAAAAATGTATTAAACTTTCGGTTGTTGTTCCTATTTTTAACGAAGAGGAAACGATACCAGAATTAGTTGAAAGGATAACAAAAGCAGTAGAAAGTATAAGCACTTTGTATGAATTAATTTTTGTTAATGATGGAAGCAAAGACTCCTCTTTACAACTATTAAAAACATTACATAAAAGTAACGCTCGTATTAAATACATCAATTTTAGTAGAAATTTTGGACATCAAATTGCAGTAACTGCTGGTTTAGACTTTGCTGAAGGCGAAAAAATAGTGATTATAGATGGTGATTTGCAAGATCCACCTGAATTGATACCTGAAATGTATAATAAAAGTAAAAATGGCTTTGATGTGGTTTATGCTAAGCGAGTTAGTAGAAAAGGTGAAAGTTTCTTTAAAAAAATTACTGCTACTTTGTTTTACAGAATATTAAGCAGTATAACATCAATAGATATTCCTTTGGATACTGGTGATTTTAGATTAATTGATAGAAAAGTAGTTAATCAGCTAAAACAAATGTCAGAAAAAAATAAGTTTTTACGTGGGCAAATTGCCTGGCTGGGCTTTAATCAAACGTACGTAACTTTTCAAAGAGATGAAAGAAAACATGGTTCAACCGGTTATCCATTCCGTAAAATGCTTCAGTTTGCTTTAGACGGTATAACCTCTTTTTCTGATGTACCTTTACGCATCGTTAGAAATGTAGGTTTTATAGTTTCCACTTTTGCTTTTATTGTTATTTTATATGCCGTTTTCTCACATTTTGTGTTAAAGCAAACCATTACTGGTTGGTCATCTTTAATAATAAGCTCTATGTTTATTGGTGGTATTCAACTTTTTGCTATTGGTATTATTGGCGAGTACATTAGTCGAATAAATATTAATTTGTTAAATCGTCCATTATGTATTATTGATGAGAGTAATGTTGAATCTGAATTGGCTTAGGATTTATAAGGGAGCCAGCCCATAACAAGGGCTAAAACACCATGCGGGTTCACTCGGTAATTGAAAATTAAAACATCTAAAACCGCCAAAATTTTATTTGGCAATTTGGGAGAAATAAATTAAATTACAAAATAAAAGTTTAGCTAAAGGCGGTTGGTTTGCCGGTTTTAAAGCTTCGTTAATCCGCACAGCGTTTAGCAAAACCGTTATGTACCAATTATAAAAAGCCTCCATGTTAATTAATAATATGGTGGCTAAAACAATCAAAGTGATTTTTAAAAGATTTTTTCGATAAGATAAACAATCTTGATATGACTCAAAAAGACATAGAAAAAGACTTTATTAATACAGGTTATCAAATACTTGAAAAAGATAATGAGTTATTATTATTTATTAGATACCCATTTTGTGCAGGCAGCAGAGATTTCTTATTAGTTAAGACTAAGGAGGAACTAAATTGCTTATTAGAAAAAAGTTCTACAGGAGATTCTATTGCGATTATCCACAATTTCGTTGAGATTACAAAGGGAATCGTTGATGATATGTTAATACAAAATATTATTTTGGAGTTTGAAAAAATCAATGATTATGTTTCTTCGTATAGTTGGCTCATAATAAATGAGCAAGAATTGTCAAAATTTAATCGACACAACTTAATATGGGTTTCTGACAAAGAAGATTTAATCGAAAGTTTAGAAGAGTTACGAGCAACAGAAATTCGGATAATAGTTGAACCTGATGGTGTGGATGAAAAATCAACAACTCACGTTTATAAAGATGGTTTTGTTGGAACATATTAGTTAACTTTGAATTTATTATAAAATAAATAAAATCGAAGAACCAAATAAAAAACGAAAGAGGAAAATCGGCATATAACGAGGCTAATACACTATGCGGGCTTGCTTAGGCTTGGAAACTTTAAAACAACTAAAACCAGCAAAATTTTGTTTCGACGATTTTTTGGCCTAAATTTAAATCGCAAATCAAAGTTTTGGCTATTGCGGTCGGTTTGCCGGTTTTTGGGCTTTATAAATCCGCACGGCGTAAACAATAGTTACAACACGGGCAGGCAATGCAGGAATTGCAACTAACATACCTCCTGATTTAGTAAATGGTGTAGCATCTGGATTTTTAATTAATATTCATATCAATTTAAAAAAGGTTAATCAATATTACTTGGTGTCATTTTTTAAACTCAAAATTTGGTCAATTGCAGTTAGAAAGAATAGCAAGTGGCTCAATCTTACAGAGTATCCGTTCATCTGACCTAAAACAGATAATGATTATTGTACCTCCTTTATAGATTCAAAATAAAATTTGGGACAAGATTAAAAAAGCTGTTTATGCCAAAGCAGAAACAAGGGCTAAAATCAAAAACGCTGACCAAGATATTGAAGCATTTATGAATTAGAAAAAAGAAGACTGTCGCGAACAATGCATACCCGAAGTCGTTAGCAAAGGCTGACGACTGTGAGTATGCGAAGCCCTTGCACAAAGTATGATAAGGCTATTTCAAATATTTATATTAGTTCAATTTATTCTTTTTTTTCTAAAATGATTTTAAAATTATAAATGATGAAAAATAATCATTTAAAACCATCAATCAAACAAGAAACGGAACACATTATAACGGAACTGAAACTTAACCAATGAGAATAGTTGAGTTATTTAAGTATTAAATTTAACAGATAAACTTATTTGTTTTGGTAAATTTGCAAAAATTAAACATTAAATTAAGTATGAAAACAATTTTAATTTTTAAAAAAACCATTTTACTTTTAGTAGCTATAAACCTTATTAGTTGTAGTAGTGATGATGAAATTATGACTACAACAAGTCTTACTCAAGAATACCTTGTTGGTCAATGGAATGTTACTTCAATAACTAGTGAATCTGATGATAATTTATTAGTGCTTTGTTCAAATGGGAAAACACCAAATTACACATTTACAGAAGATAATAATTTAAATGCAAAATTATATTCATTAACTGATGTTTTTACTAACGAATGTGAAACTACCTTTATTTTTTACACTTACACTTTTGACACAGAAACAAATATTATTACAATTTATACCTCAACAGGGGGAGGAGTTGGCTATCAAACTAAAATTATAGAATCCAACGAAAATAGTTTTACTACCCAGTATGTGTCGGGCACTATTGGTTCTGAACAATTGACGTTACCAAATTTTAAAACAGTTTTTCAAAGAGAATAAGAGAATTAATTAAAATCTTGGCTTACATAGATTTTAAAAGATATAATTTTTTTTTCTAAATTTTTGTGAACTTTTTTTTTTGTAAAAATTTAATTTTATTTCAAACTTTAGTATATTGAATATTTATTAGAATAATCTGACATATCCTTATGAAAAATTATTGGAATTGAATTATGTTTTTTATAAAATAATCATTGAGAAACATTAGGACTTGAAAAATAGCCCTAATTTATTTTTCTTATTGCTTATGAGTTTTACTGTAAAATTTTCAATATTATCGTAATTGACTGTTTTGGCTTCTATAAAACAAGCATCATAATGAAAATAATAAATACTGTGGGCAACACCGGGTAAAAAAAATTGCTGGTAAGCGCCTACTTACGAAAATCATAGCGGATTTTCTATTCGGTTTTTATTTGCTAAATTAGTTGCTTAAACCACGCAATTAGCGTTATGGATAAATGTTGGCAGTAATTCACATACAATAAAAATAAGTATTAAGGTAAGAGGCTAACAAATCAAACCAAAAATGAATTTCAATTACTGTTTTTTCATAATTAGTAAATAATGAAAACTCATCAGTCGTTTTCACCGTTAGTCAGAATTAATTAACTTTTTTAAGTAAACTATAAACATTATGCACAAAGAAGATTATGCAACACTTTCTGAAGCTATAAATGCCCTAACCAAAGAAGGTTTTAAAGATGGGTTTAGGGCAGAAGAAAACCGGATAGTTGGCAGTTATACTTCCAATAGTTACCTTCCAGAAGAATTGAAAATTGTTCAAACTTATCGATTTGAGGGGATGACAAATCCGCAGGACAATACTATAGTTTTCGCAATAGAAGCTAATGATGGCAATAAGGGGACTTTAGTGATGTCATATAGTGCAGGACACAATCAAAATGTGGAGCTCATTAAGAAAATACCTTACGCAGAGAAATAGAACTACTGCCATTAACATATATGAAATCATAGCTCGTACCTTTATACGCTTCATATACACAACCTTAGGCATTTAGAAAACAATCGACATTTGAAGAAAAAAACACTATATATTAAAACCAAAATAGAATGTGACTTGGACGACTTGTGGACAAAAACGCAGGAACCGTCATTGCATCAAGAATGGGATTTAAGGTTTTCCGAAATATCGTACTTACCAAAAAATGACCCGACAGACCCACAGAAATTTTTATATTCAACAAAAATTGGATTTGGAATAGAAGTGAATGGCATTGGAGAAAGTGTTGCTACTAAAACAAAAGACAATGGAGAAAGCACTTCAGTTTTAAAATTTTCTTCCGACAGTAAAATTTCATTAATAAAAGAAGGTTCGGGGTATTGGAAATATGTTCCAGAAACAGAAGGAATAAAATTCTCTACAGGTTATGACTATAAAACACGTTGGGGGCTTTTTGGAAATCTGATTGACAAGTATATTTTCAGACCATTAATGATTTGGGCAACGGCTTGGAGTTTTGATTGCTTAAAAAATTGGATAGAAAAAGGACTTCACCCAAAGCAAGCCATAAGTGCACAATTAACTGTTTTGCTTGTAAATCTAACTTTAGGTATCATTTGGATTTATCAGGGACTAATTCCAAAAATACTTTTTACTGATACGGGAGAAATAGAAATAATAAGACAATTAGGATTGTTTAATGGATTTGAAGAAAATATTTTGACCATTATAGGTTTGGCGGAAATTGCTTTTGGAATTTCATTAATCTTAATTCAAAAAAAAACACTTCAATATCTGAACATTTTAGGTTTGCTTATGCTCACATTAGGAGCAATTTTTAGCGACTTGATGATTTTCACACTTCCATTTAATCCATTTTCGCTAAACATATCAATGATAGCTCTTTCGATAATAGCAATCTTGAATTTCAGCTATTTACCCAAAGCTTCTAATTGCATTACAAAACAGAAATAATGAAATCAATATACCAACAAGTTTTAGGTTCGGACTTTGACAAACTTCATCCGCAAATTCAAAAGCGTTTTGGCTTTAACAGCAATGACAATATTGCCTCGGTTGGAAAAGGAATTATGCAAAGTGTTTGGTATGGAAAACCATATACATTACCATTTCTGTACATTGGAACGTGGAGAAACATAATGTTTCCGCAGAAAGGAAAAGATGTTCCTTTTACAATTGAGAACTACGCTTACAAAGACAAATTTGGAAGAGAAACCGTTACTTGGGTTCGTAAATATAGGTTTCCAAAGCGCGTTAGAAGATTTGACGCAACAATGATTTACAGCGAGAAAAGAAAACGAATTGTTGACTATTTGGGGACACATCAACATCTTGCGGTTGACATTGAAATGACTGTTGCTGAAAATGGCGGAATAAAACTTCGGTCAGGAGAACAACGATTTTATGAAGGTTTTTTAGATTTTAAATTTCCAATGCTATTTTCAGGTGTAGCGAATGTCTGTGAGTGGTATGACGACAAAGAGCAAAAGTTTAAAATATCTGTTGTGGTGAGTAACAAAATTTGGGGGAAATTATTCGGCTATGAAGGAACATTTGAAACTGAATATAAAACAGTAAATTCAATTGCAGATATTCCCAAAAACGTTATGCCATTAAGAGAAGAAATTAGAGAGTAAAATAATACGGCCCTATAACAATGAACAATGGCTAAAAAATCATAGCTTGCCTTCGTTACAGCAACGCTTGTTAACCAAACAGTTATGCACAATTTAAATTAAAATATCAATCTACCGCAAGTCTTTTTTCGATTTGTGGAACGCAATCTTCAAGTCTTTTCGACTTGCTTTTTTAAATTTAAAACATCATTATATAAGCAAAACGCCAAGTCAAAAAATACTTGAGCGAATTTAACCACAAGTCGAAGAGACTTGCGGGAGCGGAGCACATTAAAATTTCATCTGTGTTCGTAAAACAAATTAGTTGCCGTATTTTACCCTTTTAAACCGTAAAATATGGTAACTTTCAAAATTTATATGCTAATTATTTGCAATTGGTGTTGATATTCCTTTGTGTTGTCCTTAATGCTGAAATAGTGCAAACCATCAAACTTCGGGCTGAAAAGCCACCGCCCAAACAGCACATTTATTTTTTTCCAAACGCTTCTGCCACCGCTAAAAAAATAAAAGAGCTGTTTCTTCCCACCGCACAAAACTTTGACTATATTTGACCGAATTAAGTCAAGTCTAAATTTGGTTAAATGACCTTAGGAGAAAAAATACGAGAATTACGCGAATCTAATAATATGCTTCAAAGACAATTAGCGTCTAAGCTCGAAATTGGAGATGGATATTTAAGCAAGGTTGAGCGAAATCAAAAAACTCTGAATAGAGAACATTTAATAAAAATTAGTTTGCTCTTTAAATATCCTATTTTGGAATTAGAAACATTATGGATAGGTAATAAAGTCTATGATTTAATCAAAAATGAAAAACAAGGTTTAGATGCTTTAAAAGTAGCTGAATCGCAAATAAAATATAAAACCATAAATGCCAAAATTTAATCGAAATATTGAAGAGTTAAAAGCAAATGCTACTCTTTGGTGGCCAGAAGAACTAATGGAAAAGAATGCTTTGGCAAATGTACTTCCATTACTTATAAAGTCACAAGATGACTTTTTAAGTCTTTTAAACTTGAGTAAAAAACATCCTTTTCAGCTATTTGATTTAATAAAAGTAGCAAAATATCCTGCAAATCTCTTCCTTAAACACTTAGTCGTTCTCTCAGATTATGGTGGAGAACCAATACAACGACTTGGTCGTTCATTTAAAGATATATTTCCAAAAGACAAAAAAAGGAATTATTATTTTGAGTTTATATGGAATTCAGAGACTCATAAATACATTTTTGAAGAATTACCAATTCGAGGACTAAGTAACAAAAAGCTATCAATTGACGGCGACAATTTAAGTGATGAAAGAGAAATGGATGGACTTATCAAGGATATGATAGCCATTTTGCTTTTTGCATCTACGTCTGATTTTTCGAATCAAGCTGGTCTCGAATCTTGTGAAGTTGGTTCGCTTTTAGGCGATGAAAATGCTTTAAAACTATTTGTAAAGCAAAGATATATTGTCGTAAGCAGAATTACAGGTGGATCCAAAGCAAATAGATTAGGTCAGTTAGCACAAACAGAAGTAGTTGAAGTATTAAAAGAAGTTCTGGATGATGATTATCATATCAAACGAAATGGATATATAAACGTAAAAGGTTATGATAAAAAAGGAGGAATGCCTTTTGATATTGTTGTAGAAAGAAATGACAAAGCAGTTGGAATTGAGATTAGTTTCCAAGTAACTACTAATAGTACAATTGAGAGAAAGTCAGGACAATCGGCAGATAGAATGAAATTAATGCACAAAAGCGGATATAAGTTGGCGTATGTTTTAGATGGTGCTGGTAATTTTCAAAGGTCTTCTGCCCTATCCACTATTTGTGCTAATAGTGATTGTACAGTAGCATATACAATTTCAGAATTCAAGGTCTTAGCGGACTGGATAAAACAAGAATTAGGATGATAAAATTTATTGACTTATTTGCTGGAACTGGAGGAATTAAATTAGGTTTTGAGCAAGCGTGTGAAAAATCAAACATTGAAACAGAGTGCGTGTTTTCAGCAGAAATCGACAAAAATGCTTGTAAATCTTATGAATTAAATTTCGGGCATAATCCCTACAACGACATTACAAAAATTGATGAATTACCACAATTCGATTTTATGCTTGCTGGATTTCCGTGTCAATCTTTCTCGTATGCGGGAAAGAGAAGAGGTTTTGGAGATACAAGAGGTACATTATTTTTTGATGTAGAAAGACTTTTAAAAAAGTACAAACCAAAAGGGTTTCTTCTTGAAAATGTTCGTGGACTAACCACTCACGATAAAGGAAGAACATTCCAAACTATTGTTCATTCATTAGAATCTATAGGCTATAAAGTGGAATACAGACTTTTAAATTCTAGTAATTTCAATGTTCCTCAGAACAGAGTAAGAATATATATAGTTGGAATTTTAAATGAAGAATTTGAACTTGACATTAAATCTGATGTTGGTGCGGTTGACTCTCATAATTTTAAAGGACGTCAAAATCAATTCAGCCTTTTTGAAGATGAAATTGATATCAAAGTTGTGAAAGACATTTTAGAAGATAACCCAAGCAAAAAATACCTTTGTAGTTCTGTATTTACTAAACAGTTGAAAAATGTAATTGGAAAAGATTTATCCAAGTTAAATGGATACAGACTTATCGACACTAGAAATGGAAATTCAATTCATTCTTGGGATTTAGGAATTAAGGGAGATTGTACTGATGAAGAAATAGAATTTATGAACTTGCTTATTGCAAATCGTAGAAAAAAGATATTCGGAAATCATCAAGATGGCAAGGCTTTGACTTTAGAACAAGTCAAAACATTTTATCCTAGAAAAGATATTCAAGAAGTAGCTAATTCATTAATAAAAAAAGGTTACCTAAGCAATTATGACGAAAAGTATAATCCAGTTTGTGGAAATATGTCATTTGAAGTATTCAAATTTCTTGACCCAGAAAGCATTTCAATAACGCTTACGGCTTCAGACACAAATAGATTAGGAATAGTTCAAAATAAAAAAGCTAGAAGATTAACACCGAGAGAATGCGCAAGACTTCAAGGTTTTCCGGAAACCTATAAGTTATTAGACAATGATAATGCGGTTTATAAGCAAATGGGAAATGCAGTCTCTGTTCCAGTTATTAATTCTGTGATTAGCGATTTGATTGAAAATAATCAACACATATTTAGCGGATATGCCAACGCTAAGAGCCATACACATTTACAGTCGCGCCATCCAAGCTCAGCCCAAACTGTAAAAGAGTATGCCTCTGCCAACGCTAGCTAGTTTGCGGAAAGCACTAAGGACAACAACGTATATAGCTCATAGCTAGTCAGTTGATTAATTATAAGTTCAGGCATATTTGCGAAGTCCGCCAAATTTTTTAATTTGGCTTATTGACAGGAAAAGGTAATAAGAAAATTAAAAATTTCGGCTCGTGCTTAATCGAATAGTTATCGCTAATTTACACGCTACGAGCCATATACAAGAACGTTATAACACAGTAGAAAAAGTTGACAATCCGAATAGAAATACGTATATTCGGTGATAAATTAATCACGTATGAATTCAAAACTCACATTGTCAATTGAAGAGCAAGTAATTCAACAGGCAAAAGAATATGCTAAAAAACAAGGTAGAAGTTTATCTAATATTGTTGAAGAATATTTGAAGTCTATATCCAAAGTAAAAATAGCTAAACAGGAAACAGAATTTCATCCACTTGTAGAAGAGTTATGTGGCTCTGTTAAGATTCCTGACAATAAATCATATAAAGACTTTATTGGTGAAGCCGTAATCGAAAAGTATTCAAAAAGATGAGGGTATTTTTAGATTCAGATGTATTATTAGACTATCTAACTGCACGAAAACCCTTTGTAGAAGAAATAAAAATTATTATAAATAAAGGAATAATTGGCGAGTTGAAATTGTTTACATCCTCTTTGATTATTGCAAATATTCACTACTTTATAAGTAAAGCGGAGAACTCAAGAAAAGCAATTTATAAAATTGAAAAATTAATAAGTTTCATTAAAATTCTTAATGTAGGTGAAAAAGAAATTATTCAGTCGCTAAAGTCAAAGTTTAAAGATTTTGAAGATTGCATACAAAATTGCTGCGCATCCAATTCAACAATGGATTTAATAATCACCCGAAATATAAAAGATTTTAAATTGAGTGATCTACCTATTTTAACTCCAAAAGAATTTGTTACACAATTAGAAAATAGATGACCGGGTTATAACAATAGGTAATGGCGGCATATCTCTTCGTTTCTAAGAAAGACAGCCGCATACCATCATCCGTTATTGATAATTAAAATGAAAAACTTAACTGTTGAAAAGGCAATAAAACGTGGATATATTCTAATTAATGTACCTGTAATTGTATTGTTTTTAATTGGATTTATCGGGACATTATTTCTATTTGTAAAATTTG
>Ga0209828_1002834_pt1 | contig 13879 bp, 21 predicted proteins | sample MaitaG_FD_187429 | JGI IMG/M metagenome (GOLD analysis project Ga0209828, IMG submission 187429) | Marine algal microbial communities from Maine, USA - Maine_Asex2 metaG (SPAdes) (version 2) | ecosystem: Host-associated > Algae > Red algae > Unclassified | place: Maine, USA | collected 2015-01-05 | reverse complement strand
GTGGGGGCGCTTGCTTACCTGCCCGACCGTCGACGTTGAAGCGGTCAGTGAGTTCGCTCGAACCAACCGACTGCGGTCCAGAGCCCACGAATGAGTTCGTGTCGCCGAACGGGTCAATCGATATCTTAGATGTTCCTGAAGTACAGCTGATAACTAGTTGCACAGCGGTCAGCCAAACCAGCGCCATCGCAACGATCTTGCGAGTTAGCACAGCGGTAGTGGTCTATTTACTTCGTAATGAATAGGTCAGGAGTTCAATTCTCCTCTCGGGCTCCAATGTTGCAATAGCAACGAATTCGGACTGGCGACCGGTCGCGAGTGCGGGAGCACAGCGGCTCAAACAGCAGTTCACTGCCCGAGGACGGCTGTCGTGCGCCCGAAGTACGCTGCGGGCGTGAAGGTCAAGTCGCCAAGAGAAGCGCTCGCTGAGCTGCGCGAAGCGGGCAAGCTAGCCCTGACGGCCGAAGACATCGCCACTATTCGCGAGGTGGCTTCAGGCGATGGCCTCGCCCAAGAGCTTGACGCCCTGGTGCCAGCGAACGACTAACGCATAAAGGTCGCCGATCACACCATTGGACCTCAGAGCTTCTGCCACACTTTTGTTTGGTTTCTACACTAAAGTATTGGAATGGATGTTTCGGCACCGATTGTCGCTGCCATTCCAGGCGTCGCCGGTCACGTTGTTGCCGCGCTTCTGCCGACCACTAAACCGCTGAAGGGAGCCGAGGTCGCAGCAAGCTGCTCGGCAGCATCGGAGATGGGCGTGCGAAAGGCGCTTGCCCGGTTGGTCGATTCCGGGGTTGTGCTGCACGTGCCGGGTGGATATCTCTTGAATCGGGATCATCTCGTCTACCCCGCTCTAGAACTCCTCGACGGACTTCATGGCGCGTTGCGACGCCGCATCAAAGCATCTCTTGTGGAGTGGGGTCGAGAAGTCGCGGTTGCCGGAATTTTCGGCTCAACCGCTCGGCGCGATGGCAACTCGGAGAGTGACATCGATGTGCTACTCATTTCGGACGACCCGGCTCTTGAGAGCTTCGCGCTCGATCTCAGCGAGCGAGTGCGTCAGTGGACCGGGAACGACTGCCATGTCATGGCCCTGTCAATCAAGGAAGTGCGACGCATGAAGCGCGCTGGTGAGCCCATCGTGAACGCGTGGGTGCGGGAGCTAGAACCGATCATCGGCTCAATTGCCGAGTTACTCGCGCCACGACGAACGACCCGTTCATGAACGCGAAGAAGGCTGATCGCACGAGGACTTGTGGTCGCAAAGACGCGCTGCAATTCCTCGCAAGGGCAGAGAGCCACCTCGAAGCCATTGAGTTACTCGAGCACGATCTTCCCGACTCCGCCGCCAACCTTGCCGTCTCGGTTGCCATTAACGCGAGTGACGCAGTCTGCTGTGCGCGCCTGGGTGAGCACAGCCAAGGCGCTGATCACAGTGCAGCAGTCTCGCTTCTTCAATCCGTCGCGCCTGGCGGCAAAGCAATGGCGAAGGATCTCAGCCGAATTTTGGCGAAGAAGTACGACGCCGAGTACCGCCAGACTGCGTTGTCGACCAATGACGCCAAGAAAGTGATTGAGTGGACAAGGAGACTTGTCGACAACGCGCGGGACGCGGTGGATCGCGATTGATCGCCGGAGCCTTCGCCAGCTCGACTACAGCAACTAATTGTGAGCACAACGCTCGGAGCGTTTCCGCGGAAACGTTGCCTGCTAGCTACTTAGCACACCGCCCAGTGCTGGATAACTCGTAATGAATAGGTCAGGAGTTCAATTCTCCTCTCGGGCTCCAACGCTGCAAGCTAGAGCGCTCGTACGAGCACGTGCAGGCAGCGAGTGAGGGTGAGCGTGCTGATCTGGCCGAGGGGTTCGAGCAGCTTTGGCAAGGGAACAAACAACCCACGGTGGACGTGTATCGATCGGTCGTCGTGGGGGATTTCCCACGCCGAACCGAAGGTTCGTGCCAGGGGCGCAATGAGTGCTCGATCGGACAGGCGATGGAATCTCGAGGATGAGAGCACGACCACCTCTAGGTAGTCACCAACATCGGCTCGCACAATCTGGCCCGGGTTGATCATTGCAGCTGGCTCAGCAGAGCGTCGAGGCGGGCCTCCTCGGCTCGTATCGCATCTTGCTCTACCTTCGACAGCGAGTCGAACCGGCGCTTGGCCGCTTCAGCCTGTCGCCAGAACTCGGCCTCTTCGAGCGCATCCAGTGCGGCAAGGATTGTGGCCTCCTGTGTCTCACCCCCGTAGGACTTGATTCGGTCTCGGGTTTCGGTGGATACCTTGATCGTGGTCTCTTTCATACTTCGAGTATACCGAAGGCGATTGTCGCAAGTTTTTCGAGGTAACCGGTTTGGCTGCGCCCTGTGGGATCACGGAGTTCGGTTGGCGATGATGTCATCAATGGCGGCGATGGCAATGACAGTCTTTTCGGTGACCGCGCCAATGACACCGTCAACGGTGGCAACGGAAATGATGTGATCCGGGGTGGCAACGCTGACGACATTGTCAACGGTGATGCCGCGATGATGATGTCAGCGGCGGACGCGCCGACGACACCACAGCAGCAACTTCAAGACTGCGCAAGTGGTTGGTTGCGAGTTAGGCATAATGGTTCAAGTGGACGGCGCCGTGGGACGCACGACTAGGGCAAAGGGCCGGAGGGTGGTTCCACGGCTATGGATGACTGTGGTGTTCTGCACGTTCCTTGTCTCTGCCGGCATCTTCATGGCTGTCGCCGTGACGTTCGGCAATGTCGACGGCGGGGTGGGTTTCTACGTTGTGCTTTACGTTGCGGTCGCCTCGTTCTTCGCCTTTGCGTGGATTGCGGTCGGGCACGGCTCGTTCTTTGTCGCACCCGGCCAGGTCAGGTCCGGTTTGCCGCGCTCACGCTGGATTCGCAGCGGCACGGTTGAGGCGGTTCGCGCTGACCAGAATCGAGGGCTGAACTTTTTTGCGGTCGTCCGACAACACAACGGCTCAGAACGCAGCGCCGCAGCGAAACCGATCAGCCGTCCGATTGCGCCTCGGTTCCAGGACTTGAGGTAGCGGACTCGTAGTCGTCGCGGACTGGGCCGGATGCCGGCAGTCTTTCGCACCACCAGCCTTGACCCGCACGGTGACCCAGGCCAGTGAATTCGATCCAGTCTCGCCCAACCTCAGTCGTGAACGAGACAAAGAGTGTGTCGACGACTTCCACTGCCACCAAGTCGGAAGAGTGAGCGGCGTTCGCGAGCCGGTCCCTCGCTTTGTACGCCCCGACGAGGTGATCGAGGCGCCGGCCTCTTGCAGACGGCGAGTCTGGGTCAACGACCGCGTCGGACCTTAGGAGCAGCACCTCGCTGATCCATGCATCCAGTTCGGCTAGCGGGCTAGGGGCCCTGTCAGGGTCCGAGAAAAGATCGACGAGCCTCATGGGACGTTCCTCCTCAGCCATCAGCTGATGCGTGAGCTTGACGGCCAAGACATCGCAGCTCTTCGAGGGTTCACCTGTCACCTGTCACCAACACCTCAGCAAGCCTGATGGTGCGAATGGATGATGCGGGATCGAAGCCGCCAATGGTTACGCGCGCACCAGTTTTGCCAACGCGAGGCGCACGGACGGCCGGTTCGTCGTAGGTGAATTCGAGGACGCCAGCAGTGTCAGCCGTGCTCGCTCGCACCTCTGCTGTCGCAGGCTCTGCGGAAGCCACCATGACGAGGATGCCAACGATCAGCCCGATGAAGGCTGCGAACATGCCTCTCATTAGTTCGACGAACACCCGTCCTCGATTCCAAGGGCCTCGACCAACGCCGCAGCAGTTTCAGCAACCATCACCCAGCGGGCATCCATGGTCATGAACCGGACCACCGGGCTTTCGCTGCGGAAGTCGAGGGCGAATGGCCTGTCATAGCCCAACTCACCGATGAGCACCGATCGAGGTCCATCGATGTCGTCCGGGGCTGAGCCGAACCACTGCGGATCACACTCCTGATGCCAATCTTCCGTGACCGACCGCATTTCGTCCAAGTCGTACACCTTCCAAGTCGGGTCAGGTTCCTCACCAAATACTTCCGCTACCAAAGCGGGCGGGAGCCGCTCCTGTTCGGTGTAGGCGGTCCATCTTTCATCGGACATCAGCGCCACGATCTCATCAGGCAGTTCAAACCCACAAACTTCCACTGGCATCGCTAACCCACCACCGTTCGACCGGATGTCTGTGACAACGCGTCGATAATCGCCGGGCGAAGACTGTCGGACACATAGCCAGACGGGTTCACCGATCTGGAGAGCCACTGGACCTGCAGCGACCCGTCGGTCTGCAAGATCGCTGTGAAGCCAGCTCGCTGGCCCCCAGGTGCACCAACGGCTTCTGTCAGGCGCTGATTGACGACAGCATGTCCTCCGCGCCGCGGCACCCCACCCCCCGGCCCGCTGGGGAAGGCCAAGATAGAACCGGTCGCCTTGTCGTAGACACCGCTGAATCCTTGTCCTGCGCTGAAGTCATCGAAGAACGCTGGGCCGCGGGCTGACCCGCGCCCGAGGTTCGTCAAACCCCCTGCTGTCTCGTTGACTAGTCCGTCTGGGGCAAAAAGTGGACGGGGAGAGTCGATGGCCACACGGGCGTCGGGTCTGTTGTTAGAGGGAATGCGTCCTGGTCGTGTAAGTATCCCGCCTGCGGCGATGTCCCCGGCGCAGGTGATGAAGCCGGGACCTGAGCAGGCTTCTATGATTGCATCGATTGCGGCGTTGCACCGGCTTGGTTCGGTGGCCGTGAGGTCGGACGGTGCGAGGCAGCTCGCTAGGTCGAGGACGGCGTCTTTGCGTTCGTTGAAGTCCTCACAGCCGGTTTGGGCGACGCATCCGAACAAGGCGACTCCAGACCCGATCGTGCCATCGGCGGCGCCGATGGGGATGTTGGCAACGCAGCCAGCCGCTTGGTGCCACTGGCTACAATCGAAGTATACATTGAGGTCGTCTTGTGCTCGAATTCCGCCTGGTAGCAGGATGCTTGTGTACAGCTCGATGTGGTCTGTGGTCGGCGGTGCTAGTGGTAGGCCGGTGGTGAGCACTTCAGTCAGCCAGAGCGTTTGCTCGGAGTCATCGGGCGCAGTTGACGGGCGTGGTGAGCTCGCGCCGCAGCCATCTGGGGGCGCACAGGGTGAGAACGGCTGACACGTTGATGTAGCGGCACACCCAGGCTCGTCGGGACTGCCGGTTTGCGGGCCGAGCAGCGGTGCTGCTGACTCTGGCGGTTCGTCTGCTGCTTCGACAGCGGAGGGGTCGCCCGCAATCGAAACGCTGACTGGCTGGGGCTCGCCAACTCGTTCAGCGAGCCCGCCAATGATGCCTGTCAAGAGTGGCACCGCGAACGCGGCAGCCAACGCCAGCCCGGCCATCAAAACGCAACGCCGTCAGCTCGACCTTTTCATCAGTTGTCAGACCTTGGGCCTCGCCGCGATCGACCCGGGCCTGGCGAACCCAGTTACCCAGATTCCCATCGCCAATATCGAGCGAACGAGCCACATCGGCAAGCGTGCGACCCTCATCCAAAACCAACGACACAGCGTCAGCCTTGAACTCCTTCGTAAACGAACGCCGCGGCCTATTACCCGGCTTCTTCTTTTCCATCACTGACATGATTACCTCTCAATCGAGGTGACCGGTCAACAGGGGGGAAGCCCAGGGTGCAGCCAATCCTGATAGCCGGTCATGTCATAACCGTCGAGTTTCGCCCTAACCGTCGCGATGGCTTCATCTACCTTGCAATAGCAACGAAGTCGCTGGAAGCTCTGGTGATGTGGCTTGTTAGCACAGCGCTCAAACAGCATGATTTGCGGCCTCAGCAACTCACTCGGAACGGAAGCGTTAGTCCCAATCGAGCCGTAGATCGAGTTCGAGGCTTAGGAGTTCCACAGCTCCGTCACCGGCGAGGACTGCCAGAACCTCAATGGCGCGTATCAAGATGCCAGCCTTCACGAGGACTCGATAGTCGTCTCGTCCTTCGAACAATGGCGGCAACTCGTCAAAGTGTTTCGCGACGAAGTCGACGATGTCGAGCAGCTCGATGGTTTGAAAGTCGACGGTTGAGGGTTCACCGTTCGGCCCACGTTCAGATCCGAGTTGTCGGTCGAGATCTTCGAAGAAGGACGCCGAGACGCGAACGTCTCTGCGCGAGGTCACGAGGATGGTGATTGTTCGTTGGCCGCTATGTGGCGTCGTGCCGACTCACGAGCGCGCTCAAGAAGCTCAGGTGGGACCTCAGAGAGGTCGGTCACGATCGCGGCCCGCGAGATCTTGCGTCGTTCAGCTGGAGTCATCTTCTCTAGCTCTTCGGCTTTCCAAATCTTCTTGCCCACGTAACCACCTTACCGAAGCCGTGCGACACGTGATCGTCGGCAGCAGTTTCAGCTGATAACTAGTAGCACAGCGGTCGCTCGCCCTGGCGTGATTGCAACGATCTCACGAGCTAGCACAGCGGTTCATTTGTCGAGGTGGGCGTCTTGTGGCTGCCTAATTGTGCCGCTCGTAGCTTTTTCAGTAGTGCGGCCGTGGGTCGGTGTCGCATGAGACACGAATCGGCACGACGGCACATTAATCATCGGTGCTACGTGACCAAAGCCGGCAGCCAGCAGTCCCAAGCAAGCGGCGTGCAACCCCTTACCTTCTGGTTAGGCCCTTGAGTGATACTTGGGGCTGACCGCTCGACATGGCGGGTAGGACTGAAGGCCCCTGTCACTTTGATGGCCTGCGGGGTGGTGTCGGTCGCTCGCCCTGGCGTGATTGCAACGATCTCGCGTGTTAGCACAGCGCTCAGGCCTGAATCAGTCGTAATGGATAGCTCAGGAGTTCAATTCTCCTAGCAACGATCTCGCCCGGATTGGGGCAAGAACGATATTTTGGGAACATGCAGCGTTGCCAGAGTCGCCGCCGGCTGGGGCGGCGGGGTGTGAACCTTGTGAGGACGTCGGTTGTTGCTCTGTGGCCTGCTGTCATGGTTGTGCTGGGGGTTGGCTGTGCCTCGACAGGGACCGTGGATGAACAGTTAGCCGAGCCGTCGGCGTTGTTTAGCGATGGAATCGACGCCTACGTGTCGTTTCTCAATGGCGATCGCGGGTCGGTTGACTATGAGTACGCCGTCGCGAAGTGCATGCGCGAACGTGGATTCGAGTACATCCCACAGGTCGACACAAGTCCGGCAACAGCAATGCCAGACCAGTGGTTGGACCTATCAGAAAGAGAAATCGCAGAACAGTACGGCTTCGGCATATCGACGACCTACGAGCAGACGACGGTAGTACCGGCGAACCTCTCAGATCTCGCCGTGTCGACCCCAGGCCGGTCGAACCATGTAGTGCTCGATGAACTGTCTGAAGACGAATGGTTCGAATGGCACTTTGCTCACGACGGACTCACCGACGAAGCAGGAACGAAGTTCGACGGCTGCGCCGAAACCGCAACAGCCAACCTGACATCAAGCCAGCGCGACTTTGACGAGTTCGCGGAGCAACTTGAAGACCATGGCGCACGTGTCCGCAGTGACCCCGACTTTGTAGCGGCACGCGGGGTCTACGAAGAATGCTTCGCCCGCGGCGGCTTTGGCTACGTCGATGAGAACGAGGCAATCCTTCAGCTCTCTGAAGACTTCGACGAACTAATTGCTGGCGTCATTGCCGCAAATGGGTACCAAGAAATCGAACGCACGGACGATCAGGGCCAAGCGCTTGTGATTCAAGTCAACCCGGTCCTTCGCGGCGCTGACCTCGATGCTCTCGCAGACATGCAAGAAACTGAAACAGAGATCGCTACCTTCGCACTCAACTGCCAAGAGCAGGGCGACCCATCCATAAAGGAAGTGCGCTCCAGACTCGACTCTGAGTTCGTGTCAACCAACTTCGATCTCGTTTCAAGAATTACTGAACAACATTCGTAGCCGGCCAACCAAACGATAAGTTGCCCGGCGGTTGCTCGAGCCCCACGCCTCAAAACGCTTGGTCGACTAAGGCCAAGCGTGAACCCGTGGCCTCGATGGCAACAGGTTTGCCAGCAAGATGAGGTCGTCGACGTCGCCGGTCACGATGTTCAGTCCATGTTGGTGTGCTGTGATGGCGAGGTGCGCATCAACTACGTCCGAAGTCCAAGCCTTGGCGAGTAGCTCGCCGACCAAGCGGCCATTGCCAAGCGGGTGGGCGGTGACGCCATGAAGAAACCTGGCGAGCCTTGCTTGTCGAGTTCCCTCTCGCCACGCTTGCGCGATTACAGCTTCTGTGGTGTGCAGGTCTTGTCTTTCGTGCTCTGCGCGTTCAAGGAACGTCTTGGCTCGTAGGTCACCTCGGTCAACGGCAACGAGAAAGCCGGTATCGAGAATCACGAAAAGAAGCGGTCCATTTCGGCAAGCTCGGCGGCAGAAGACGCGCCTGCATCTGCGACCCAGGCGTCGACGAATTCGGTCATTACTTCTCGCCGTGCGGTTTCTTCGAGAAAGCGGTCCAAGGCGAGGCGTACCAACTCTGATCTGCCACCATAACGAGACTCGACCGCAGTGATCGCTTCGTCTTGCGTGTCGGTCAATCGTACGTGCAGAACCGTCTGCTTGATGCCAGCCATTTCGGCGAGTGTATCACGAACGTGTGACGTTCGTTTTCGGGTAAGCAGCGCCGATCCCGGCGAATGAAGTACAGCTGATAACTAGTGGCCCAGCGGTCGCTCGCCCTGGCCTGTTTGCAACGATCTGGCGACCTAGCTCAGTGGTAGTGGCCGAGTTACTTCGGAATGAATAGGTCAGGAGTTCACTACTCCTCTCGGCCTCCAACGCTGCAATAGCAACGAAGTTGAGCTCATCGCCGAACTGTGTGATTCAAGCGAAAGCGACGCTATTCGCTGCTGTCCGGCGTTGTTGCCGCTTGCAAGCGTTCTGCGACTAGGTCGGCGTATTTGCCAGCGCTGACGGCATTGTCAACGCCAGCTGCAGATGGTCCAGCGTACGCTGTTGAGGCGACATAGAAACGATCGACAACGAACGCGACCGTGTAGAACGTCGAGCTCAGCCGTCCAGCCGATACATCGGCATTCACGGCGTAAATCGCCTGTCCATAGGTCGGCCTATGAGGTGCTGCTTCAGCAACTTCCGTGCTGAACAGAGTGCCTGTCACTTCATCGATGACTTCAACACCTGAACACTCTTTCGATGACCAAAGCGCATACTCAGCAGCCGCTATTGCGTCTTCTGTGCTATCGAATGCGCGAATCGTGATATCGCTGCCAGTCTGCCCGCCCACGTAGCGGACTCCGTCGAACGCCCGAGAAGGATGTGCGGTCTGGACATACTCAACTCCCGGGCAGAGCTCGCCATCGGGTACGAGCAGTTCGGCTTGCTGGTAGCCGGCTTGCATGTCGACAAGTCCGGGAAGTGCCGCAGTGACTACCTGAGAATCTTCGTCCGGCGTGGGTAGCTGGGGAAGCGGCACAGGCGTGGGAGTAGGCGTCGCATTCGGCGAAGGCGTGGGCGTAGGTAGTGGAGTCTCTGTAGGTTCAGTGGTTGCTGTGGGTTGCTGCGCTGTTGGCTGAGCTTCTGCGACTGTGGTGCTAGCACTTGGCGCAGCGGTCTGTTCCTCAGAACCGCTTGTGCAGCCCGCTGACAGTAGGGCTAGCGCCAGACCGATGACGGCGCTCGCGAACGGATAGCGGCAAAGGCTTGCTGTATGGACCACTTGAGAACCGGCCTTTTTAGGCGACAGGGAATGTCCCGCGTTGACATTCAGACGGTAGTAGCTACCTGCTGTGACGTCTCCCCAACATGCTGGTCTGGAGGTTCAACTCAGGCACCCGCACATGCTGAAGCAACAGCACCGATCAGGCCAGCCAGTGTCGGACGTCACGTTAAGGAACGCGTATGTTGGGGAACCGGCGCGCTCGGTGCAGCGTCAGACCACCATGCGACTTCCCTCACAGCCCCAAATCGTTCATCGCCTCCTGCGATCAGCTCTGTTGTTTTTCGTGATTGCGTTCTTTGCATCGGCGTGCCAGGCCGACACTGAGCCGCTCACAGATCAGACATCAGAGGTAGATGAAAGAGATCGACAGTCAGAGATAGAAGACGGGACGCTGTTAGTCTCACCACCACCACCGCCGGAGCCGGTTCCTCTTAATCGGATCGATCCATTCTTCATCCTCGACGGACGTGAAGTTGCTGAAAAGCTGCAAGTTGACGAGCGAGATCTCACGAACTGGGTGGTGTTCGATGATGAGGACGAGCTCCTAGAGTTCGCCAACCTCGTCGCCGAACCTGAGTCCAAACGCTGGAATAGACTCGTGAACACTGGTCTTGAGCGGTCGTTCGTGGTCGCAGTGAACTCCAACGTCTGCGAGCACACTGACGCCTACCTGCTGACGGTCGACGGAGAACTCCACTACACCATCGTCGATGGTGGTGCTGACTGCGGCGAGCCCAACTTCCAGTTTTCCATCTTCATTGTGTGGGAGAGGTACGGGCACAGCGAGTCGACCATCGTTCGCACGATCGTGCAAGAAGACTGGAGTGACCACGAGTACTTCGCTCCCGTGCGTCCAAATCAGAACGCAATCTTGCCCACGGTCTTCCAGAGCACGAATCTTGCGCTGGACGCAGACTCGTTTGCTGCACCACAGATCATCTCGACCGACGACGAGCGACGTGCGTTGCGCAACGAACTGGGCGAATTCGCTTCGGCGATTGACGGGTTGAATCCACAGGTGAGCTGGTTGCTCTCCGTAGAGAAGGACTGTTCGCCCCAGTACTGGGTCAACGCTGCTGAATCCGGCCTCGAACTCGTCACGACGAACCCGAGCCCGGTGGCGTGTGTCGCCGACGAGCAGTACCTCGTGATCTTCGAGCTGCACAAGCTGTTGGAGCCCGCCGACCCCGCAGCAATCACCACTCGAAAAATCGAGAGCCTCTGACGTTCAACGATGTTGCGATCACAACTCGAATCCTGCCTGCAGCGATAGCTGCTTGACATCACGCTCGATTGTGCGGACACTCGTACCCGATGTACTAGTGGTCGAGCAGCGTCCGCAGGATTTCTTTGACTTGTTGAGAAGTCGTCGGGTCGATGGTTCCAAGGTGATGGACGAGTCGTCGGGTGTTGACCGATCGGACCAGTTCGCATTGCACAAAGCTGGCTTGGTCGAGCCCAGTCTCGTCATTCGCATCAACTTCGATGTGGAGCGAGATCCCGCGGTCGGTGGTCGTGAGCGGCACCACGATGGTGAAGGGAAAGTTTGGGCCGAAAGTCTCAGGCGGTCCGAGCACCAGGGCTGGACGATGCCAAGCTGGTTCACCGGGGTATGGGTCACCGAAGTCGACGAGCCAAAGGTCGTTAACCGATGCCATCGCCAACAGCGTGCTCGGCGTCAGCGATATAGGCCGCCCACGCTTCAGGATTGGAGCGGAGCTGATCGACTTCTTGTGAAACTCGCTGGCCAAGTCGCGCACGCCGTAGTGCTTCCGTCGCTGCGCGAACGGTCTCGATCAAGGTTGCGCCGGTCGAGCGGCTCAGGGCAACGAGCTGTTCGTGGGTGTTGCTGTCAATTCGTATCGTCGTCGTTCCCATGCCACGGACTGTACTGTGGCTGTTCGCAAATTGCCTGCAACATTGCAGACTCTTGACTGCTGTGCACAGCGATCGTCGGGTCTGGCGCCATTTCAACGATCTCGCGAAGTAGCACAGCGGTAGTGGCCGAGTTACTTCAACTCTGGGCTATACGGCCTGCTGGGTTGCGTGGACCGAGCTGCGACGACAGAAACTGCGTACTATCAAGTCTGCATGGAGAGATGGCAGGAGGTTCAGCGGATAGCTGAGAGCGTGCGAGTCGAAACCAAGCTGAACGTGGCCCAGCGGCCCGTGAGCGCAGCGAACAAGAGTGGGAACGTGGCCCAGCGGCCCGTGAGCGCAGCGAACAAGAGTGAGAACGTGAGCCTGGAGGCTTCTGAGCTCGTCGCTATTGGCGCGGCCTCCAGGCATATCGACTGACGGAGACGTCTCGGCTGGAGTGGCTGGCTCCTGCCTTTGTCTGAGCGAAATGTCGTTGTGTCGATGAACCGAGAACCCGGCCAGTCGTTATTGCAACGCAAATCAATGTGATAGGAACGGCCATATGCGCAGTGCAGGACCAGCAATTGCAGATGTAGGACTCACGAGCGAGCGGCAGCGGTGCGCCCCAAACGGCCTTTGCGTCATGAGTGGGATTCTTCGCTTTGGTGCCCGATTCGTAGTGGGGCTGGCGATAGCGCTCTTGGCGTTGGTCGCAATGGCCTCTGCTGCATCCGCCAGCGAGCCGGGCGATTGGGATAGTCAGGTCGATAGCGATAGTTCCATCTCTGGCGCTGGGAGTGACTTGTCCGGTGTGGCGATCGATGACAATGGTCGGATCTACGGAGTGGACAATGGCCTGCTCGAAGTCCAATGCCTTTCCAAAGACGCCGCTGGTGAATGGACTGCTCGGTCCGTTGGCGCTTTCACGAACAACGAGGACACCGAAGGAATCACATCCCTTGGCGGCGGCGACTTTCTGGTCGCTTGGGAAGATCAAACCGGCTCGACCCTGTCGGGCGCAACGACTATCACCATTTCTTCTGGACTGTCTTTTACGATTGGAACCTCGAACAGTCTCGCTCCAATAGCTGAGATCAGTGGGCTCAACACTGGAGGCGCTGAAGGTATCGCTCACCTCGGTGGAACCGAGTTTCTGGTGGTGCAAGAAGGCGTGGGCACCCCCGCAGTGCCCAAGCTCTTCAAGCTGGACACATCGAACGGTGCTGTCACCTTCCTGTTCGATCTGGCGGGCATTAGCGATGCCGCCGGTGTGGCGGTCGAACCCGGCGACCCGGGCAGCGCGTGGGTGCTTTCCGAGGCAAGCGACAAAATCGTCAAGTACGACCTGATGACCGGAGTTGCGTCGGCAACCTCTATCGACCTGAGCGCCATGTTTCAACCCGAGGGTCTTGCGTTCGCGCCCGACGGAGCTTCGTTGGTCGTCGTGGGTGAGGCTGCAGAGATTTTGACGCTGCAACGGTCTGGCAACGCCGGGAACCCCGCCCCTCCCGCCGGCATCTGTAATGACGACCTCGCCTCAGCCTCAGTCATTCAGCTGAGTCCGTCTACAACCACCGGCTTCAACCTGCTCGCCGCTCCTGAGACCATCGAACCATCACGCATCTCGCCGGACTGCGTCGCCGACATTGATGCCACCGTGCCAGGGGCAACCGTCTGGTACTCGTGGACTCCAGCGACTTCTGGAACGGTGTTCATTGACACGATCGGTTCGGATTTTGACACCGTCCTAGCGGTGTATTCGGGGCCAGCGACCAACCCAACCTTCGGGGGGTTGGTCGAACTTGCATGCACCGACAATGTGGCTGGAGTTGCTGGCCCGTCGGGGCTGCCGTTGGCGGTGACTGCTGGAAACACCTACTACATCCAGGTGGATGGCTACTCCGGGGCGACTGGCCAGTTCAATCTCAACATGTCGTCGGTCGTCGCCGACACCACAGCTCCGGTGTTGAGTGTGCCGGCTGATGTTTCGGTGCAGGCATCGGGTGCTTCGGGTGCGGTGGTGACGTTTGTGGTGTCGGCGTCTGATGTTGTTGATGGTTCGTTGACGCCGGTGTGTAGTCCGGTGTCGGGTTCGATGTTTGGTGTGGGTGTGACGACGGTGACGTGTAGTGCGACCGATGTGGCGGGTAATGCCGGTTCGGACACTTTTGTGGTCACGGTGGTGGATGCGACAGCTCCGGTGTTGAGTGTGCCGGCTGATGTTTCGGTGCAGGCATCGGGTGCTTCGGGTGCGGTGGTGACGTTTGTGGTGTCGGCGTCTGATGTTGTTGATGGTTCGTTGACGCCGGTGTGTAGTC
>Ga0209828_1002831_pt1 | contig 13881 bp, 13 predicted proteins | sample MaitaG_FD_187429 | JGI IMG/M metagenome (GOLD analysis project Ga0209828, IMG submission 187429) | Marine algal microbial communities from Maine, USA - Maine_Asex2 metaG (SPAdes) (version 2) | ecosystem: Host-associated > Algae > Red algae > Unclassified | place: Maine, USA | collected 2015-01-05 | reverse complement strand
CGAGTTCGACGTGCTGATCTATGCCACCGGCTTCGACTCCTTTAGCGGTGCGTTCGAACGCATCAACATTCGCGGAACGAACGGTGTCGTACTGGCCGACAAGTGGCACGCGGGTCCGTCGACGCTGTACGGCGTGTTGACCGAGGGTTTCCCTAATTTCATGATGATCCCCGGCCCTCAGGGCGCAGCGACCAACTTCCCCCGTGGCATTGAGAGGTCCATCGACTGGTCGACCGATCTGGTTACCCACACACGGTCATCGGCCAAGACCAAGTTCGATGCAACACCGGCCGGCGAACAGACGTGGTTCGAAGAGGTCGTCCTCTGGTACGAACGCACGCTGCTCAAGCGCTCGAAGCACTGGCAGACCGGGTACAACTCGAACCTCGACGGCCACGAGTACGGCAACATCCGCTACATGGTTTACAACGGCGGTGGCCCGCGCTTTGCCCGGTTCATGGATGACGATGCCACCAATGGCTACCCCTCGGTCGCCTTCGCGTAGAACCTTCGAGCCCGCTGAGCGGACCGGTGGTTTCTCCTTGGAGTAACATCCGTACGATCGAGTCGTTCCTTGTATGCTTGTTACTGCTACGGTGAGAAGTCCACCTCGGCACATGAAGGAGCGTGCGGCCCGTGGCTGCAGTCATCAACGTCGAACTCCAGACCGATCCTGGTGTTACACCAGCGCTCAGTCACGCCGCAGTCGAAGCGGCCCGCCTCATTCGACAGGGACGCGACAGACTGCTGACGACGGCAGGTTGTATCACCGTCGACATGTTGTCTGAGGGACGTATGTCGACGCTCAACGCCTCTCGGCAATGGCTCCATCGGTACCGCAGCCAAGGCCGACTGATCACGGTCGAACACCAGGGCGCAACGCTCATACCGACCTTCCAATTGACCGACACGTTCGACCTCGACACCGACGTCGCCCGCATCACCGAACAACTCGCCGATAGCGGCATGACATCGTGGGCGATATGGCGGTGGTTTACGAGCCACAACGGGTTCATCGGGGCAAGTCCGCTCACCGCCCTCAAATCTGGCAATACCGACGGCATCGATCGAGCGTTGAACGGATTGCTCGACTGACCGGCGACCCCAGCCCAGCCAGCGACACCGCGGCCAGCGATTGCCCGGCTGACGGCAACTGCCCCGTCCAACCACCGACCGGAGCGCTACTCCGACGTCTGCGATCGGTCGTGCTGCCGGCGGGCACAGTGCTGCATCGAGGCGTGCAGAAGAAGTTCGCAAAGACCGACCTCGTGCCTGGCAAAGGCAACACTCGGTTCGCACCGCTGGCCGACGCTCACCACGTCTACGTGTCGCGCACTGCGACCGCAGCGCTGCTCGAATCGGCATTGCACCACGCGTCGGGGCCCGACCCGACGATCTTCCAAGTCGAGCTGGCGAAGTGGACGTTGGCGTCCGTACAGCTCGCCAGCGACGTGCGGCTCGTAGACCTGCGCGACCCCGAACTCGATCGTCTTGAACTTGGTCGCAACCAGCTCGTGAACACCGAGGCCGTGCACTACCCGTGCACCAGGCGTTGGGCCGAGGCGGTGCAACATCGCAAGATTGGCGGGCAACCGGTGCACGGCATTCTCTGGCACTCACGTCAAGCTGACCTGCACGCCGACGCGCACCAAGGCGGCCTGCTCGGCGATCTACTCCAGCACCGCAGCATCGAAGTTGGCGTCCTGTGGCATCCGCATGCGCCGAAGCGTCCGTTCGTTCGTCGAGCCGCCCGCACCAACCCGCTCGTCTATCCCGACGGCACGCTCGACCAGCTCGTGTACGAACTGTCGGCCCTCATTCGAGCCCCGATCGAGTAGTCCTAACCTCTGCATCGATGATGATCGAACTCTCCGTAGATCACACCTAGGAGTTCAGCCGGTAGGAGGCTGTAGGAAGTTCCGAACCAGGATGAACTCAAGGGCCCCAACCGCCGCGAAGCGCCTACTGGCTGGGCCTTCTACGCTGGAAACATGTCGACGACCGAGCTGCTCGATCCGCTCACTGTGGTCTCGCCGCCCCGTCGCCACTGGCGAACACGAGCCGCGGCCGCAGTGCTGATCGCACTGGGCCTGCTCCTGTCGAGCGCGACTCAGTGGTCAACCTCGTCGTTGTCCGACGAGCTGGCGCTTGAGTTCAACAGCGTGATGCGGGACTTCGGGCCGGCGCAGCTGCACTCGACGAACAACCCGTTCAGCGCGTACAGCCCGATCGCATCGGCGGAGATTTCGCTTCCTGACGGTGACGAGCCGTTGCTACCGCTTCGGCGATTCCTGCGAGCTGAGGGTCTCTCCCTCGCCGGGGCCGAACCCGAGAGCTGGTCATATCGGAACAGCCGAGCTGAAGACGGTGCCGTCTGGTCGCTGATTCCGATCGAGCCAAGCAACGGTCGCATCCAAGAAGCCGGATGGTCCGACTGGGGAATCGACGTCACAACGGGCGACGACGACGTTCGCATTCTCGCTGTCCCGGCAACCGTGCTGGCCTTCGGTCTGGTGCTTGGCGGCCTCTCACTACTCCTTCTGAACAACCCATCGAAACGGGGCGGCCGCCGGGCGGTCGGCGGAACTGCGCTGTTGATCCCGGCGGTCCATCTCGCCACGATGAGCCTGCGCGCCATGCATCAGACCAAGCTCCTGATCGAGTCGCACGTCGCAGCCCATGGCCCGCTGCCGCCCGACGGCTACGACCTCGCCTATATGGTGCCCGGCGGCTCGCCGGCCGAGCAGCACCTCGCAGACAACCTGGGCGTTGTTGGTGGCCTTTCCCCGTTCGGCGTGGGCTACCTCGCCGTGTCGCTCGTACTGGTTGCCGCGGCGTTCACGATGCTGCCGGTGACCCGTCGGGTCCGCACCGCCACATGGTGGACGGCCATCATCGGCTCGATCGCGGCCTTCGCGGTTTATGGTCCCGCGGTGAGCACCGCCGTCGACATTCTCGGGTAGCCGCGCCGAACGTCGACCGCAAGAATCAACGCCTTGCATTGACAAGCTTGCGCATAACGAGTTAGTTATGCAGCTATGGCAACGGCGATGACGACGACCAAGGCGCCAGCAATCGACCTTGAGCTGGTACTCAAGGCGCTCGCGAGCGAGCGCCGACTGCAAATACTCGGGTGGCTCAAAGACCCCGAGGCCCACTTCCCTCCGCAGGAGCACGGCGACCCGATCGAACATGGCGCGTGCAATGCGTTCATCGGCGACAAACTCGGCGTCAGCCAGCCCGCCGCATCTCGACATCTCAAAGTCCTGGTCGATGCCGGCCTCGTCATCGCAACCCGTCGCAAGGGATGGACGTACTACCGCCGCGACGAAGACGTCATCGCGCATGCCACCGCCCTCATCGCCGCCATCTGAATCTCGAATCGAAATCGACACACCGACGAATGGAACATGACCAATGCCGAATGAATACAGCTCGCTTACCGACAAGGTCGTCATCGTCACGGGCGCCGGAAAGGGCATTGGTCAAGCGCTCGCCGAACGGTTCGCCGGTGCATGCTGCAAGGTCGTCGTAAACGACGTAAACGCCGAGTCGGTCGACGCCACTGTCGCGATGATCACCGGTGCCGGCGGCACCGCCATAGCGGGCGTCGCCGACGTTTCCGACGCCGGGGCCGTGAACGCCATGATCGACGCAGTCATGGCCGAGCACGGCCGCATCGATGTGCTGCTGAACAACGCGGGCATCGTCAGCCCGATGTTGCATTTCTTCGAAGCCGACGAGGCGTGGTGGCGTCGCATCATCGATGTCAACCTCACGGGCCACTTCCTCGTATCGCACCCGGTGGCGCGCATCATGGCAAAGCAGGGCGGCGGCGCGATCATCAACATGAGCTCGGGCGGCGCAACCCAAGCCCACCGAGCGTTCTGCGCATACGACGCGACGAAGGGTGGCATCGAAGCTCTCACCCGGGCCATGGCCCTCGACCTCGGCCCCTACGGCATTCGCGTGAACGCCCTCATGCCCGGATCGATCGACACGAGCGGCATGTCGGTCGAAGACCGCACCTACCGTGGCGAAAACGTACCGCTCGGACGCATCGGCGAGGCATTCGACATGACCGGCGCAGCACTCTTCCTGGCCTCTGACGATGCGAGTTACATCACCGGCGACGTGATCAAGGTCGACGGCGGCATGACGGCCCAGCAACGCTCGGCGACCGTCGACATCATGCCGCCGTCGAACTTCCCAAAGCTCGAGGACATCTGACATGGGGCTGCGCATCGGCGCCGACGTTGGCGGCACCTTTACCGACATCGTGCTCGAAACCGACGATGGCTCGTTCGTGTCGACGAAGGTGCTCACCACCCTTGACGGACCCGAGATCGGCATCCTCGCGGGCATCGAGGCGCTCGTCGAAGAACACGATGTCGACCTCACCGCCGTCGAGCAGATCATCCACGGCACCACGCTCGCGACGAACGCGCTGATCGAACGGCGAGGCGCTCGTACGGCACTGGTCACGACCGACGGTTTCCGCGACGTCATCGAAACGCGGACCGAGAGCCGCTTCGAGCAGTACGACCTGAACATCGTGTTGCCGACGCCACTGATCGAACGCAAGCACCGCTACGTCGTACCCGAGCGGATCAATGCGCGCGGCGAAACGCTCATTCCATTCGACGATGCGGCCGCTGACGCGGTGATCGATGCGATCGAAGCGGGCGGGTACGAAGCCGTCGCGGTCGGCTTCCTCCACAGCTATCGCAATGCCGACAACGAACGTCGCTTCCGCGACAGGTTGGCGGCGCGCCTGCCCGATGTATCGGTGTCGATCAGCGCGGAAGTTTCACCACAGATGCGCGAGTTCGAACGCTTCAACACGGTGTGCGCAAACGCATACGTCCAACCGCTGATGGCGTCGTACCTCATCCGACTCGAAACCGAACTTCGATCCCGCGGGGCGACGTGCCCGCTGTACCTCATCCACTCCGGCGGCGGACTCATCAGCGTCGAAACCGCCGCCGCCTTTCCCGTGCGCTTGGTCGAATCAGGGCCGGCTGGCGGAGCGATCTTCGCCGCCGACCTCGCCGCCCGCCACGGCCGCGACCGGGTGCTCAGTTACGACATGGGCGGCACGACGGCCAAGATCGCGCTAATCGAGGACTACACACCGCAGACCGCGAAAACGTTCGAGGTCGCGAGAACGACTCGCTTCAAGAAGGGCAGCGGTATGCCCATCTCGATCCCGGTCATCGAGATGATCGAAATCGGCGCGGGCGGCGGTTCGGTCGCGAGCGTCGATTCGCTCGGTCAGATCCGCATCGGCCCTCAGTCAGCGGGCTCAGAACCCGGACCTGCGGCCTATGACCGGGGCGGAAGCGAGCCGACGGTGACCGACGCCAACCTGCAACTCGGCCGGCTCCACGCCGACACGTTCGGGGCCAAAGACATAACCCTCTCCCCCACCCAGGCCGCCGAAGCGATCGACCGCCAAGTCGGCTCTCGTCTCGGCATGGACGTCGATGCTGCAGCAATCGGCATCGCCGAAATCGTCGACGAGAACATGACCAACGCGGCCCGCGTCCACGCAGTTGAGAATGGCAAGGATCTCACCGGCTTCACGATGATCGCGTTCGGCGGCGGCGCTCCGCTCCATGCGACTCGCCTCATGGACAAGCTCGGCCTCGACGAACTGCTCGTGCCGCCGGGCGCCGGGGTTGGGTCGGCCATCGGTTTCCTCCGGGCGCCGTTTGCCTATGAGGCCGTGCGCAGCTTCTACACCCATACCGACGACTTCGACTACGTCGGCGCAAACCAGGTGCTCGCTGAACTCACGACCGAAGCCGAAGCGTTCGTTCGCCAAGGCACCGACGAGGACGTTGTCGTCGAGCGCCAGGTCGCCATGCGATACAAGGGCCAGGGCTGGGAGATTCCGGTTCGTCTCGGCCCGCACGACTTCAACGAGACTGCGGTTGAACTGCTCGCCAACGCGTTCACGAAGGCCTACGAAGAGTTCTTCGGCCGAGCGATCGACGACCTTGCAATCGAAGCGGTCAGCTGGTCGGTTCGGGTGGCGTCGGTCCAACCGCGCCCGACCGCGATCGAGGTGCGTCGAACCGCTCGGACCACCGAAGCACCGATGACGCGCAAGATGTACGACCCGGTCGAAGGTCGCGACGTCAGCGCGGGAATCATCGAACGCCACACCCTCGCTGCAGGCGATGCGGTCATTGGTCCAGCCATCATCATCGAGCCGCAAACGTCCACCGTGCTCGGCTCGCACCACGAAGCCGTCATGCAATCAGACGGCACGTTACTGATCAGCCGAACCGGCTTCGACCTTGGAGGTCTGCTGTGAGCCCAAGCAAAAACCAGAACGAGGTGCAGTTCCAGATCATGTGGAACCGGCTGATCTCGGTCGTCGAAGAACAAGCACTCACGCTCGTGCGGACCGCGTTCAGCACGTCGGTGCGCGAGGCCGGCGACCTCTCGGCCGGCGTCTTCGACAAAGAAGGGCGCATGGTCGCACAGGCCGTGACCGGCACCCCGGGCCACGTCAACACGATGGCGGCCGCCGTGCCGCACTTCATCAACGACATCGGTCCCGAACGCATCTACCCCGGCGACGTCTACATCACGAACGATCCGTGGAAAGGCACCGGGCACCTCCACGACATCACCGTGACCACCCCGGTGTTCAAAGGCGGCGACCTCATCGGCTTCTTCGCGTCGACGGCCCACGTCGTCGACATCGGTGGCCGCGGCTATGGGCCCGACGCCAGCGAGGTCTACGAAGAGGGCATTCGAATCCCGATCATGAAGTGGATCGAGAAGGGCGAACTGAACCGCGACCTCGAGAACATCGTTCGTAACAACGTGCGCGAGGCCGACCAGGTCGTCGGCGACATTCATGGCTTGGCCGCGTGCAACGACACCGGGCGGCGACGGCTGCTGGCCATGCTCGGCGAATTCGACATGGTCGACCTCGACGAATTGGCCGAGTTCATCTTCGACCGGACCCGACGGGCAACGCTGGCCGCGCTCGGGCCGGTTCGCAAGGGCGTCTACAAGAACGAAATGCAGGTCGACGGGTACAACGACAACGTCACGCTCGCCGTCGAATTGACTGTCGCCGACGACGGCATGCACGCCGACTTCACCGGCACATCGCCGCTCAGCCCGTTCGGCGTGAACGTGCCGATCACCTATGCCCAGGCCTACTTCACCTACGGCATGCTCGTCGCGCTCGCTCCCGAGCTGCCGAACAACTATGCGTCGTTGCTGCCGTTTACGGTGAGTGCCCCGCCCGGCGTCATCCTCAACGCCCAGGACCCCGACCCCGTGGCCGTGCGCCACGTGCTCGGCCACTTCGTCACCGACCTGTGCCTGGGAGCGATCGCTCCGGCCCGACCCGACGTCGTTCCGGCCGAAGGTGCCGGAGCGCTCTGGAACTTCCAAGCCAGCGCCCGAGCCGCCGACCCTGGCGAAGCGCCGCGACCCCCGGTCGAGATGTTGATGTTCAACAGCGGCGGCACCGGCGCCCGGCCGACACTCGATGGCCTGACGGCCACGGCGTTCCCATCAGGTGTTCGCACGATGAGCACCGAAGCGACCGAACAGATCGGGCCGATCATCGTCTGGCGCAAAGAGATTCGCGAAAACAGCGGCGGCGATGGCAAACAGCGCGGCGGACTTGGCCAGGTCATCGAGATCGGACCAGCCGACGGCTACCTGTTCGAGTTCTCCGCGATGTTTGACCGCATCTCAAACCCGGCGCGGGGCCGAGCGGGCGGTGGCGACGGCGCACCCGGCGCGGTGTATCTCGACGACGGCACGCCGTTTGCGAGCAAGGGCCGACAGACCGTGCCCGCCGACCGCCGACTCATCCTGGAGTTGCCCGGTGGTGGTGGGTTCGGTAACCCGGCCGACCGCGACCCCGCCGACATCGAGAACGACCAAGCCCAGGGATACGTCTCCTAGCCGTGGGCTAGCGGCCGGGCTACGTCACGGCGTCAGCAGCCGACCGACTGCCAGCCGGTAACCGTCCAACCACCGTCGACCGGAGCCACCGTGACGACGAGGAGAAAACTGAATAGCCAGTCGTCGCCGTAGGCGAAACCGATCGTCTCGCCATTCTCGTTGACGAACGTGCGCGGCATGGACGCGTAGACATTCGGGCTATCGGGATGAGCGCGAAACGCCTCGGCCGCCTCTTCGGCGGTCGGCGCTACAAGATCGCTCGGCCCGACCCCGCTGCCATTCGGCGGTATCGGGGTTCCGGGCGGCGCCATGCAGCGACTTGCGTTCGGCACGGCAGCCACGACGATCGGCTCGGCTACCTCAGCCGCCGACAACGTGGTCGGCCGAGCCAACGGCAGATCGACCTCGGAGCTGATGCTGCCGTCGGAGGTCAGCTCGGTGATGAACGCACGTCGGCGCTCAACCGACACGTCGCTCTTGAACACGACTTCCGTCGCAACGCTGGTGAGCGACGCATACGGATCCGACCGCTCGACATCGATTCCAAGAATCGCTGCGGTCGCCCACTCGTCACGCGTCACCCAATCCGCGAACAAGCCGGACGTCGCTAACAATTCCTCGAGCCCCGCCAACCCGGAGATCGGTGAAAGAAACATGCGTGGTGACGACGTGGCACCGCCGGGTTGCGCGCCCGGCTGTCGGGTGTCGAGTTTGCTCACGGGTTGGTAAGCGACGACTGCAAGCAAGGCCCCGGTGTCGTCGTACAAGCCAGCCCGTAGCTCGTGCCCAAACATCCCATCGGCTGTCGAGATATCGGCGACAACTCCGGCATCCAACTCAACTGAATTCGACGACACGACCTCCATGCCAACATCGGCTCCGGCGTCAGTCTCGATCAATTTTGCGCGAGCGACGTCGATGACGAGCGTCCCGGCGATCGTGCTCGTCGCTGTTCCACGAAGACCAGCGCTCACGGTGGCGACGTCGACCTGCAGCGTCGAGCTGCGCACGTCGTGCACCATGAACTGCCCATCGGCGTATCGCAGCCGCATCGTCGCGACCGTCGTCGAGGTCTCGGTGCGAAACTCGACCACGGCTGAGGCGGGCCGACTGCCGTCGGCCGACCGTGCCTCAGCAACGACAACCGCCGTAAGTCCGCCCGAACGCCAATCAGGCCAGCCCAAGTCGAGGTATCGCTCGGCCGTCACGGCTGCATCGTCGCTACCGCTGCGCCATGGGATCGGCTGGTCGTTCAGCCAGGGATCGGTCAACCCCTCAACAGCAGGAGGCGAATCCTGGACCAGCTCATCGATGTGGGTCGGCACAAAGGCTGCGAACCCGATGAGCCGACCATCCTCAGTATTGAATACCGCGCGCAACTCATCGCCTGACCAACCGACGACCGTGTCTTCGAACGGGCCTGCTTCGTCGATCGAGATATTGGTGCTGGGCAGCACCTCGACCGATGGACCACCATCGGACCCGGTCGTCCATCCGGTGATCTGCAGCCGGCTGCGCTCCTGGCTTCTGACTTGACCGGCGAGCGCGTTGTTTGATGACCGGTTGATTGAGCAGGTCCGCCAAGCCGGGCCCGACCAGGGTCGCAAGATCGCAAAGCAGTGGCAGCATGACCGCGACGATGCGGGGTCAGCCGCAGAGAAAGTATGAGCGCCAACGTCGTCTGCGTTCGGCTCGTCGGTACGACACGACGGATGGTTTGGCCGCTATCACGGTGGAGGGCGACGATGCCACGATCGACGCAATGTGGAACCGGCTCGTTGCCGATGCCGACGGGTTCTATCAATCCGATGGGGGCCGAGACGTCCCGGCCGGCAGCCACCGACGCACGAATCACCAACGACTGTTTGATGCCTGCGTTGACGCGCTGGGTGGAGGTGCCGATGACCGATCGCGAACCGGTTCGCGGCGGCCGACCTTTGTTGTCACGGCGACGCTCGACAAGTTGGGTGGCCGCAAACCCTCGGAGGCGGCTGAGCAGGTCGGCACCGGACCGATCGCAGATGCGCTGCTCGCCATATATCTTGAAGATGCTGATGTGATCGGCATGGTGTTCGGCGGCGATGGTCAGCCGTTGTGGCTTGGCCGGAAACGAAGACACGCCAGTGCCGCGCACTTTTTGGCGTTAACGATCAGAGATCGCGGTTGCGTGTTGTGCGGAGCTGCGGCCAGCCGGTGCGAAGCGCATCACCTCACGCCGTGGAACGCGCCCCGCCGTCGGGCAAACCGACATCGATCAGCTCGCACTCGTGTGCTCGACATGTCACCACGAGATCCACGACTCAGACCAAACCCTGCAACAGGACCCCGCCAGCCGGGTCTGGCAAACGCGCTCAGCCCGACGCGACGAACTACCGATCGGCCGGAACCGGCGATCAGAACGGAAGCCGGCCTGTGGGCCGGAGCGCTCGTTAACTCCCCTCGGATAAGCGGCGACAATTTCCCCGAGGACTGTTGCAACGCAGCGAGCACCGACGTCTGTAGCAGAGGATTTCTGTGCTGTAGCGATTCTCGCCGACGAGATGCCGATGTTCGAACTGGTCGACATGGCGACGATCCAAGCGGTCGCGGCGTAGCGCCGCGGTAGAGCCGCTCGACTTCGTACTCGGTTGTAGAGCCGTTGCCGCCATAGATGCGCATCCGGTCAGCGGTCTCTGCATCCATGTTGAGGATCGTCGCAGGTCTCACCGCTTGAGTTCGACAGGAAATCAGATCCGAGTATCTGTACTGTGTCGGGACCGCGGGCGACGCCGTTGCCCTCAGATCGTTCGGGGACATCATGCCGGGCCGCATTGCAGCGTCACTCGCCGACCACACTCCTGAGGTTCGCGCCGCGGCGAACGACGGCCACCACCTCGTCATCGGCCCCGGCGACCGCCTGACGAACGGCTGGGTTGCCGACGGTCTTGAACTGCCGGACCTCGCCGAGATTCGTCGCTACCGACTGGCGCGAATTCGCCAGCAGCTGCAGTCGATGGACTACGGCGGCGTCGTGCTGATGGACCCGATGAGCATCCGGTACGCGACCGACACGACGAACATGCAGATCTGGGTGATGCATAACGCGGCCCGGTATTGCTATGTCAGCGCCCGAGACGACGGACCCGTCATTCTGTGGGACTACTCGAACTGCGAGTTCCTGGCTGGTCACAACGACCAGATCACCGAAGTCCGTCCCGCGATTGCCACGATCTTTTTCACCTCGGGCAGCCGATACAAAGAACACTCAGCCAAGTGGGCCGCCGAGATGATCGACGTCATCGCGGCTGACGCTGGGGCCAAAGCCCGCATCGCCATCGACCAATGTCACCTCATCGGCTACCAGGTCCTGCAAGCCGCAGGTATCGAGCTTGGCAGCGGCCAGGAGGTCATGGAGCTCGCTCGGGCGATCAAGTCACCCGACGAGATCCGCGCGATGCGGTGTGCGGCTCACGCCTGTCAGGCGACGATGGCCGAGATGCGTACCGCGCTGCAGCCAGGTATGACCGAACGCGACGTCTGGGCCATGCTGCATGCCGGCAACATCCGTCGCGGCGGCGAGTGGATCGAAACGCAGATCATCTCGAGCGGACCCCGCACGAACCCCTGGTTTCAGGAGTGCAGCAGCCGCGTGATAGAGCCGGGCGACCTCGTTGCCTACGACACCGACCTCGTCGGGGCGTACGGCATGATGATCGACATCTCGCGCAGCTGGGTCGCCGGCGGCGGCAAGCCGAATGCCCACCAGCGGAACCTGCATTCCATGGCCGTCGAACAACTCGCTCGCAACGCTGAGTTACTTACGCCCGGGCGGACGTTTCGTGAGCTGACCTTCGACAGTTGGAAACCACCGACCGAGGACTACCGGCACTACTCGGTGCAGTATCACGGTGTCGGTCAATGCGATGAGTTCCCGTCGATCTACTTTGCGGAGAACTGGGAGGCAGTCGGCTACGACGGCGTCGTCGAACCCGGCATGGTCTTCACGGCGGAGAGCTTCATCGGGCCCCGTGCTGGCGGCGAAGGAATGAAGCTTGAGGATCAGTATTTGGTGACCGAGTCCGGCCCTGAACTACTGACCGACTTCCCGCTCGACCTCTGATCTACGGTCCGAAGAGACCCGAGCCGAGCATGCCGCTGAGATCGGGGATCAACGAGCCGAACGGTGATGGGACGGGCGTCGGCGCCGGAACCGGTGTCGAGGTCGGCGCCGGAACCGGTGTCGAGGTCGGCGCCGGAACAGGCACCACCGGAATAACCGGCTGACCAATGAATGTTTCACTCAGCTCATTCAGGTTGCCGAACACCGAATCGAAGCCGGATAAGACAGGAACAGGTGTCGAAGTCGGCGCCGGAACAGGTGTCGAAGTCGGCGCCGGAACAGGTGTCGAAGTCGGCGCCGGAACCGGTGTCGAAGTCGGCGCCGGAACAGGTGTCGAAGTCGGCGCCGGTACAGGCACCACCGGAATAACCGGCTGACCAATGAATGTTTCACTCAGCTCATTCAGGTTGCCGAACACCGAATCAAAGCCCGATAAGACAGGAACCGGTGTCGAAGTCGGCGCCGGAGCAGGTGTCGAGGTCGGCGCCGGAGCAGGTGTCGAGGTCGGCGCCGGAACAGGCACCACCGGAATAACCGGCTGACCAATGAATGTTTCACTCAGCTCATTCAGGTTGGCGAACACCGAATCGAACTCGGATAAGACAAAAACAGGTGTCGGCCTCGGCGTTGCAATGAGCGATGTCATCGACGCATCGATCGCACCGAGTACCGCTGCGTAATCATGCAGCGCCGACGATGCGACGAACATTGGCTGGCTCAGGTAGGAGGCTGGCAGCGATGACGGAGTAAGTCGAGCGGCCAGCGCCGTCTGGATCGAGACGACATGAGCTTCAAGACGGGCGATCTCCTGCTGGACGGCCGCTGGATTGGTGGCCGCCACCTCTGCTGGTGTTGCCGACGCCATTACGTCGACGAGCCGGACCATGTCGCTCTGCAAATTGTCGGTCGCCTCGGAGAGTTCGTCTGCTGCATCGATTGCGGCACTTAGAAGGGCATCGGCTTGATCCTGGGCTGCCGCGGTCTGCAGCAGCGCCGCCACCGTTTGCGCTTGCGCCGCTGCATCGTGGGCTGAAACCGCCTGCGTGAGGGCATCGGTGAGTTCATCGAGCTCCACCAGCGGAGGAGTAAAGCCAGATGGAAGATCCTGGGCGACGCCCACGGTCGCAACCGGCGTATTCGTTGGCGACGGAACGACGGTTGACAGAATCAGCGGCTCGACAACGTCGGGAATGGCGTCACGGAGCAGATCCTCGAAGGACGGCATGATGGGAATAGGCGAAACCGTCGGGATCGGCGAAACAGTCGGGATGACCAGTTCAGGAATCGCCGGAAGGAGCGGCTCGTTCAGTCCGACCTTCGGCACGACGGTTGCCGTTGGCTGGGGCGTCGAAGTTGGTGCCGCGGTGGCGGTTGGAACGAGGGTCGAGGTCGGGACTGGCGAGGGCGTCGGCACCGGGGTTGAAGTCGGTGCCGGGGTCGCCGTCGGCGCCGGGGTCGTCGTCGGGGCGGGGGTTGCGGTCGCCGTCGGCGCTGCGGTCAGTGCGGCTTCGACCGTCGGGGTCGGGTTCTCGCCGCGCCGGTTGAACACAGCAGGCGCAGCGGTTGCCGTCGGTGCAACTGTGGCGGTAGGTGCCGGTGCGAGCGTTAGTGCCGGCGGAACCGTCGGGGTGGCGGCAACCGTCGGTGCCGGTGCAAGCGTTGGCACTGGTGCCACGAGGGGAACCGCCGGGAAGTCAGGCAGCGGCACCGCGGTCGGGAACACCGGCGTCTCCAAGACCGGCACCGCCGTCGGGAACACCGGCGTCTCCAAGACCGGCACCGCCGTCGGGAACACCGGCGTCTCCAAGACCGGCACCGCGGTCGGGAAGGCCGAAAAA